>ENA-ORXD01002557-ORXD01002557.1-sediment-metagenome-genome-assembly--contig:-NODE-2557-length-11833-cov-6.678207_pt1 | contig 11833 bp, 8 predicted proteins | sample MGYA00237862_ERZ511471 | MGnify/ENA metagenome assembly ERZ511471 | reverse complement strand
TTACCACCTACCCGGTGCTGATCGAGTCGGCACCCGACCCCACCGTCGCTCCGTCCACTTTCTTTATCCTTACACCACGGCCCAACGTGGTGCCGAAGTATCTGGTCTGGTGTCTGGAGCAGTCGCAGATTGAGGCGTTGCTTACCTCGATGCGGACCGGAGCTGGTACGCCGACCATCCCCCGCAAGGGTTTTATGGAGATTCCCATCCCCCTGCCGGATATGGCCACCCAGCACCGTATCGCTGACCTATGGCGCCTCCAGTGCCGGGAACGGTGGTTGCGGCAGCAGTTATACCTTGAAACCATCAATCTTCAGCGTTTTGCCGGTAAAGAACTTTTCGAGAAACTTAACACAGGACAGGTCCAATAATGAGCCCGCAAGTATCCCAGCAGGAAATAAACGATATTCTCTGGCGCGCCTGTGATTCACTCCGGGGCACGGTGGACTCCACCGAGTACAAGGAATATATTCTGACCATGCTTTTCCTGAAGTACATCTCCGATGTCTGGCAGGATCACTATGACCAGTACAACAAGGAATATGGCGGCGATGAGCGGCGCATTCAGCGCAAGTTGGAACGCGAGCGCTTCGTTCTGCCCACTGAATCGAGCTTTTACCATCTGTTCGCCAACCGCGAGGCCGCCAATCTCGGGGAATTGATCAACATCGCCCTGGAACAGGTCGAACTGGCCAACAAGACCAAGCTGGCCAATGTCTTCCGCAACATCGATTTTAACTCCGAGGCGCGGCTCGGCAACACCAAGAAGCGCAATCACATCCTGAAAAACGTCCTGGAAGATTTTTCCGACAAGCGGCTCGATCTGCGCCCCTCGCGGATCGGTAACCTGGATGTGATCGGCAATGCCTACGAGTACCTGATCGGCCGTTTTGCCGCCGGGGCGGGTAAGAAGGCCGGTGAGTTCTATACCCCGCCCGAGGTCTCCACCCTGCTGGCCGGGCTCCTCGACCCCAAGCCCGGCGAGCGCATCTGTGACCCGGCCTGCGGTTCCGGTTCGCTGCTCTTGAAATGCGCCATCCATGTGCGCGAAGCGTACGGCTCGCATAACTACTCCCTCTTTGGCCAGGAGGCTATCAGCTCCACCTGGGCCTTGGCTATGATGAACATGTTCCTCCACAACGAGGACGGTCCCCGCATCGAATGGGGTGACACACTTCTGGAGCCCAAGCTCATCGAGGGGGATCACCTGATGAAGTTCGAGGTGGTGGTAGCCAATCCCCCCTTCAGCCTCGACAAGTGGGGGGCGGACAAGGAGGGCGAGGAAGCCAAACACTTTAATCGCTGGCACCGAGGGGTGCCGCCCAAGTCCAAGGGCGATTACGCCTTTATCAGCCACATGATTGAGACCGCCACCGAGACCACCGGCCGGGTCGGGGTCATCGTGCCCCACGGCGTACTCTTCCGGGGTGGAGCCGAGGGTAGAATCAGAAAGGCGCTGATCGAGGAGAACCTGCTCGACGCGGTGATCGGCCTGCCCGCCAACTGCTTCTTCGGCACCGGCATTCCGGCCGCCATCCTGATATTCCGCCGCGACCGGAGCGAGGAAACCGATGTGCTCTTCATCGACGCCAGCCGGGGGTACGTGCAGAACAAGAATCAGAACAAGATCCGCGAGGATGTCGAGGTCGCCAAAATTGTCGAGACCTACCGCAAGCGCGCCTCCCTCGACAAGTACTCTTGCGTCGCCGGCCGCGAGGAGATCGCCGAGAACGACTACAATCTCAACATCCCCCGCTACGTCGATACCTTCGAGGAGGAAGAGGAGGTCGATATCGCGGCCGTGCAAAAGCGGATTGACTCCCTGGAAAAGGAATTGGACCAGGTGCGAGGCGAAATGGCCAAGTGCCTGCAGGAGTTGGGGTTATGAGTCGCAAGGCCAAACCGCCTGCCGTGCCCGCTCCCCCAGCGACGTCGACGGAAACATCTTTTCTGCTCTATGCCGGGGACGATGAAAAGGTCCATGTGCGGGTGCTGATCCAAGGGGAGACCCTCTGGCTACCGCTGGCCCAGATCGCTGAACTCTTCGGCGTACAGACCCCGGCAATCTCCAAGCACCTGAAAAACATCTTTGCGAGCGGCGAACTGGATCGTGTGGAAACTGTTTCCAAAATGGAAACAGTTCAAAACGAGGGTGGGCGCAGCGTCCAACGGAACATCGACTATTACAACCTCGACGCCATCATCGCCGTGGGCTATCGGGTCAACTCCCGGCGCGCCACCCAGTTCCGCATCTGGGCCACCCAGGTCCTCAAGGAGTTCATCAAGAAAGGCTTCGTGCTGGATGACGAACGCCTGAAACAGGGCAAGCAGGTCTTTGGCGAGGACTACTTTCGGGAATTACTGGAGCGGGTTCGCTCCATCCGGGCCAGCGAACGTCGGATCTACCAGCAGATCACCGATATCTTCGCCGAGTGCAGCATCGATTACGATCCAAAAGCGGAGATCACCCATAACTTCTACGCCATGGTGCAGAACAAGTTCCACTTCGCCATCACCGGGAAGACCGCCGCCGAGATCATCCACGACAAGGCCGACCGCAAAGCCCCGTACATGGGCCTGCTCACCTGGAAGAATGCCCCCCATGGTCGGGTCCTGGCCTCCGATGTGACGGTGGCCAAGAACTACCTGACCGAGCCGGAGATCAACCGGCTGGAGCGCACCATTTCCGGCTTCTTCGACTACATCGAGAACATCATCGAAAACCGGTTGCAAATGACCATGGCCGACATGGCCCAGGCGGTGGACAAGTTCCTGACCTTCAACGAATACCGACTGTTGACCGACAAAGGCCGGATCAGCAAGGCCAAGGCCACCGACAAGGCCCTGGCCGAATATGCCGTGTTCAATCGGGCCCAGAAGATCGAGTCGGATTTTGATCGGGTGGTGAAGGAGACGAAGGCGTTGGCTCGGAAGTCAAAAGCCAAGAGGCGTGGGAAGAAATGAAGAATTGGACTGTGCCGAATGGATGGCAAGTTTTTCCTCTAGGCGAATGTTTGGGAGCCCTTGATGGGGGGACAAGCATTATTTCTGAAGAACGCCCAGCTCAAGAAGGTGAGCCCCGAATTTTAAAGACAAGTGCCGTGTCGTCGGGTGTTTATTTGCCTTCTGAAAACAAAGCTTTGAGCAAAAATGCCGCGAGTATACTTACAGTCTCACTTCTCGCTGGTTGCATACTATTCAATCGTAAAAACACTCCCGACCTAGTTGGATCTTGTGTATATGTAGAAGAGAATGATGAAAAGACCTTTCTGCCCGATCTAATCTGGCAACTCCATGTAAGTGACCCAAATACATTTTCCCCTAAATGGCTTTCCTTTGTTTTGAGTACTCGCGCTATCCAATCAGAAATAAGGAAACGAGCAAACGGCACTTCAGAAAGCATGATGAATATCACCAAGCCTTCGTTGTGCTCGGTGAAGATTCCTTGTCCATCGGTTGCCGAGCAAAATGAAATCGCTCGTATAATAAGTAATTGTGACCACGCCATCGACCTCACCGAGCGGCTGATCTCCGAAAAGCGGTTGCGCCGCAAGGGGCTCATGCAACAACTCCTCACCGGCAAACGCCGCCTGCCTGGGTTCGGAGGGGAGTGGCGAGAATACGAAATTAGTAAACTGTTTCGAGATGTCAAACGGCCAGTTGAATGGAACGATAAAGAACTCTACGACCTCATTAGCGTTCGTCGCCGTTCAGGTGGGCTTTTTCACCGTAAATCCCTGTATGGGCACCAAATTCTCACAAAAAATCTGAAAACTGCGCAGACGGGTGACTTCCTTATTTCAAAAATGCAGGTCCTTCATGGTGCCACAGGTCTTGTCACGCCTGAGTTTGACGGCATGAAAGTTTCCGGATCTTACATTTCCCTAGTACCACGAGAGCCGGTAAAAGTTTCTGGAGATTTTTTTAGCTATTTTTCCCAATTACCATCTTTTTATCACCTCACGTTCTTGGCTAGTTTCGGTGTGCATATCGAAAAAATGACCTTCAATGTCAAATGGTTCATGCAGTCGAAGGTATTCATCCCACCCACCATAGACGAGCAGGTTGCTATTATTGAATTACTAAAGTCGTCTGACCGCGAACTCGATCTCCTCCAATCAAAGGCAGAAGCCCTGCGCGAGCAGAAGAAAGGACTGATGCAGCAATTGCTAACCGGCAAGATGCGGGTGAAGGTATGATCAACGTATCGAGTTTCAAGAACGACGAGTATCGTGCCCTTTACCTTCACAACATCCTGGAGGCTCAGGCCACCGGCGGCGTAGGGGACGAAACGGCTTTCCTGGATCTTCATCGCTACTTCTGCCAGTCGAGGTATCGGGACGTACTGCCCAAGTGGCTGCTACCAATGTTCACCCTCGGTCAATTCTGGGGCTTCATCAAACCGAAATTCGGCACCTATGCTGAGCGGCGGACATACCTGGGACAGGAATTCGCCCCACTAATTCAGGCCTGCCGCAATGCCGGGCAACCGGTTGGCGAGTTAACTGCGATCATCAAGAATTTTGGTAGTGACACGGTGAATGCAGAGTGGAAGAAGATGCTTACCCGTGCCGCGACCGATCCGGAAGGCGCAGTGACGATGGCCCGAACCCTTCTGGAGAGTATCTGCAAACATATCCTCGATAAATACAGCTTGGCCTATGCAGTTGATACCTCTCTTACCGAACTCTACCGGGAGGCTGCCAAGCAACTTGGCATCTCTCATGATCAGCATGATGAGCAAATTTACAAAAAGATCCTCGGCGGCTGCTCGGGCGTGGTCGACGGCCTGCAACGCCTGCGCGGCAAGCATGGAGATGCGCACGGCAAGGGACAAGGGCATCGGTTTGCACAACTTCAGCCGCGACACGCAATGTTAGCCGTAAACGCCGCAGCAACAATAGCATTATTTCTGGCGGATACCTTCGAGTCCAGGAAGGGGTAACCACTATGCAACTCTCCTATCTCGAAGACTTCGACTCCAAGATCCCGGCGATCCAGGTGCTGTGCGCCCTAGGTTGGCAGTACCTGGGCCGTGACGAGGCGGTCAGGCTACGAGGCGGGCGGCTGGATCAGGTTGTGCTGACGGGGGTACTCAAGCCGTGGCTGGCGGCCAACGCCCGCTTCGAGGTGAAGGGAGAGAAACACGCTTTCTCCGAGGTGAATATCTTCGAGGCGGTGCGGCGGTTGACTGACGAGCCCTTTGACGGGCTGGTGCGGACCAACGAAAAAATCTATCACCTGCTTACCCTGGGCACCAGTCTGGACCAGACCGTGGAGGGGGACCGCAAGGGCCGCTCGCTGCATTATCTCGACTGGAAAATCTGGCGCAACAATGTCTTCCACGTCAGTGACGAATTCGTGGTGGAACGGACCAAATCCCACGATACGGCGCGGCCGGACCTGGTACTCTTCGTCAATGGCATTCCCTTCGTGGTCATCGAGTGCAAACGTCGCGACAAGGACAAGGAGGCGGGCGAAAAACAGATTGATATCGCCATCGAGCAGATGCTCCGCAACCAGCGCCCCGACTACCTTCCCCACCTCTTCCAGTACGCTCAGCTGTTGCTAGGCACCAGCGTCAATGAAATTCGCTACGGAGCGGTGGGGACGCCCAAGAAGTTCTGGTCGGTCTGGGAGGAGGGCCGAGATGCCGATACGGTCGCGGCGGCGGTCAAGCGGGTAGCCAATCAGGTGCCATCCTTCGAGGTACGCAACAAACTCTTCACCCCCATCGAGGAACGGGAGGCGGTGCCCCTGGCCGATGCCCGACGTTATTTCGAGGAATTATGGGCCGCGGGCGAGCGGCTGCCCACCACCCAGGATCGGACATTGTGGTCGCTGCTGCGACCCGAACGGCTGCTCGACCTGGCTTACGGCTTTTCGGTTTTTGATGCCGGAGTGCGTAAGGTTTCCCGCTACCAACAGTATTTCGCGGTCAAGGAGACCATCGAGCGGGTCGCCTCCCTGCGCGAGGGGCGGCGACGGGGCGGGGTGATCTGGCATACCACCGGCAGCGGCAAGTCGCTGACCATGGTGATGCTGGCCAAGGCATTGGCCCTGCATCCGGCCATTCCCAATCCCAGGGTGATCATCGTCACCGACCGGGTCGATCTCGACAACCAGATCTGGCGCACCTTCGAGGCCTGCGGCAAATCCGCCGAGAAAGCCGCCACCGGCGAGCATCTGGTGCGCCTCATCACCGAGGGCAAGGCCAGCGTGGTGACCACCATCATCAACAAGTTCCAGACCGTGCGCGGCAAGCACGGTGTAAAGGACGAGAACCCCAATATCTTTGTGCTGGTGGACGAGTCACACCGCTCCAATTACGGCACCGTCGCCGCCCAAATGCGGCGGGTCTTTCCCAATGCCTGCTATCTGGGCTTCACCGGCACGCCGCTTTTGAAAAAGGAGAAGGCGACCGCCGCCAAGTTCGGTGGCTTTATCCATTCCTATACCATGCGCGAGGCTGTGGCCGACAAGGCGGTGGTGCCCCTGCTCTATGAAGGGCGGATGGCGCTCCTCACTCAGGACCGGGAGGCGATGCAGAAGTGGTTTGACCGGATCACCGCCAATCTCTCCCCAGCCCAGAAGGCGGACCTCAAACGCAAGATGAGCGACGAGGGGGCTGTGCGCCAGGCAGAGCAACGACTCAAAATGATCGCTTTCGATATCTCCGCCCACTTCCGCGACAACTTCCAGGGTACCGGCTTTAAGGCGCAGCTTGCCGTGGAGAAACGGCCTGCGGCAATTCAGTATCGAAAATTCCTAAAAGAGTTCGGCCTGGTCTCGGCCGAGGTGGTGATGAGCCAGCCCGATACCCGCAAGGGCCAGGAATCGACGGCCGAGGAGGACACCCCGGAGGTGAACCTCTTCTGGGCGGAGATGATGGAACGCTTTGGCTCCGAGGAGCGCTACCTCAAGGAGATGCTGGCCTCCTTCAGTCGAGAGGACGGGGTGGAGATCCTGATCGTCATCGACAAACTGCTCACCGGCTTCGACGAGCCCCGTAACACGGTGCTCTATATCGACAAGAGCCTCAAGGAACACAATATCCTCCAGGCCATCGCCCGGGTGAACCGGCTCTATCAGGGCAAGGAGTTCGGCTATATCATCGATTACCGGGGCGTGCTGGGCCAGTTGAACGAGGCGATGAACACCTACGACGCCCTGGGCGGCTTCGACCCCGAGGATGTTGACCTGACCGGAGCGGTGATCGATACCCACGAGGAGGTGGCCAAACTGCCCCAGCGCCACTCCGATCTCTGGGCGGTGTTCAAGGAGGTGGTCAATAAAAAGGACGTCGAAGGCTTCGAGGTGCATCTGGCTCCTGAGGACAAACGCCAGGAGTTCTACGAGGCACTGCGGGAGTACCAGAAGACCTTGACCGTGGCCCTGTCCACCGAGCATTTCTACGACGAAACCCCGGAGGAGAGGATCAAGACCTACAAAGCCGACCTGAAGTTTTTCCGCAGTCTGCGCACTTCTGTGCAGCAGCGCTACGCCGAGACCATCGACTACAGCCAGTACGAAAAACAGATCCGCAAAGTGATGGACAGCCATATCCAGTCGCCGGACGTGGAGGTGGTGACCGAACTGGTCAACATCTTCGACGTGGAGGCCTTCGACAAGGTGGTGGAGGACAAGGTGGGGACCGCGGCCAAGGCCGATACCATCGCCAGTAGGACGGTGAAGACCATCCGTGAAAAGATGGACGAGGACCCGGTCTTCTACAAGAAATTCGCAGACCTGGTACAGAAGGCCATCGATGACTACCGGGCCAAACGGATCAGCGACGCCGAGTACCTGCGGCAGGTCGCCGACTATATGGCTACGGTGCGGCGCGGCCACGACCGGGAACTGCCCAAGGAATTGACTTACTACAATGAGGCCCCTGCCTATTACGGGATCGTGAGCGAGACCATGGTCAAGTACCGGACCAGGGAGGACGAACGTAAGAAGCTGGCCACTGAAATGGCCCTGGCGATCCAGAAAATTGTTGACGGCAGCAAAAAACGGGACTGGGCGACCATGGAAGACGTGATCAAGGGGATGCAGAACGACTTGGATGACTATCTGTTCGAGCTGGAGGAAAAACACGGAGTGAGGCTGACCACCGAGGAGATGGACGCCATCATCGAGCGCTGTATTTCAGTAGCCAAGAAGCTGGCTGGCTACAATGCGTGATGTGGTGCGCTGGGGACGGGTCGAAATCCCCTATACCTATAAACTCGCATCACGGAAGAGTCTGGCGATCAGTGTCCGCCCGGACCTGAGCGTGGAGGTACTGGCGCCATTGGATACCCCCCTGGAGGAGATCCGGGAACGGGTGATTAAGCGCGGGGCCTGGATCAGAAAAGCCTGGCGCGAGTTCGAACTTTACCTGCCAAAGCAGCCGCCGCGCCGTTACGTTAACGGCGAGACCCATCGATATCTTGGCCGGCAGTATCGATTGCGCGCAGAGTGGGGGGACGAGAATGCGGTTAAGTGTCTGCGCGGTTACCTGCAGGTGACCAGCCGGACCGAGCCGACCCCGTGTCGGGTCAAGAAACAGCTTGAAGAGTGGTACCGCGAACACGCCCGCAGGGTCTTCCGAGAAAGGCTTACCGAGTGTTGTCGGCGCGCCGCACTGGAGGGGGTCGAAGAGCCCCCCCTCTTTATACGGCGGATGGAAACTCGCTGGGGCAGCTGTTCGGCTAAAGGCAAGGTTTACCTTAACCTGGAACTGATCAAGGCTTCGAAAGAATGCATCGACTACGTCATTATGCACGAGCTTTGTCACCTCAAGGTTTCTTCACACGGGCCAAAGTTCTGGAGGCTGCTGGCGAAGCTAATGCCGGACTATGAAGAACGAAAAAAAAAACTTAACCGATTTGCCGATGTGTAGGCGGCCGATTTGATTTTGACATGCAATAGGGTTGAAAATGCAAAAAGTCAAATAAGCCCCGACTATACGCCCAAAGATTTAAAACAAAATAGCGAAAAGGAATTTTTAGATGGCAAAGTCAGTAGATAGCGCATTTCAAGAATTCAATAGCAATACTGTAAATCTGGTCGCAGAGCGCACTACGAAAGCAAGGTCAAGTAGAGATTGGTTAATCGGACAAATAGAAACTCTTCCGGATAAAGAGGCCGATTTCCCAATATTGTATGATGGTATGCATATAAAATTTGGTTCTTTTGCCCGTAACACAAAAATTAAACCGCTAGACGACATAGATATAATAATTGCATTTAATGCAGAATGCTCAAAATATTACACTATGACATATGGCAAACTCTACTACTTAACGCCAGGTGAGAATGCAGATAAGTTAAAAAATTTATGCAGCGATGATGGGTATATTAGTTCAAGAAAAGTTATCAACAAGCTTGTTTTAGCGTTAAGCAAAATTGACCAATATAAATCTGCCGGTATTCATCGTAAACAAGAGGCGGCAACATTAAACTTAACCTCATACGAATGGAACTTTGATATAGTCCCAGCATTTTACACTGACACAGGTTATTATTTAATTCCTGATGGCAATGGACATTGGAAAGCCACTGACCCACGAATTGATCAAGAAAGAACGTCCAGTATAAACATCAAGCATAATGGTAAAATACTACAAATTATTAGAATATTAAAATACTGGAATAGACACGCTTCTATGCCAACAATTGGTTCATATTTATTTGAAAATATAATTTTATCCTACTTCGATTACCAAACTGAAATCTCAGATTATATAGATTTTAACATTGTAAATTTTTGGAGTTATTTAAAAACTGGTATTTATAATTCATTCAACGACCCAAAAGGATTTCAAGGAGAACTTAATAATTTAACCATTGAAGAGAAAACAAAAATTTCACAAAAAGCTACTGATGTTACCCAAAAAGGAAATGAGGCAATTAGGCTAGAAATCAAAGAGGAAAGCCAGGAGAAGGCAATAAACAAATGGCGAGAAATCTTTGGAGATGACTTTCCCAAATACGGATGAAATATGGGACTATTAATTATTGCGAAACAAAATGAATTATTTTCTTTAATGTATTGCCCTTTTAGGCTGTCACGCGCGAAGAATTACGTAAGCATATTCGCTTCATTATTGATCTAGTGACAACAACCGATGCATTCATTAATGACTCTAAAACAATCCTTTTCAGCGGACCGCAATATGGCACGCATGCAGTTAATTGCGGTATGAGAGTGAAATTATGCCGAGAGATATTAAGCAAGGATTCGACGACTTCCATTACAATCTCAAAGCTTCTGCCACAGAAACTGCAGCCGCAAAGTCTCATAGAGCCTCAATAGAAGCCTGTCTAAAGAGCAATTTTGGTCTGAATCGATTCACAAGAATCGGCTCCTTTGGGAATGGAACCAACATCAACGGGCATAGCGATGTGGATTACTTGTCATGCCTTCCAACAAGTGCGCTAACAAGAACATCAATGGCGTCACTTATAAAAGTTAAAAATGCGCTGGTTGCCCGCTTCCCTAATACTGGTGTAAAGATTAGCACGCCAGCCGTGGTCTGCCCGTTTGGAAAATACAAGTCTGAAGACACCGAAGTTGTGGTTGCTGACTACATAAGGGAAGAAAATGGGTTCAATGTCTATGAGATTGCGGACGGTAATGATGGCTGGATGAAGGTGAGCCCTGATGCCCACAACTACTATGTCGCAGAAGTAAATAAAAAGCATGGCGGAAAAGTCAAGCCACTCATCCGTTTTGTAAAAGCTTGGAAATGTTACAGCGATGTTCCCATCAAATCGTTCTACTTGGAAATGAGGGTTGCTAAGTATGCTGATGGCGAGTCCAGTCTCGTCTACGACATAGATGTAAAAAGAATTCTGGCAATGCTGAGGGACAACGAACTCGCGGCTATGCAAGATCCTATGGGTGTGGGAGGATATATTTACCCATGTAAGACAGAAGCCATCAAACAGGATGCGCTTTCAAAGCTAAAAACTGCTGCTACACGTGCTGAGAAAGCACTAGAGGCAGAAGCAAACCAAAATACTAAGACGGCTTTTGATTGGTGGCGCCTACTCTATAACGATAAGTTTCCCACTTACTACCTATGAGCATCGTTCAAAGACAAGAACTGCAAGAAAACATTGAGCTTCTGGCTGCTCAGAGAAATATCTATTCAAGGGCGAAGAACATCATTGGGCTTCAAATGATGCTCAGTGTTCCTATCGCTATTTGTGCTGCCATCATTACGATAGTGAAGCCAGAACTGAAGGGGTACGTGGCGCTCTGGGGCATCTTGGTTGTTGTGTTTGATCTGTTTGTCTTCACGCCTTGGGTAAAGAAGTTGCGGGACAACGCAGCTAGGATTCAAGAGCTTTTTGATACCAAGGTCTTGGGGCTGGATTGGAATGAAATTTCCGTTGGCAAGAGGCCAGAGCCTGAGCTAGTCCATGAAGAAGCGAATAAGCACGGCATGGAAGAGGGAAAAATTACTGGTCTAAGAAAGTGGTATCCGATAATCGTTGATAATGTCCCAGAAATCTGCGGAATCATCATTAGTCAGAGATCCAACGTCTGGTGGGATGCAAGAATGAGAAGGAAGTACACCCTCTCTATCCGTGTCATCCTTGTTTCTATTGCTTTTGTATTGATCGGCTATGGGCTCTTTGAAAAGAAGGACATGTTTGAGTTCTTGGCCTACATCGTTGCTCCTCTCGCGTCAACTTACGTCTTCGGCTATCGCCAAATGATGGAACACGGTGATGCTGCAGATAGGTTAGATAAGCTGAAAGAGCTTTCTGAAAAAATTTGGTCCGACGCCGTGGCAGGTAAAGACGTTGCGACGCTGAAATTGGAATGTAGGACACT
>ENA-ORXD01002556-ORXD01002556.1-sediment-metagenome-genome-assembly--contig:-NODE-2556-length-11851-cov-4.728724_pt1 | contig 11851 bp, 10 predicted proteins | sample MGYA00237862_ERZ511471 | MGnify/ENA metagenome assembly ERZ511471 | reverse complement strand
AATTCCGGCAAAATCGAGGTCTGCGAAAAAATCGCCGCAGCCTGGTATGCTGATCTGTTCGTTGCCAGCTGGGGTGATCTCGTTTGCACCGTGGAAGGAGTCGATGCGACCTACGATCTGATCTCCACGGCAATCGCCACCTATGAAGCGTCCATCGAGGTCAATCGGTACAGTTCCAAATGGGATGCGGTACAGCAGGGCAAGGCCTCGTTCACGCCGGCTGAAAACAGGGGCGAATTGGTCTTTACCGATTATTGTGCATCCTGCCATGTGCCGCCGTTGTTTACCGATGAAACCTTCCACAATATCGGTGTGCCCAAAAACCCCAACAACCCCTTCTATGTGATGGACCAGGTCTATCTGGATGACGGAAGTGCTATCAATCCCGACGGTGCAGCTTGGATCGATCCGGGCCTGGCCGGATTCCTCTCCGGTGTGGACGAAGCGGTTTTCACTGCATGGGGATTGGTGAAGGCTGAGGCTGTTGCAGCTGCCTACGGCCAGCAGCGGGTGCCGACCCTGCGTAACGTGGATAAGCGGCCCGGGCCGGGATTTGTCAAAGCTTACATGCACAACGGCGTGTTCAAGTCCCTTGACGCGGTTGCTGCCTTCTTCAGTGCTGGTCCAACCGAGCCGGAAGTTGCAGAAAATCTAACGTGGGACGAAGGGATGAGTCTGACCGCCGAGCAGCAGGCTGATTTGGTCGCTTTCCTCAAAACCCTGTCCGATGGTTATCTGTCCATCGCCAAGTAATTGTTCAAATCGTTAGCGATTTCTTTTCTCTTTGCAATTCAATGCGCCTCATTCGGGGCGCATTGTTTTTTTTCAGCAGCGTCGCGCCGCCGGCTTCGCAACGCCTCCCCAGTTTAAGCAAAATTTTATGTTGGACATTTCAGTGCAGGATATTAATATGTAAAACGCCGTACCAATCGTTGCTTTCCTGAAAATTCAAGGAGTTCAGCATGGGTAACCGAGGCCAGTTCCGGACCTGGAAGGATAACGCATCCCCGTACAAGACCCGCCTCGGCGTTTACCTGTTTTTTACCTATGCCCTGGCCTACTTTGGTTTCGTGGGGGTCAATATTCTGCGGCCGGAGTGGATGGCCGTTCGCATCGGCGAGGTCAATCTGGCGGTTGCTTTCGGTGTGTTCCTGATCCTTCTCGCATTTTTTCAATCCATTCTTTTTCACGTATTGTGTACCCGAGCCGAAAAACGCATGAACTTGTAAAGGGCACGCCATGATCTACCAACAATCGGAACTGGCAGTCGCTCTTTTCCTCGGCTTCATTATGGCCGTGCTGGCCATCTCTTTTTTCTTCGCCAAACGCACCACTTCGGCTTCCGGTTATTTTGCTGCCGGGGGCACGATTCATTGGTCCGTCAATGGCATTGCCTTTGCCGGTGATTACCTGTCTGCCGCCTCCTTCCTGGGGATCAGTGGCATGATTGCCACGGTCGGGTTTGACGGTTTCCTCTATTCCATAGGTTTTCTCGCCGGTTGGGCTGTTGCGCTGTTCCTGGTCGCCGAGCCGATGAAGCGGCTCGGCCGGTTCACTTTCACCGACGCTTTGAACGCCAAGTTCCAGTCGCGCGGAGTGCAACTGGTCGCTTCTCTCAGTACCCTGATTATCTCTGTCATTTATCTGATCCCGCAGATGGTCGGCGCCGGGGTTCTTGTGACGCCGCTGCTCGGTATCCCTCATTATGTGGGGGTGATGATGGTCGGCATTGTGGTGACGATTATCGTGGCCACCGCCGGCATGATTTCCACCACCTATGTCCAATTCATGAAGGGTGGGCTGCTGCTGATCTTCTCCACCGTGCTGGTTGTGAATATCTTGGGGCGGGGCATTCAGGAAACGCCGGTTGGTCAGGAGATGGCGTATCATCATTTCCAGACTCTGCCGGCTCATCTTGACGCTGACGGTGAGTTGCAGATTGACGCAGCGGGTTATCAAGTGGCCGGACCTTGGCGCGATTCGGATTTCGCCCGAGAGGGGTTCGTCAGGTTGATGCACGATGATCGCGAATCGGTCTGGCAGTTGAAAGCGGCGGCGGGTGGCATCCTGACCTTGGAAGAAGCCTTGTTTGTGCATGATCGTTCGGATGGAACTCGCTCCTATAATGGCGGCACGGCTGCTGACGGGCGGTTTTTCAAAGTCGGCCATGTGCGGCGAGCGCGGACTGACGAGTATGCCGGTGGGCCTCTGGGCGTCTTTGATTTCCTTTCTGTGTTCCGTGACAGCGATGTGGTTCTCTGGAAAGAACATCTGTTGGTGGAAGGGGAGGAACGTTATGTGATTTACGCCCAGAATCCCCTGCCCGGCGAGCGGATTCTACGTCCCGGTCTGATGTTCAAGGTGCAGAATTCCACCTGGACGGAAAAGCTCAACTTCGTTTCGCTGATGTTGGCCCTCTTCTGCGGCACCGCGGCGCTGCCGCATATCCTCATCCGTTATTACACCGTGCCCAGTCAGGCTGCGGCGCGGAAATCGACTATTGTCGCTATCGGCAGCATCGGCTTCTTTTATTTGCTGACCCTGTTCTTGGGATTGGGCGCGATGGTCAATGGCCAGCTCAACATTATGGACAGCAATATGGCGGTTCCGCTTCTGGCACGCTCATTTGGCGAAATCCTATTTGCGATCATTTCTTCCATTGCCTTCTTTGCCGTCCTCGGTACGGTCAGTGGACTGATCGTTGCAGCGGCAGGCGCCGTGGCCCACGATCTGATGGATCGATACCTCGAGCTGGACCTGGAAGAACACCACAAGGTCGTCGCCGGCCGGCTGGCTGCCATCGTGGTCGGTTGCGTGGCGATTTATTTTGGGATCGTATTTGAAGGGGTAAACGTCTCGTTTCTGGCTGGCTGGGCGTTTGCCGTCACCGCATCCACCAACCTGCCGGCCATTATCATGATGCTGTTCTGGAAACGAACCACCTCTCAAGGAATTATTGCCTCCATACTGATCGGTCTGGCTTCTTCCATTGGTTTGATACTCCTTTCTCCTGACATGTACGTGCGCTATGGCAAGCTTGCCAGTGATGCGCCGATTGCCCTGGATAACCCCGGAATCATCTCTATCCCGGTGTCGTTTCTGGCGCTGGTCATCGTTTCCCTGCTGACGCAGAATAAGGACGCCGCAACATCCTAGGGGCGGAGTCTTGCAGATTGAACCTGTCTGCCGGCGGAGGTCGTTTGTCGCTAACCAATGCTCATACCCACGTTGAATTGTGTGGCCTGCGCCATCTCTGTCCGCCGGAGCCTGCAGACTTTGTCGCCTGGCAGAAAGGGTTGATTCGCGCTCTGCGCGATTTATCTGAATCCGATGTCAGGCAGGCAATCGCTGCTGGTGTGCGGCTGTTGCAGGATTGTGGCACGACCCAGGTCGCTGATGTGACTCAGACGTGGTGGAGTGCTGAACCTCTGCTGGACTCGGGATTGCGGGGTGTTGTTTACCTGGAGATTCACGGTCTCGACCGCCTGGCCGGATTGAAGAAGTTGTCTCATGCACAACGAGCCATCGAGCGTTTGCGTCGCCAATATCCAGAGAGCCCCATGCGGGTTGGCCTGTCTTTGCACGCCCCTTACTCCTGTCATCCCGACCTGTTGCGGCAGGGGGCAGACTGGTGCCGCAGGGAGGAGATCCCCCTGAGCCTGCATGTGGCGGAGAGCTCTGCGGAAACCGCTTTGCTGGTGGAAGGGCGAAGCCCGGGGTTACCCCCCTGGCACAGCTGGCTGCAGCGATTTGCATTGTTCCGCCCAGCGTTGATTCCTGGCCTGCATCCGGTTCCATTTCTCGCCGAGTTGGGAGTTCTTGAGGCCCGACCGCTGTTGTTTCACGCCGTCCAGGTCGGCGACGACGACCTGCAGCTGCTGGTGCAGTATGGCTGTGCGGTCGTGCATTGCCCCCGATCGAATCACCTGCTGAGGTGCGGACGAATGCGGTTGGAAAAATTTTTGGCCGCCGGCATCCCGGTTTTCTTCGGCACGGACAGTCTGGCCAGCAGCCCGAGTCTGGATGTGCGCGACGAGCTGGCCTTTGCCAGAACGCTGCACGAGGGGCGTGTCTCAGAGCAGGAGTATGCAAGCATGCTGCAGCGGTCGTTGGACGATTGGCTGAATCAGACGTGAAACAAAATCGGGAGATGGCCGTTGCCATTCTCCCGATTTTTAAATGGGGCAGGTGTGGTGCCGGGCAGGAGGTTTAAGTAATCCCTTTGCCGAAATGGCTTTTGGTCGCTTCCTGCAGTTTACTGACCGCATGGAACGATTCGCGCAGCACATCCTGTTCGGTTTTGGTCAGGTCGTAGGGGTTGAGATAGTGGGTCGGGCTGCGGCCCTCCTGGACCATGCCGATTTCATTGCGCAGCCGCAGGTAGGAGAGGGCTTCGAAGGCGACGCGGATGTGCTCAGCGGTTTCCGGCGCCAGGATGTTGTGGTCCACCAGGGCGTCGAGTCGCTCCAGGGTGGCATGGGCTTTGACCCCCTGCTCCAGGGTGAACATGCGAATGCAGTCGACGATGTAGATCAGGCCGCCTTTTTTCAGGGACAGCTGGCCTTTGTGCTCGCCGGATTTTTCCAGCGTGAAACGGCCCCACAATCCGGTCGGAACCTTGTGGGTCAGATTGAGCGACATGACGTGGTAGAGGAAACCGGGATGTTCGGCAACGATATTGTGGACGATGTCCAGCAGATCGTGGGCCAGGGTCGAATCCCCGGCCAATGGCGCGAAGTCGAAAAAGATGGAGGAATAGCGCACTTGGTGGGGCTCAGGATTCTCCGCCCAGTTGAGAATCTTGGAATGCCAGTCTTTGAGACGGCCGCGCCATACCGGGTTGCTGACCATGACGTTCCCTTCACACAAGGGATAGCCGATGCTGTCCAGGGCATGGACCAGCCTCTCGGAAAATGGACCGAAGAAGCGATCGAGTTCCGGCAGTCGTTCATCGGGAACGTTCTCAAAGATAAAGCCGTTGTCCTGATCTGGTTGCAGCAGCATCTCCCGACGTCCACCACTCCCCATAATCAGGAAACAGTAGCGGATATCAGGCGGCTCCAGGCCTTTTTGTTTCATTTCATCCATCACCAGGTCAAAGGTGCGCCGGATGATGTTGTGGTGGATGTAGGAAAGAATGCCCATCACCTCCGGCGCGCTGCGGGTTTCCGCCAGAAGCGTGGCGCCGATTTTGACCAGCTCGCTATGAATGGTCGCCAGTTCGCTGAAACGTTTTGCTTCGCGGACGCTGCCGACCAGTAGCATGGCCTTCTGGCTACGATGGTGCATCAAATCGGTCAGGGCGACCATCCCCACCACCTCCTCCCGGTCAACCACCGGCAGGTGCTTGATCTGTTGGCTGGTCATGTAAGCCATGGCCTCGTACATGTAGGTATCGGGAGGCAGGGAGATGGGGTTGGGGGTCATGATGTCCCCGGCGGTGATCGCTGCCGGATCCGCATCTTCCGGAACAATGACTTTGGAGATGAGGTCACGGCCGGTGATGATTCCGGTCAGGTGGCGATTGTCGTCAAGGACCACCAATGAGTTGATCTTCTGGTGGGTGAAGTGTGCAGCGATCTCTCGGGCGGAGGTCTGTGGCGAACACCATTCCACTGGGGTGGACATGATCTCCGACAAGCGTTTCTTGAATGGAAAAGCTTCGACCTGAGTCAGTGCCCGCTTCCCGTGTTCGGAGACGATTTCGGCGTAGAGATGGCGTACTCTGGAGATCATGATGCGGGTGAAGTAGGCTCCGAACTGCGGAACCTCCTCCTCGGCTTTTTTCAGGATCTCTTCGGAAATCAGGTAGCACTCGGTTTCCTTGACCGTGCGTGCGCCGCCGGTATAGGGTTCGCCATTAAAGATTGGTGTGCTGCCGAAAAAGCTTCCTTCCTTTCGGTAGTCGACGATGATCTCGCCACCGCCCGGAGTAGGGACGGTGATTTCCACCATGCCGTCCTTAATGACGTACAGGTAGCCCGTGGGTGGATCGTTTTTGCGGAAGATGTAGCTGTGCGGCGGAAATTTCTTTTCGATAGCACTGTCGCGGATTTCGTTGAAAATAGTATCGGGAAGATGATTGAAGGGTTCGGTGTCTTTGAGACGTTTGAGCGGCATCGTTGTCCCTCCCTGTCCGAAACAGAGCGCCGGGTAAAATATTTAACCCCATTTTTATAAAACAGCGTTTTTCATTTTACCATCGAAAGTGCAAAACACAATGGTCTTTGTGCTGTCTTCCGGAGTGTAGGGTAGGGGAGGCTGTTGGGTCGAGTTGGCAGCGAGGATGAATTGCCCCTGGTTTTTGCCGCGTCAGTATGATAATGAACTAATGGGAGTTCGATTGTCGGCTGCGTAGTTAGCTTTGCGCCGGCGAACTATGTCCTTTGGAAGTCAATCGCCATGCACTTGGTTATGTCGACCGGCTGTCTCTATCACCTGCCAGCCGAAAAGACTTTTGAGATCGCGAGAGATGTTGGCTTCGATGGCGTCGAGGTTATCATCAATTATGATTTTGGTGATCCCCCTAAGGACTATACCGCCCGGGTTGAGCAATGGCAGAAGATTCACCCGGTCCTCTCCTTACATGCCCCGTTTCTGGAGATTAATGGCTGGGGCAACAAAATGCGGCAACTGCGCCGCACCGTCGATTTGGCCATTGCGATAGGCATCCCTCGCATCACCTTTCATCCCCCGTCATGGCTGGCCTGTCAGTGGAAATTTGTTCGCTGGTTGAACCGGGTCGAAGATTTTCAGGAAGAGGTGGGCCGTGGCAAGGTTATCGTCACTATAGAGAACATGCCCAGCACCGGCCCGTTCGGGTCCAATCCCTACTTCTGGGGCAAAACCCGCTCCATGATTGAATTCCTCCACAATAAAAATCTCTTTTTGACCTTTGATACCGCACACATGGGGTCATCAAAGGCCGATTTTATTTCTGATTTTCACCAGTTTTACAACTCAGGCCGGATGCGGAATATCCATTTTTCGGATTACGGCTATGGCCGTGAGCATCTCTTGCCCGGACACGGGATCCTGCCGCTGACCCGTTTCTTGAATCATTTACGCAATACCGGCTATGACGAAAGTTTGGTGCTGGAACTGTCGCCGCGTGAACTTCCAAAAGATGAAGAAGGGATCCGAGAACGGATGCAGGACGTCTTTGATTATTTGCGTCAGGAAACGAGGCCGGAACAGGCTGGAGAAGGGCTGGAGGATCGCTCTGGGAAGGGCAGGGAGGACGTTAGCGCACTATATAGACTGAACAGCGGGCATCCATAGCGACTTTGGCCGAAACGCTCCCTAAGAGAGCTCGCTTGACCGGGCCGGCACCCGATGAACCGATAACGATGACGTCGATATCGTTCTGTTCGGCAAAATTGAGAATCTCTTCCGATGTATTGCCATAGACAATAACCGGTTCCAGGGGAACATTGGCTTCCCTGGCGGCCTTTTCAACAACGTAAAAGATTTTTTTGCGTTTTTCTTCCCAATCCGGTTGTTCTGTGGGAGGCCCACCACCGAATACGGGAGAAAAGGATGTGGCACTGATTTGAGGAAGGGCCAGAATGGCATAGACGGTACTTTGCTGTTTGCTAGGAATGGTGGCCAGGCGGATAGCTTCTTCAGCAGCTTTATCCGAATGAGGAGAACCATCAATGGGAACCAGTATTTTTTTACTCAAAGTCAGCATAACCAAACCTTAGCAAAAGGACTTGGATAACTCTAGCCTAGAGAAAAAAACCTGTCAATCCAAGGAAATATCCAAACAGAAAAGGCCGCCCCGTTGGGCGGCCTTTTCTGTTTAAAGTGGGCAGAATTTATTTGCGGGCAACGACGCCCAGGGGAGCGACATTGCGGTTGAAGACTTCATTCATGACCTGGGCCAGGCCTGTGTAGATGGCGGACAGTCCGCAGAAGATGCCTTCATAGCCAGCGATGGTTTTCAGGTCATGGTTGCCGGTGAAATCAGCAGCGGCCAGAAGGAAGAACAGAATCATCAATGAGCCGAACACGATTTGCAGGGCGCGATTCAATTTGAAGGTGCCGAGGAACAGGACTGCGGTAAACATTCCCCACATGGTGAGATAGAAACCCATGGCTTTGGGTGAGGAGGCCTCAATCATGCCGGTTTTGGGCAAAAGGATGAGCGCCACGAGGGTCAACCAGAACAGGCCGTAAGAGGTGAACGCGGTGGCGCCGAACGTGTTGTTCTTTTTCCATTCCATGACACCGACGATGATTTGACCCAGACCGCCGTAGAAAATGCCCATGCCGAGAATCATGGCGTCGAGAGGAAAAAATCCGGCATTGTGCAGGTTAAGCAGGACCGTGGTCATGCCGAAACCGAGCAGGCCGAGAGGGGCGGGGTTGGCGGTTGTGTCCTGAATGGCCAGGGGTTGAAGATTGTTGCTGGTCATGGTTTTAGCCTCCTTGACGGAAAATAATGCGGCTGGCCGCAAAAAATAAAGCGCGGCCGAAGTACCGCGCAGGGAATATTGGTGAAGAATGAAAAAAATTGAGAAATATGGGATGTGTGCGTGGCGTGAATGAGAAGGGTACCGGGACCCGGCAGGTTCGCATAGGTCGTTCCTTCGTCGGGGCGTGGTGTGTTGCGCGTGAGTGTTTCAGCAGGGACAGACGCGAGACCTTGAGGCGAGGCCTCGCGTCTGTATGGAAAAAAGAAGTTGCTATTCCAAAAGCAAAGCCTGTGCCTAACTTTGATTTTTGGGGGAAACTTTTGTAACTGGTTAAAAAACCACTGAATACGCCCGATGTGTTGGCAAGGCTGACTTTATGTTCTATTTGCATTTGTGCAAAATGTGCGACAGGGAAATTTCTTTCATCCCTGGAATCCTTTGGATAAAAAATGCGCTAAATCACAATACTGTCATGAAAAAACCGGCTTTGGCAAAAATCGATCCTTGACTGGTCGTCTGTTTTGCAGAATTGCGAAATAAAAGATTTGAATTTGCAAATCTGCAAAAAATTGTTGGAGTAACTCTTCTCGTCAAAAAGAGAGTGTTTTTAGTGGGCTGGACCGATTTTCATGTATACGAAAAATAGCAAAACGAGGTTTAAAAAATAAAATACAAAAATGTTTAAAAGTGGGATTTGTGGTTTTTTTTTGAAGAAAATTGTCTCTAGAATTCGTTGATATGCAAAAAAGTGAATTTTTATTCGATGGCGGTTTCTATCCCTGGTTTTTACTTTGTAAGATACTGTAAAACAAGTAAAAAAGATGAATTTTTAGGTCGATTATGGGAGGGTGCTGGCCTGGTTTTTTGTAAAAAATATTCTTTTGGTTAATTTTATAACAACATTTTACTTGAAAAAGATTATTCCCTGTGGCATATACAGGGCAAAGTCATTTTATAACGACATTCTACTTGAAAAAGATTTCTTTTGTGGCATAACTTTTCACAGCAAGAAAAAACGTTTTATTCTCCCCTATCCGGAGGCAGTTATGGAAATGGATAAAACTCTTTACTACATTCTGGGCGCAATTATCACCGGGGGGGCGGTGATTTCCTTCATCTTCTGTTACTGGATGGATATTAAGGAAGGTAAGCGGAGAAAAAGCCGCTCCGGTCAATAATTTTTAGGAGGTTGATGTCTGGCTGGGTTGATCGCCGCTGTGGCATGGAAAAAGATTGAGGCCCTTTTTTATTTTGCTAAGTTGCGGTGCTCGGCTCTCGGTAAAAACGAAGTTTGAGGAATGTTGGAGAGGAGGTGTTGCGGAAGATAATTTCTGAAGTTTACGTACGCGGTTCCCAGATCGCTGCTTCTGCAGGGGTTTAACGAAAAAAGGAGGATTTATATGGAAAAAGAAGTAAAGGTCGACTTGAAAGACATCAATATCAACTATTTCAGGCCGGTCGGCGCGTTCATGACCAAAGACGTTCACATGAAGAGTATCATTCTCATCATCTGGGCGGTTATGACCTATGGTTTTCAGTTTCTGCTGAAAGCCGTTGCCGACCCCAATGACACCGTTCAGATCAAGCTGAACACCGGTGAAATTGTTACCCAGGTTTCCGGGAAAAGCTTTCTCACCGAAATGCAGTTTTTAGGTTTCCCCTTTCACTACTGGTACTCGGCGCAGTTCCTGATTGCAATGTTTATTTTCCTTTGCTGGTGGTACTGCAAATTCATCGACAAGCTTGAAAAAGAGCATGCCTGATCCGGGTGAAGAAAGGAGAAACTATATGAATTTCAAGAGGTTGTATCAGTCTGCTTTTGTTCTGGCTGCTGTTTTAATGTCCAGCAGTGCGTTCGCTGCCGTTGAAAACCTGAATCCGGAAGGCAAGGTTAAGGTTGTTCCGGCTATTCTGATGATCGCGCTGCTCATCCTGTTCGTTTGGGTCGGTGTCGCTGCTAAGGCCAAAGATACTGAAGACTACTGGGCTGCCGGCCGTGGTATCGGTCAGATCGGCGGCGGTATGGCTATTGCCTCCAACTGGATGTCGGCTGCCAGTTATCTCGGTATGGCTGGCTTGATCTACCTGAAAGGGTATTTCGCCATCGCTTACGTTCTGGGTTGGACGGGTGGATACGTTCTGTTGCTGGTCCTCATGGCCGGCCAGATCCGTCGTTACGGGAAATATACGGCTCCCGACTTTATCGGTGACCGTTACTATTCCACGACTGCCCGTCTGATGTCTGCTTTGATCGCCATTCTGATCTCCTTCGTGTACTCCGTTGGTCAGTACAAAGGGATCGGCATGATGTTCAACTGGATTTTCGGTATCAGCTACGAGACTTCGGTTTTCGTCGGTACCGGCGTCGTTCTGGCTTACGTTCTTATCTCCGGTATGCTTGGTGCTACCAAGAACATGCAGGTGCAGTATGTGGTTATCGTTATTACCTTCTTCCTGCCCTTGTTCTTCATCGCCAACAAGCTCGGCTACTTCTCTGCTGTTCCGCAGATCGGTTACGGCGCAGCTCTTTGGGATATCGGCCATGGTGGCAATGGCATCTCTGCTGCAGTTGCTGAGCCCGCTTACTATCTGCCGTTTGCCAGCTACACCCTGTATCACTGGATCGCTCTTTGCGTGACCTTGATGCTCGGGACCGCCGGTCTGCCCCACGTAATCGGCCGTTTCTACGTTGTGCCTAAGGTTGCCGACGCTCGTTGGCAGGTAGTTTGGGGTCTGTTCTGTATCGCTCTGGTTTACTGGTCTGCTCCGGCATTTGCCGCTTTCGGTAAGTTCTCCAACTTGCTCGGCACCTCCGGTGTAACTATCGCTCCGGATGCTATCGTTGTTAACGCTGCCGAATTGGCCGGTCTGCCTGAGTGGTTCGCCGGGTTCCTGGCTGCCGGTGCTATCTCTGCTGCCTTCTCCACCGTCGGTGGTCTGCTCATGGCTGGCGCTGCTGCCTTTGCTCACGATATCTACTACCGTGTGTTGCGGCCGGATGCCACTGAAGAGACCAAGATGAAGGTCGCCCGTATCGGTACCGTTCTCCTCGGCGTGTCCATCATCGTCGTCGCCCTGAAGCCGCCAGCATTGATCGCTCAGATCGTGGCCGTGGCTTTCGCCATGGGTGCTAACACCTTCTTCCCGCTGTTCCTGCTCGGGATCTGGTGGAGCCGTACGACCAAGGAAGCTGCAATCGCCGGTATGGTTGTCGGTCTGGCTGTGACCTTCGGTTCCATGTTTATTCCCAAGGATTCGTTGCTGGCGTTCTACATCCCCTTTACCTCCAGCGCCATCATCGGTGTGCCTCTGGTTCTCGTTGTCATGGTCGTCGTGTCGCTGATGACCAAAGAGCCTGCTCAGGAAATCAAGGAGCTGCTTTACAAGGTTCACAACGACGTCTGATTTTAATAGCGCTTTGAATTGATTTG
>ENA-ORXD01002555-ORXD01002555.1-sediment-metagenome-genome-assembly--contig:-NODE-2555-length-11852-cov-11.447558_pt1 | contig 11852 bp, 13 predicted proteins | sample MGYA00237862_ERZ511471 | MGnify/ENA metagenome assembly ERZ511471 | reverse complement strand
GTCATGTCATAGGATCCGATCGGCCCCACCCACCGGAAGAGGTTCTCCCGCTCCGTGGTCCGGGCGGTGGAATAGAGAGCGGTGTCCGGTGTGGTGAGGGTCCGGTTATACCCATCGCCCCAGGGCACGAGCTCGATCTCCGCATCCACGCCAAGCCGCGTGGCAATCTCCCGGACCACGTCGGTCGAAGATCCGGTGATCCTCCCGTCCGGCCCCGCGAAGTTATAGGGAGGGAACTCCTCGGTCAGCAGCTGCAGCCGCGGGCTCTCTCCCTGAAAAGACTCCTCACGGGACAGGCATCCGGAAAGAATGCAGCCCGCGATAATCAGGAAGGCAACCACGATACAAACGTCACGGTGCATATGATATCCCGCCATATCGATGAAAATTGTGAGGGGGATGAAGAAAAGGTTACGTATGGGATGCGATATCCTGTCATCCCCGGTTTGTTTGATCCCATCCCGAACCAAACAAGAACCGGGGGCAACCGGAAATCCGGTCCGGGACACTTCGTCCTGATGGTGACAGGTGCAGGGTCCCCATGTCATTGTGCGAAACGTTGCCAGCGTTGGCACCTCCTTCCCTGTCCTGATGGATCTGGTGCCTCGAAGACCACGACACCCCGGCGCCAGGATCACCGATGCATTCTCGCACCTTCCCGTGCGCTCACACATACTGCCGGGCATTCATGGTGAGGGGAATCACTTATGCTGAACATTTTCGGTTCTCAACTGCCGTGCGTTCATGGTGTGGAAACCATTTTTATGCACAGGGGGGTTGTCCTTATCATGACCAGAACGGAGAGAGATGGAGAAACCGGGCATGGAATGAGTGGTGACCGGAAGATGGGAACGGCAGGAAGGAGAAGCAGCATTCGAAAAGACATGTTAGAAGCGGTGAAAGGAATACTCCTTCGGGATACGGATTCCGGCCTCGACTGGATTCGCAGCTTCTACTATTGAATGAGGGGATGCGGGACGAGCCCTCACGTTCATCTGACAGGGGAATCCCGCCACTCAGACAGAGCGTGCTGCCTGGGAACATTTTTGCCCTCAGGTTCCCGGAGAAAGCGGCCGTGAGATGCTCAACCGTCAGCAGCCAATTCCCGCTCATCGTTTGATATGAGTTACCCCCCTCATCGTGACGGGCTGAATCATATCACACAATTCTGTGAGCTCGGTTAAAGCAGTGATACATTTCGGAGACTGCCGCCATGCAGCAATGCTCTCGGGAGAGTCCCAGGGTCCGAAGGAGATAAACTCATTCCTCATCTCCTGATCGCGGACCATGTACATCCACCGGGCACCTCTGAAGTGATTCAGCGTCCATTGTGCAAAATTCTGCCATTTTTCGAGGAACAGTTCCTCCCTGCCGGGTTTTACGGTCCAGTACCCGAAGGCAAATACCACGCCCTCCTCAATCACTGATATCACCGAAAGCCTGATGGGACGACCCCATGATTAAATCTTTTTACCGGGTTTCCGGGAAAAACAACCTGCAGGCGGTTAAAAAATCTGATCGTATCGACCATAATAGAAAAATCCTTCACTACAAACCTTTAATTTCCCTCCCACCGAGCACCATCCAAAAGGAGGACAACCACATGCCATCAAAACTCATGGAATATTTCAACCAATCCCCGAGGATCGGAACGCTCAGCACGGCGGACAAGGCAGGAAAAGTCGACTCCGCCGTCTTCGGCTCGCCCCGCATGATAGACGAGAAGACGGTGATCATGGGGCTCGGGCAGAACCGCACGCTTGCCAACCTCCGGCAGAATCCGCATGCCGTGTTTTTAAGGGTGGAACCCGGGAAGGAATTCATGGACTGGAAAGGGGTCCGGGTCTACCTCATGGTGAAAACCCTGGCGACATCGGGACCGGTGCTCGACAACTTCAAAGCCCAGATGGCGAAGGTTGCCGGGGAAGAAGCGGCGGCCATGGTCCACGCCGTGGTGACCTTCGAGATCACCGAGGTCCGGCCGCTCATCGACATGGGCCAGGGATGGGAGCAGTCGATTTAGATACCGTGCACACGTCTACCCGGTTCCAGGAGGATGACAACCGTTCATTTCCTGTTCTTCAAAACCAGGAGCCACCCTGATCGATAGAGGATTCCGGACGCATGAGAGAATCTACCTCGACGATATGCGACGAAAAATATTAGCCGTGACAAATCTCGACGAACCGATTGCAGAGCTCGTGAGGAAGACCGGCCATACAACCCTGGCAATCTGGGCTGCTGACTGTGCAGCGCGTGTACTCCCCTACTTTGAGGAAAAATACCCGGATGATACGCGTCCACGAAAAGCAATCGAAGCGTGCCGGGAGTGGGCACGTACCGGGGTGTTCAGGATGGCCGACGTACGCAGAACGGCACTGGCAGCTCATGCAGCTGCCCGCGAGGTACAGGAATTTGATCCGGCCCGTTCTGCTGCCCGAGCCGCCGGTCAGGCGATGGCAACTGCTCATGTTCCTGCTCATGCAATCGCTGCCGCGATCTACGCTGCTACCGCCGTCCGGGATGCTGCCGACCCTCCTGATGCCGAGAGTGCGACGACCAGGGAACGGGAATGGCAATACCGGCACTTGCGGAGGTTGAGAGGAGAATTGACCTTCTGATGTTCCCCGCAATAATTCTGGTTTTTTACTGGCGATCATCATCATCGGCGTCGATATACCCCTGATCAACCGGCTCCGGAATCCGCCCGGAGTACTCCTGGTTCAAATACCTTGATGTGGGGGGCCGGAAAGAGAACTACCCATGATCAGGGTTCTCGTGGTCGACCGCTCCGACAGTCCGGATACCTTCAAGGGGTGTGAAGCGAGCGGGGAGATGGTGGTATCCCTGCTGCCGGAAACGAAAGACCTCCGGGAAGCCCTGGATGAGGAAGAGTACGATATCATCATCGTTCATGACAATTCTGGTGATCCTGCCGCACTCGCGATCCTACGACAGATTCGGGCCGTGACAACCGCCGTCCCGGTTATTTTTTCGACCGGCATGCATGATGTTGACCGTACTGCCATGGCATTCGACGCCGGTGCTGATTCCTGTCTCCGGGATGTGAGCAGGGAAACCTGCCAGGACCTGATGGTTCCGGTCATCAAACACCTGGTGCAGCGCCGCACAAGGGAAGAAGAGGTGATCCAGGAAAACCTCATCATGCGGGCCATCCACGACGCCTCTCCCATTGCCGCCTGTGTGATCAGAGATCACCGGATCCTCTGGGTGAACGCAATCATACCCCGGAAGCTCGGATACACTGAACGGGAGCTGATCGGCTCCGATCCGACCATGCTCTTTCCCGACGATGAGGAGCACCGCCGTATCGATACCGGACTCTACAACAGACAGACTGAAGAAGGGTGGGGCATGGTGGAGGGGGTGCTGAAGCGGAAGGACGGCACCCTGATCAGCTGCCAGCTCCTCTCCCGGCCGGTTGATCCCGCCGATCAGGGCAAAGGGCAGATCATTATCGGCCAGGATATCACGGACTACGTCCGGATGAGAGACCTGCTCCGGAAGAGCGAGGTCCAGTACCAGGACCTCCTGGACACCGCAAACAGCATCGTGCTCCGCGTTGATCCCCGCGGCACGATCCGGTTCATCAACAGGTTCGGGGCAGCCTTTTTCGGATTCCCCCCGGAGGAACTTACCGGAAAAAACCTGGTCGGCACCATTCTTCCCCCCACCTCCCTCACCGGGCGGGACCTGGTGCGGATGGTACAGGATGTCATGCAGGACCCGGACCAGTTTGAAATCAACGTGAATGAGAATATGAAACGGGATGGTGAACGGGTCTGGATTGCCTGGTCCAACCGGGCGATCCGGGATGACCAGGGGCGGCTCATCGAGATGTTGTCCATCGGGCACGATATCACCGAGCGGAAAATCACCATCGGGGACCGCTCGACACGATCGGCACCCTGGATCAGCACGTTCCTCGAAGGGACGGATATCCGGGAAGAGGTGTTTGAGGAGGTGTATACCCTGGCACTTGAACTTTCCAAGGAGGGCAGAGAGGGAAAGCCGGTTGGAACCACCTTCATGATAGGGAGTGCGCCCGACGTACTCGCGAAATCAACCCAGCTGATCCTCAACCCCTTTGAAGGTCATCCCCGGTCTACGAGAAACGTGACCAATCATGAGATCCGGGAGACGGTCAAGGAACTCTCACAGATTGACGGCGCTTTCGTCATCTCCGGGGAGGGAACCATCGAGTCGGCCGGGCGCTACATCACCATCGATACCAGCCGGGCTTCCATTCCGAAAGGACTCGGTACCCGTCATGCATCGGTCGCAGGAATCACCCAGGAGACACCGGCTGTCGGGATCGTGATCTCCCAGAGCGGCGGAAAGATCTCACTCTTCAAGGATGGCCGGATCTTCAGGGTTATTGCGGTACGGGAATGAACCGGTGCACGGAGAAGAGCACGTCAGGAAAGTACCATATTATCAATTGGTGAGAAACATCGACAAAGCGGGAAAGGTCGATTCAGGCGTCTTCGCCCCGACAAGAAGACCGTGGTCATGGGCCTCGGACAGAACCGCACGGTGGCCAGCCTCCAGCAGGAACTCCCACGGTTTGTGAGAGCAGAAAAAGTATGCAGGAACGGGAGACCGTCCTCACAACGTATACGTCGTTCCGACCGTGTTCAGGATGAACTGCTCCGGCATCTCTCCGGCAAACCGGGTTATTGCATTCCAGCCGGTGCAGTGCATCGGGACGATCAGGTCGGGACGGATCTCTTTCATGGCAGCAATGGTGAGCGGGATCACCGGGTCAAAGAGCGGACCGGTCAGGTGGAACCCCCCCAGCACGGCATGCACCCTGTCGGTCTTCGTGATCTTTTTGGCATGCTGCACAGTATTGATGATCCCGGCATGCGCACAACCGCTGAGCACGACGAGTCCCTTGTTCCTGACGCTGATGATGATCCCCTGGTCATCGTGGAAAGGATCGACGGTCCAGGCACCGTCAATGTGTGCCTCTGCCCAGGGAAGACCCTTCTCAAACGGGGTTGCTCTCTCGATTTCTCCGGTGGTGAGCACGAGGTCTGAGGCGAGAAGCGCAGGTGACCTGGACTTCCGGAGAACAGCCCCCGCTCCGATCAGGGCGGCTTCATCAAGCCGGGGGATGCCGGTCGGCCGGCCGATCAGGGGGATGTTCATACGGCGGTCAAGAAAGGCGTCGGGATGGACCGCAACAGGGATCTTCCGTTTGAGCCGTTTCAGGAGATGGGTGAGCCCCCCGAAATGATCGAAATGGCCATGGGAGAGGACGATTTCCCCGATGGCATCCAGGTTGGCCTGCAGAAGTCTCGCGTTATGAAAGAGGCACGCCGGGGTCACCCCGGCATCCATGAGGACACAGTGCTCCTCGGATCCGCTGCGGACCGTGACAAGGCACGACAACCCGTGTTCAGCAAGCGGTGCCTGGGGAGGGGGGACCATGAGCCGGCGGACATGGGGAGCCCCCTGCATCATGAGAATGTCGGTGTAGTTATCCGCGAGAACGGAGATCTCGACCCCGTCTGCCTCACGCAACGTTCCATGGGACATGACTACAACACCTCGCTGTATCAGTGATCACTGAGGCCATTCCAGAAAAAGAAGGGGTGATGGATCTCCTGGATGCATGGACCATGAATGAACCCAGTGCCGACATCCCGTTTTCATTCCTACGATAAAAAAGTATCCCGGGACAAAATTCCAGGAGAGTTCCTTACATTGCATTGCAGTACTGCCCCTATCAACCGGGATAATGTGAGGATGCTTCAGCATGATGAGGTATTCAGAGAACGGCATCGCGATTTGGATGTGCCATCCGGGAGCAACGTACGTGGAATTGATTCCGCACAATTAAAAAAATTGAATCGCTTGGTCCTTCAGGTCACCACGATCAGGTTCTGCTGCACCATCGTGTCGGACACCAGTTTTCCGTCCGTCATCCCGAGGACCGTGAGGCTTACGGTGTAGGTCCCGGGAACCCGGTAGGTATGGGTGGGATTGGCACTGGTGGAGCTGGTGCCGTCTCCGAACGAATACTGGTACCTCAGGGGCTCCCCGGTTGATGCGTCCGTGAACGTGACCGCGAGCGGGGCCGGCCCCACGATCGGTCCGGCCGAAAAACCAGCGGAAAACTCCGGGACCGGAGTCCCGGTCACCGTGATGTAGCCGGGTTTCTCCGTGGAGGCGGAGACCAGGTCCGTGCCGTCGAGCTTCCAGACGGTCAGGGTGACCGTGTAGGTCCCGGGCATGCGGAAGGTATGGGTCGGGTTGGCGCTGGTGGAGCTGGTGCCGTCACCGAACTGGTAGCGCCACAGGATCGGCTGGCCTCCGGACTGGTCCGTAAATTTCACGGTGAGCGGGGCATCTCCCGAGGTGGTGTCCGCACGGAAATCCACGGTCACCATACCAGGAGTCCCTGTCGTGGGGGGTGCTGATGAGATGAAGTAGGGATCCATCATTGCTGCCGGGTAATCCGGGAGCATGGCCTTCGTGGGGTTCGCGGCAGACTGGACATCTCCCGGGACCGTCGTGCTCTGCCCGTAGTTTTTCCACTGGCCATCGGGGATCAGGAAGTTCTTGGTGACCACCGTCAGGTCAGACCCGCTCTTCTGCTCCCCCTTGACCACGTTGAACCAGACGATCCCCTTGATGTTCGGGTACAGGGAGAGCGTGGTCGCGTTATAGAGATACCGGACCTGATTGAGTTTCAGGGACTGCTCGAGGGCCGGCTCCCCCCACCCGTCCGCACTGGTCTCCATGAAGATGAAGGGGTGCTGCCGGTCGCGGGCATAGAAATCGTAGAATCCCTGGAACCGGTCGAGGGTCTTCGGGCCGTCCGGCCAGGGATACCAGGTCATACCCACCCAGTCCACGGAGTCCGTGGGGAGCTGGTTCATGGCGTCATCGTATCCCGGCCAGTAGTACTCCCGGTCCTCCCTGGTCTGGGCAATATTGCCGGCCCAGGCCACCTGGATACCGTCCCCGCCGTACTGGTGGAGAGTGGCATAGGCCTCCCGGAAGGCATTCCGGAAGGCCTTCTTGTGGGCGCTGTCGACGAGATCATTGGCCTCGGGGTTGACCGAGGGGGCGGTGTTGAACTCATGGGCAAACCAGATGATCACCGTGGCCGGTTTTCCGTCCGCGTCCGGGTACTTCTCCGTGACCGTCTTCAGGTTGGTGGCAAGGTCCTCGAGGACCGCGGTGCCGGTCATACCCTTGGCATTCTTTACCGAGAGGTCGATCTTCCCGCCCCCGTCGACCAGGGCATAGGGATCGAACGCGAGCACCGGGACGCCCCCCTGCTGGATCACTTTCTCGGCCCAGACGTACGGGGCTTCGCTCTCAGTAAAGCGGATCTTGCCGTAGTCGTTGTCAGGGTAGAAGTTCATGTTGTAGTAGCGGGAGAAGAGGACCTGTTTTGCCCCTGAACCCTTCTTGACAAGATCGAGATCCCGGCGGAAGGCGGCAATCCCCGTATCGATAGCCGACAGCCCGCCACCCTTCCGCTCCCCGTAGTCTTTCGGCTGGTCCAGGTACTGGGTCTCGTAGGGGAAATCCTGGGCTTTCTTGAAAAAGTTCACGCAGAGTGCATTGTTCGCACCCTGGTTCCCCCCCAGGTACGCACCCACGTAACAGCCCTGCTCCTCGAGCAGCCCTTCACTGACATTCGGGATATGGTAGGCCTGCACCGGGAGTGCCAGGCAGAGTATCATACCTATCCATCCAAGAACAATGAGCCCGCGTTGTGACATCAGGATCTCCTGTGATCTTTTCATCAGTATGCTGATTGGAAGGATGAAGATGCCGTTTCGCTCTGACAGGCGGTTACCCGCCATAGTCCCTTTGGAGGGAGCTGAACTCATGGCGGAACATCCGGCACCCTCCTCCAGGGAAATAGAGCCTCATGAACGAGCTGGTTTCATACGGATCTCACGCCGGTTCTGAAAGGGGTTACCAGGTCATTTATAATAAGCATGTAAATTTAAATTGATTACTTCGGCCGCAAATATAAAGACTTATTTTCGATCGCTCCCTATTGGAAGAACCATGAAGAAGCCCATCAGTTTGTTCTGTCTCATGGTCCTGCTTACAGGTGCCCTGATTCTCAGTGGATGCACCTCGACCAGTACTTCGATGAACCCGGAGACCCCTCCCGGTGCATCGGCGGCTGCCGATAAAAGCCTGCTCGTCTACTGTGGTGCGGGTATGAGAGAGCCGATGGACGAGATTGCGGCGATCTTCGAAGGGCAGGAAGGCATCAGGATCGAGTATACCTATGGAAACTCGGCCCAGCTGCTCAGCCAGATCGAGCTCTACCAGACCGGCGATGCGTACATGCCGGGGGCGCTTCCCTACATTCAATCGGCAATGGACAAGGGCTTTGTGGACCGGACGGAAAACGTCGTCTATCATGTGATCACCATCGTCGTCCCGAAAGGCAACCCCGCCAACATCAGCTCGCTTGAGGACCTTGCACGACCCGGGGTCAGGGTGGCCATCGGGGAGCCCACCGGACCGGCAATCGGCCAAGGAACAAAGAAAATGCTCGAGAAGGACGGTCTCTGGGAAGCAGTCAGTGCAAATGCCGTCGTCAGGACGGCAACAGTCAACGAGCTGCTCGTGTACATCGCCATGAACCAGGCCGATGCCGCACTCATCTATGAGGACCTGTACAACCCCGAGGCCATGGACAAGATCGAAATTCCGATAGCCCAGGGCAAGATCGACATCGTTCCCATCGGGACCCTGACTTTCTCTGAAAAAGCCGAAGATGCCGGGAAGTTCATCGATTTCGTTGCCTCCGATGAAGGAAAGGCCATCTTTGTAAAACACGGGTTTGAGACGTATCCCTCGGCGAAGTATGGAGATGCCTGAACCCTCTCCCCCGAACCAATTTTTCAAGAAGCACTGCAGGTTGTAAGGACATGTGATAACCGGCCTATGACGATATCACCCGACCATGGAGAACGGTGGAAGAACCGTGAGATCGTGTTCCACCCGATCGGCATCATCCATTCTGACCACACCGACCACGATTCCACCCCGATCCAGGGCATCTTCAATCCCTGCAGAGGGTATGTCGATGTCTTCCCCGAGTATGCAGAGGGTTTGCGCGATATCGAATCGTTCACCTACCTGTACCTGCTGTATTACTTTGACCGGGCGAACGGCACACACCTCCTTCAGAAACCCTTCCTCGATGGTGAAAAAGAGCGGGGGATCTTTGCCATCCGCCATTTCAACCGGCCGAATCCGATCGGGCTCTCGATTGTCCGGCTCTGCAGGGTATGCGGGAACCTGCTCGAAGTCTCCGGGGTCGACATCCTGGACGGGACCCCGCTGCTCGACATCAAGCCCTACGTCCGCCAGTTCGACCACCGCGACGATGCAAGAAGCGGGTGGGTCGATGACCAGCACCTGGACGACATCGCCGCATGGAACAGTACGCCGAAAGAGCTGAGAAACCGGCAGAGAACACGGACATGAAGGACTTCCGCACCTCATGGCTGGAATATGTGACAATCGGGATCAGCGTTTTCCTCGCCGCCTTCATCGTGGTCCTGCTCACGCTCATCGTGACCAAACCAACCCTTGACGGGCTGATCACCTCGATTACCAGCAGGGAGATCCATTTTGCGATCATGCTGAGCCTCGGGACCTCGCTGGTCTCGACGGTTCTCTGCACTATCGTCGGTGTCCCGGCGGCCTACGCTCTTGCCCGGTATCCGTTCCGGGGGAAAAACGTGGTGAACGCCCTGCTCGACATGCCGCTTGCACTCCCGCCGCTCGTTGCCGGTCTCGGGCTGCTGCTCTTCTTCGGGACCACCAGCATCGGCAGGGGCTTTGCGGACATCGGTCTTGCCTTTGTCTTCACACCGCTCGGGATTATTGCCGCACAGTTTTTCGTCAATATCCCGTTCATGATCCGGATCATGCGGTCCACCTTTGCATCGATCAGTCCCCGTTACGAGTACGTGGCAAAGACGCTCGGGTGTACCGACGCCCAGGCTCTCTGGCGGGTGACCTTCCCGATGTCGAGGAGCGGCTTTTTCGCCGGTTCGGTCATCACGTTTGCCAAGGGCATCGGTGAGTTCGGGGCAGCACTCCTGCTTGCCGGGGCCATCATGTGGAAGACCGAGACCCTGCCGATAGCCCTCTTCCTGAACATGTCGTGCGGAAATCTCAACATGGCAATCTCGGCGGCAACCATCCTGATCATCATCTCGCTCGCGGCGCTCTACATCTTTGAGCGGTTTGGCGGGGCATCCCGGTTCTAGGAGGAGCAACAATGCTGCAGATCCAGAATATCTCGAAAGACCTGGGAGAATTCGTCCTCCGGAATGTAACGCTCGACATCGACCGGGGCGAGTACCTGGTCATTATCGGTCCGACCGGTGCGGGAAAGACCATCCTCCTCGAGACCATCGCCGGGATCTACCCGCCTGATTCCGGCACTGTCATCCTTGACGGACGGGACATCACCGCCCTCCCGCCCCGGGAACGGAATATCTGCGTCGTGTACCAGGACTACATGCTCTTTTCCCACCTTTCCGTCGAGGACAATATTGGGTTTGGCCTGGTCTCGCGGAAGATGGACAAGGATGCGATCAGGGAACGGGTGGTCGAGGCTGCCAGACTCCTCTCGATCGATCACCTCCTCCACCGCTCCCCGGATACGCTGAGCGGCGGGGAGCAGCAGAGGACCGCCATCGCACGGGCGATCGTGATGGATCCGGTCCTGCTGCTCCTTGACGAACCACTCAGTGCCCTGGACGGGCAGACTCGTACCATGCTCCAGAAGGAACTCCGGCGCCTGCACCAGCGGTACCGTATCACCGTCATGCACGTGACCCATAATTTTGAAGAGGTCTTCGCCCTCGCGGACCGTGTGGCGGTAATGCATGACGGGAGTATCGTCCAGTGCGGTCATCCCGATGAAGTATTCCGGAAACCCGCCAGTGAATTCATAGCAAATTTCACCGGAGTGGAAAACATCTTCAGGGGAACCTGCACAGAGCAGGAGGGTGCGTCTTCCATCACGGTCGATGGACTGACGATCATCTCTTCCACCTGTAACGGTGACGGCGAGGTGTATGCGACCGTCCGCCCGGAAGATATCCTCATCTCCCGGGAACCGGTCGTATCGAGTGCCAGAAATTCATTTCGGGGAACGATAACCGACATTATGAATACCGGGATGGTCATCAGGGTGACTGTCGATGCCGGCATCCCCTTTGTCTCCGTCCTGACCCGGCAGGGGTATGATCAGCTGCAGCTCCGCGAGGGGGAAGAAGTCTACCTCACATTCAAGGCTGCTGCAGTCCATGTATTTTGAGGAAATACCCGGAGATTAAGAGAAGAAATCCATGGACCTGTCGTATGTCCGATGTCGGGAAGACCTGGATCTCTCTGAAAATAATGCAGATATCCGGGCGAACATTTCCAAAAATCGTAAAAAAAAGAACCAGGATAGACATCCTGGCCGTATTTCTCCTTACCTGACCATCCCGGACTCGTAGTGCATCAGCTTGTCGAAGACGGTGATCGCACCGGAAGCGGTGGTCTCGTCGGAAAACTCGATGCGTTCCATGAGGGTCCGAACTCCGGCTCGGTAATTCTTCCCCTGACGGGAAATTAACCCCCACAAAATCCACTATACTGTCCGTACTAACCTCTATAAATCTGAATAATTAGAGATGGGTCTAATATGTTCAGGATTTTTTTATACCATGTTCAAAAAAGAAATGGATTTTTTTATAGGATGAAGCGGTTTCTTCGTAACCAGTCCGTCTGTGGCTTTACGTACCGGTAAATAATATCACACTTTGCATCCTGGA
>ENA-ORXD01002554-ORXD01002554.1-sediment-metagenome-genome-assembly--contig:-NODE-2554-length-11857-cov-4.867657_pt1 | contig 11857 bp, 20 predicted proteins | sample MGYA00237862_ERZ511471 | MGnify/ENA metagenome assembly ERZ511471 | reverse complement strand
GGAGACAGGATAAACAGCGCGCCGCTTATGAGGCCTGATATTCCAATAATAATTAAAGAGATAATCAATAACCAGAGCTCGAAAGGCCTCGAAGGTCTTTTGTTCATTCTATAGAACCATCCTGTTCAATACGCAAGCTCTTGTCAGCCGCCGTAATACAATAATGCAAACGATTGTCAAGTGGTGTTTTTATTCTTTTTCTTCGGCTTCCCTTTCCATCTTTTCCAGCCGGGTGTAGTAATCCGGGAATTCGTTCAGGTGTGCCAGGGCTATTTTGCCGGTTATGACAGGATCATCGTTGGTGACATTGGTAGCCGGGTCCGCAAGGCCGTGCTCGAGTTCCGCGTTCAGTCCCGTTCGAAACTGTTCGACGTCGAAGCGGCTCCAGTCGATGCCCAGTTTTTCTCCGATTTGCCTGGCTTCCTCAGCGGTAAAATGTTTCTTGCCGGCTTTGTCGTCCTTGAAGGAATCAACCACGCTTTTACCGAAAACCTGGGCGGCTTTACCTATGTCTCTGAACTTGGCTTTGACCTCTTCATCCTTGAAGCGGCTCGCCAGGGTTTTGGCTGAAGCAGAGGCGCTCTCGGTAAATTCCCGGGTTTTTTCTTTCAGAGCGGGGTCGTTGAAAATCTCACCCACTGCCTGGCCGAAAGAGGTGAAGATCTCGACAAAGTTGTCAACTGCCTGTTTCCTGTCCGACTTTTCCTGTTGCGGCATAATTCCCCTCCCTTGTTTTATGGTGTTATACCTTGAACTTAATTTAACCACCGCCCGGATAAAGTTACAAGTCCGGGTTGATCCAAACGCTAAAGTCTTGAGGGTTTAATTTGTTGAATAAGAGTTCGTATGCGATAATATAATCAAGAACCGGCATGATGTTTTATATTGCCAGTGCAATCTGAATTTGCAGCCGGTCTGTTCCGGGGAAAAACGTGAAGATAAAAACAATACTGATCATAACTGCAGCCCTTGTACTGCTCGCCGGATGCAGCGGCGCCACCGGATTGCTGCAGCCGGGTGCTTACACTGCCGGTGAAAACATACCGGATGGGAACATCGCTCTCTCGAACCTGGTTGTCGAAACCGTGGACCAGTCCGGGTTTTGCGATATCAAAAATCTTGAATACGGCGAAGACATCGTTATCACGGTTGAAGCTGCCAATACCGGAACCGTGCCGGCAGGCCGGGACATTACCGTGTATATCGACTGGAAGGAATACCAGACCCGGCATATAACCCTTGATCCGGGTGAAACCACGGTTATCACGTTCGAGCTGATGATAGACACCCGTCCTGAAGGTATATACCAGGTGGCCATCGATGAACTGTGGTCGTTTTTCGGCGTCGGCTGAGCCAATTAAGCACCGCCGGTGCGGCGGTAATGTGTTTAAGCCTGTCGGGGTTTTCTCAGCATGGCGATGGTAACTTCGTTCGAACCCGGGGCAACGAACTCGTTTATGACCTCGAAACCGAAGCGGCGGTACATCGAAGCGTTTTTCTCCCCGTCCGTTTCAAGGTAGCAGGGTAGATTTTCAGCGTCTATCCGGCGCAGTCCGTCTTTTAGCAAACGGCTGGCATAACCCTTGCCCTGGTGAACCGGGTCGACTGCCAGTGCCGCCAGGTACCAGTGCCTGCCCGGGACCAGCTCTTTGTGCTTTTGCAGCGTGTATGCATCGTGGGCGTTCATTGTTCTGATGGTTTTAACGCCTATTCGAAATGCCAGCGGGGCACAACCGGACAAGAGAATGCTCCAGAGCGTCCTTTTCTTAAGCCGGTCGGAACGTGTCCAGACCGCAATTCCTTCCAATCCGGGTGAAGTTATCACGGGCTCGCTGTAAGAGTAACTGATGCGAAGGTGAAATTCGCTGATGACAGGCTCTTTTCTGCGCCTCTCTTGCTCGTCAGGAAACAGTTCTCTCATCCCGTCCTTAAATGCCCTCGACAGCATTAAGGCCGCTTGTTTTATTTGAGCTCTTTCAAGTTTCTGCAAGGTTGCCTGTGGCATGAGACTACTCCTGTTGGGTAGATATATTACCATAACTCGAAATATGCCGGGCCAAGTGAATGCCGGCGAGGCTGAATTTGTTATAAAAATTTATCAAATTGGTATTTACAGCGCTTCAAAAGAGTGATATTCTGCACTTGTTTACTTTCACCGGTGAACAAGGAGGTTGGTTATGAAGACCCTCACCTGTACCGGTTTGGTCCTGGCAGTCCTGGTCCTGGGCTCCCTCCTCATGGCTTCCTGTTCCGATGGCGGCTTAACCACTACCGTCACTCCCGCCCCCGGCGGTACTACCACAACAATACCGGTTACTTTTACCACGGCGGCTCCGGAGATTCCCCACGTCTACCTGATCGTCGACCCGAGCAACCCGTATATTCAGGGGTTGATATCGGAGACGGGCGGAGCGGTATGTTTTTCCTGCCATGGCTTTCCGCCGTTGCACCAGCAATGGGAAAGAGACCCCAACATTTGTGCCGACTGCCACGTAGTTTCCGACAACCCGGTGCTTGTTCCCAGGGGATAGCATTCTGCGGGAGACAGCCTCTTCTGAACGGGTTTCCGGCGGTGCCTGCAGCCGGGCATAACTCTGAGCCAAACAGCTGAGGGTGCCCGGCTTGCCCGGTTTGTTGCAGCGAATGCTGGTTTGCAGTCGAACGTTTGAGCCGGCAGGTGTGGAGTATTTTTGCCCACCGGCAGAAACAAACGGGCTAGTAGCCGCTGGGAGGGGGCAGTGTGCCGCCTTCCAGTACCCAGTAGGTACAGTCGGTTATCGAGTAATAACTGCCGGCACAGCCCTTTACCTCACCGGTAATGTCCATCACAAAACCCGGCCCGATTGCATCCAGGTCATGTAAATATTTAGGGTAGAACCTGGTCTGACCGGATGCGGCAAACAGTTCGCCGGACATGTACTCTTCACCCGGCAGCGTCCGCAGGTTTTTCACCTGGTCCACCGCCACCGAGGGGAAAAGAAACGTTTTACCTTCGTACATTGTGGCGGCGGTGCTCGGGTCGGCAGCATACTCGCTGATTAACGCCTGTATTTCAAGCACCGGTGGTGCTTGTTCGAATACCGGGACAGGGTAGGATGTTTTACCGCACGAAAGAGATCCGGCACCGGCACAAATAACCAGCACTGCGGATACCAGGTTTTTTACGCAGGAGGTTGCATCGATCTTCATTACAGCTTGATAACTGCCAGCATATCACCGGCAGCCGGGTATTACGGTAACATTCGTTACATTATTTTACCCGGAGTCATCCGGGGGCTGTCAGGCGCTGTTTTTGGATGTATTCTCTGCTACGCGGAAGGCGACGATTTTTTCGATAAGGTCATAGGGTACGGGTTTGTCCAGGGGGAAACGGATAGAACCCTTGCCGCCTTGATATTGTGCCAGTTTTGCCTTGAAAGCCTCGGTTCCGGTAGGGGTGGGGTAAAATCCGATATGGTTTTTGTGTGCGGCAAAATGTACCAGGTTGCCGTTAAGCCTGAAAGTCGGCATCTGGTAGCTGATGGCTTCGGTGGCTTCGGGCGCAGCCTTTCTTATGGTTTGCCTTATTTTGTACAAAATATCCTGGATGTGAGGCGGAAAGGCCTGAATGTATTCATCTATATCGCGGTAAGAATTCTTATCCATGGTGCTCCTCTCATAACCGGCTGGAGTTAACCGTTTTCTATAGCCACGCGGAACTCCGGCCGGAAATATACCGTCCTCTCCAAATTCCTGTAATCCTTCTTGCCGGTTTCCAGGAGCATCCAGGCTTTATCCGGCACGTCGAACTCACAGCGAAACCCCATCCGCCCGGCCCGGGTGAAGCCAAACCTGGGGTAATACTCCGGGTGTCCCACCAGGAATATTATATCGTGGCCCATTATCCGCATTTGTTCTATGCCTTCCCGCACCAGCCTGGAACCGATGCCCCGGCGCTGGTATTCAGGCAGGATTGCCAGTGGCGCCAGCACCACCGAATTGAATCCGGAACCGTCCGGCTCGATTTTTGCCGGGCTGAACAGGGCATGCCCCACCAGCAAGCCGTCCAATTCTGCTACAAGAGAGAGTGTCACGCCGTGATGGTCCCTGAGGTGGTTTACGAATTCGGCTTCTTTTTCCCGGCCGAATCCCTGGGCATTGATATGATATATAGCTGTGACGTCGTTATCCGTTTCCGGCCTGATGGTTACCAAGGCAAGCCCTCCTTAATTGTTCCAAGCATTGTATATCCTGCCCGCGGCAGCAATCAACATGCTCCGGGCAGTTCTCTGCCATTGCAGAGAATGTGTTACAATTCAGATAACATTCTGCTGCCTATGCCCTTATGATCTCTCGGAAAGGAGAATTCAGATGTCACAAAACGGTCCGTCCGATTCCTTTCAACCCAGGCTGGTCTGCCCTAAATGCAAAAGTGACGAATTCAGTTTCAAACAGGATAAACTGTCCTGGCTGCTGGGGCAACAGTTCAAATGTGCCAAATGCGGGGAGATATTCAGAGGGCGCTTTTAGCCCAGGTTGGTATTGCGTTCAGTTCGATAGTACTATTGTTTTAGAAGGTGTTACCCATTATAATCTCTGCGTACCGGGAGGGAGAAATGAAAAGAGTATTGATTACCCTGTGTCTGGTTGCGGTTCTTTGTATTTCGGCGACATCGACCGTGTTTGCCGGTGGCGACAAAGTCAGGGGAGATAACGGCCAGGGCGATGTAAATCAGGTCCAGGTCCAGGACCCGCCGCCTTTCCAGCCATAGTTTAATCCCCCCCAAAACTGCACATCTTCATTGATTGAACCGGTAACAACGGAGGTGGGCACAAATGCCTCTATACACTTACAGGTGTAATAAATGCTGCCACGAATTCGAATTGCTGCTGCCCATGCATACTGACACCGCAGGCATCGAGTGCACCGCCTGCGGGCAAAAAGGGGTTGAGCGGGTCTTTTCCTCTTTCAGTTTTGGTTCGGGCAAGAACTGTACGTCCGGTTCTTGCGGCGGTTGCAGCGGTTGTTCTTGAAGAGCCGGCATCTACTGTTTTTTGCAGGCAGGGTTGTACTCCTTGACTTTGTCGTGGCCGGCTCTCAGGTCAAAAACGTTTCCGGCTTTTTTCCGGCCTATAGTTATCCATTTGCTTGCCCAGAATTTCCATACTAAACCGGTTATGGCGGCTGCCATTATACCCAGTACGGCAAAATAGCCCCACGGCCATTTGAGTTCCGGCATATTTTCGAAATTCATGCCGTAAATACCGGCAAGGAGGGTTAGCGGCAGAAAAACGGCGGCAACTATCGCCAGTAGTTTCATTACTTCATTCTGTTTGATAGACAGTGACGAAAGATAAGTCGACAATGCGTTATCGGCAATCTCGCGGGTGGTCTGGTTGAGGTCGGAAATCCTGACGATATGGTCATAAACATCCTGGTAGTATATCTGCGATTTCTTCTTTATCATACCGAATTCGCCGCGGCTCATGCGGTAGATGATCTCTCGCTGCGGCGCCATTACCCGGTGGATTTGCAGGGTCGACCTTTTTAAGTTCATTACCGCCTCGAGAGAGGACTTTTCCGGGTTGGTGATTATTGCGTCCTCGATTTCGGCCGAAACCTCTGCCATCCGGTCAACGGTAGGCAGGACATTGTCAATCAAAGCATCGATTATTGCATGAGCCAGAAAATCCGCCCCCTGTTTTAAAAAGCCGGTGCCGGTTTCGACATGATTTTTTACAGCCTCTATGCTGTACAGAAAGTGGTGGTGCCCCGTAATGACGAAGTGAGGGCCGATAAACATTCTGAGTTCGGCTGTTTCGATAATATCGGATTCGACAGCATAGTTGATGCCATGCAGCATCAGCAGCAGGTAATCGTTAAAATCATCGACTTTAGGCGGATGGATTGCAGGGCTTATGAAATCCTCGACCGCCAGGTAGTGGAACTTCAAGTCTTGTTCCAGCAATGCCCTTTCTTGTTCGCCCGGGTCGATAAAATCAACCCAGACAAGCCCGGTGTTAGAATTGAGCGCCTCTCTAATGCGTTCCAGTCCTGGATTCGTGTGCAATTCGCCGCCGGGGGTTACCAGGTAAGAGCAATACAGCATACGGGCCTCCTTTGAGCGGAGCGGTTATGGTTAGCCGGCTGGTCCGGTTTCGATGTCAGTTATCCAGCGTTCCAGCTCCGCCCCGTTCTGGTTCCTAAGGGCCATGGCATCGTCAAGGTAGCGCCTGGTTTGTTCGACGTTGGTCAGGAATGCGGTGTTGTCTTCGCCGGTCCTGCTCTCCAGCGCCAGCCTCAAATGGTGATAACAGCTCAACAGGAATCCTCCTTCCCGGATGAGGGAATTTTTCAGTGTCAGGGTATTATCCGTAACAGATACAAGGTTGTAAAAACGCTCTTTGTAGGCTTTCGTTATGAAAGTTCCGTGTGTTATTGCCAGTTCGATTTCACTGGCGTTCTCAATCTGTCCGGCAGAAACATTTTCAATAAGTGCCACTACATCCTGGCGGACCAGGTTGCCGTCGATATCATCATGCAAATTCGAAGCCATGGAGAGAAAGCGGTGGATCTGTTCTGTTTCGTTGGTAGTCAGCGAGATATAAGCCTGGATACCGGCAACTGCCAGCACTGCCAGCACCAGGACGATAACGGTTGCCCGCAGGGTATCTAAAATATTCCGGTCCAGTTTCACTCTGCTTGCCTGATCCGGCCAGGTATCCGGATTTGCCGGTATTTTTACATTTGATTATATTACCAGATTTTCAAGGTTACAACATTTGCCGCCATGCATCGTTACGACATGTTTTTCATAAAAGCCTGCGTTGTTTGTTTTCAATTGCGGGTGACTCTATAATTTAATAAACAGTGGAAAGGAAGGCAACCAGCCAGTGCATTTAAAAAAAATAAACCTGCAAAGCGCCTGCTATCCCGCTGTCGACCGCTACCCCTTCAACCTTGATATTCTCCGTGCTACCGAAGAGATCGACCTCGACAGGCCGGTAACCCTGTTCGCAGGCGAGAATGGAACGGGAAAGTCTACCGTATTGAAAGCTATCTGCCTTAAATGCGGCATACATATCTGGCAGCTTGAAGAAAACCGGCGCCATCAATACAATCCTTTCGAGGACCAGCTCTACCGTTTCATCGATGTCGAGTGGACGGACGGTTCGGTTCCAGGAGCCTATTTTTCGGCACAGATATTCGAGTATTTTACCCAAATGCTGGATGGCTGTGCGGCTGTCACGCCCGACATCCTTAAATATTACGGCGGCAGTTCTCTGAAGGCCATGTCGCACGGGCAGTCGCTCATAGCCTATTTCGAAGCCCGCTACAAGATCAAGGGCCTTTACCTGCTGGATGAACCAGAAACCGCCCTTTCACCCAAAAGTCAGTTGAAACTGCGTGACATAATCCACAAATATGCCCGGGCGGGGAATGCCCAGTTCATAATAGCCACCCATTCCCCGATACTGCTTTCCAGCCCGGAGGCCAGGATTTACAGTTTCGATGCCGAAACCATAGCGCCGGTAGAGTTCGAGGAAACCGAACATTTCAAGGTTTACCGCGATTTCTTCAAATGCGGTGGTTAAGTCGGGTCAGATTGTAAACCTGCCACCAGCTTGACTGCCCGGGTCCGGCAGTTAATCCGGGTTATTTACCCGCTTTCTTCATATTGAAAAACCTCTTCCAGGGAAACGCCGAAAGCTCGTGCAATTCTGAATGCCAGTTCAATGGAGGGCAGGTACTTTCCCTGTTCCAGGGCGATAATCGTCTGCCGGGTACACCCGGCAAGATTGGCCAGTTCTTCCTGGGTCATCTCATTGTTATCGAAGCGGAGCCGCCTGATGCGGTTTTTAATTTTCTTCATGATGTACCTGTCGGTTGTAATAGATGAGTGCCGCAATGGATTGAGTCAAAACCAGGGTAACTCCACCAACCAGGACAATAAACAGCGGGAAATACACCGAAACCACAGTGCTGTCCTGTTCCATGTAGGTTATTGACAGTACCAGTAATAGAGCGACTACAACACTATAGGATGCTCCGGTTGCCCACAGCGACGCTTTGCGCCAGATGGTTTTGTCCCTTTCGTCCGAAACCGGTTTGTTGCCTCTGCCAAAAAAAGATATCATCGCATTCATCAGCACCAGCAGCGCAAATCCGGTGCCAGCTATCAGATAAAAAGCCATTTTCATACCGTCATCCAGCCAGAAAAATACTGTTCCATTGGTTATGAACAGCGCCAGCCAACCGGCTAACACTCCAGAAAATATAAGTAGTTGGGCCACGGCCCCCTTTTGACTTATCGACATAAACCACCTCCGCTGAGTGTGTTCGTACCTTGCTGTTACGGTATTAACCTTCTCTCCAGTAGCCGATGAGTATACCGAGGGTTTGCGCCAGCGTTGAGATAATAAGCATGGAAATCATTATCAGATCAAGGAATACTATCGGAACACTTCCTTCTGACCGGTAAATTTCGGAAAGCGCTATCATCCAGGCAAGCATTGAAAAAATGAGAGCCAGCCATTGAACCCGGCTGGATTTGAGTATGATAAGCCGGTCTCGTTCATCCATCTCGGTAGGTTTTTTCAGAGTCAGGTCGATGAGAATAAGATAGCTGAGCGGTGCGGCGACGAGTGCCGCATAGGTTATCCACCTCAGGTAGCCGTCCTCATTGAAGGCATTAATATCACCTTCCAGGATTAAGACCACGACCAGGGCTCCGGCGAAAGCCAGGCCGATTATCAGACACAATAAAGCTCTTCTTTGTAACGGTGCCATCATTTTGAAACCTCCCCCGTGCCTGGATTAATTCTGCCAGCTAAGTAATATTTACAGTACATAATGTAATACATACTATACATATAGTCAAGTATAAATTACAGAGTTGTGTAAAAGATACGACCGAAGACGGTTTGTGACACGCAGATTTCAGCTTTATAGCTTTGCCAATCTCGCTGTTTCCGTATTATGCTGTTGTTTACGTGTGTTTCACACACTGCTAAAAAAAGGAGCCGGATAAATATCCGGCTCCTTGACATATTTACCTGGTCGAGTTGCCCGGGTCTATCAGTGGTTCGAAGCCATCCGGATTAGCGCCATACAGTTTCCGGCAATTCGATTACGATAGGCTCCGTGTTGCCGGAAAGGGAGGAAATCTCGAACGCATATGATGGCGCTGTTTCATCGAACCGGTGCCTCAGGTCTATCTTTGCCCAGTCGTATGGAGCGATCATAATATGCCAGGAAACATGCATTTCCCACTCTTCTGAGAAGAACAGGTAATGGGAAACAATCAACCACTCGGGGCTGACCATGGTTCCGGCCCACTGCGTTTCATTGCTTATGCCCAGTTCCGGGTGATTTGCTTCGAGCCAGCTGACGAATTTGTCTCTCAGTTCGGTTGCATATTCACCTCTGTCATCTTCGCCCTCTATAACGTTGAAAGTTACTGTCTCGACATTGGTGATATTGCCGCGCTTTCCGGTTATCGTAACCTCCAGGGACTTGCTGACATTTGACTGAGAGGGAACAATAACGACTTCCGCGATCTGGCCTTCGACAATGTCAGCGTGCAGTATGTTTATTTCTGCACCGGCTGCCGAAGCCGAGATTGTTACCGGCGCCGCACTGGTTTTGCCATCATCGGTTATCGTTACCAGAAATACTACCTGTTGTCCGGCGATCGAGTGGCCGTTCAGTTGCTGGGGAACTACAACTATCTCGAACTGAGATGCCTCAACCTCAGCGCTGGAACAGCCTGTTTGTATACCAAGAGTCGCAAAAAGAAGAATCACGATAAAAAACGCCAGGAACTTGTTCATTTTATGGCCTCCTTAAGACCTCGCCTCTTCCATCTGACATAAATAACGATGGCGCCGGTAAATAGATATGGGCAAAAGAGACAAATTCTGGGGTATAATTCGAGCAAAAAGAAGGGCAGGAATGAAAAAGCTCAGGGTAATAATTCATAATTCGGTAAGTCTCGATGGTTCTGTTACCGGTTTCGAAGTCGATATGGGGCTGCATTATGCAGTTGCCGGCCGGTACGGTGCCCATGCCCACCTGATCGGGTCAGCGACCATGAAGACGGGAGTGGAAATGTATGGCGGCGAACTGCCGCCTGAAAGAGAAGAAGATTTAAAAAAGCCGGCACGGCCGGCTAATCTGCCCTACTGGGTAATCGTTGATACCACGGGCGCCTGCAAGGGTATTTTGCACACTGCCAGGAGCTTTGAATACTGCCGTGACATCGTAGTACTTGTTTCGCGTAAAACGTGCAAAGGCTATATCGAATACCTTGAGCAGAGGAATTACGATTACCTTATTGCCGGTGACGAGCATGTGGATTTAGAAGAAGCTTTCGAACTGCTTAACACCAGATATGCGGTTAATACCATCCTGGTAGATTCCGGTCCGGTTTTGAATGGTGTGCTTCTGGAAAAAGGCCTGATCGATGAGATAAGCCTGCTGGTTCACCCGGTCATAGTTGGCACAGGCTCGTACAACCTGTTTTCCATGGTAGGTTCGGAGCAAAAAATCAAGCTGACTTTGCTGGCAAGCGAGATGCTGGATGGCGGCTGTGTGCTACTGCGTTTCCAGGCCGTAACTCCTTAGACGGGCGCGGGCCTGCCTGGCATTTCCGGTCAGGTTGTCCAGTTCCGCCCAAAATGCACCGGAGTGGTTTTTTATTCGGGTGTGAACGAGTTCATGCAGAATAACATAGTCAGCCAGTTCCCGCGGCAGTCTTACCAGGGCGATGTTTAAACTGATAACGTTTTTAGCCGAACAACTGCCCCAACGGGTCTTCTGATTTCTGAAAATCGCCCGCTTGTATACGAAACCGTGTTTTACGGCCAGGTGTTCAAGCCGTTCCAAGAGCACTTTTGCGGCTTCACCCCGGTTTATTTTACCCTGTTCCCGGCTCGAATTTTCAAACTCCCTGGCTTTTGCCAGATGCCGGGTTATCCAGGTTCTTTTGCTCGAGGTAAACTCTTCGGCTTGTTGAAAGGTGGCATGCGGTGGTACTGCCACCCTTATGCCGCTGAAAGGCCTGATGGTGATAACAATACGTTTGGCACGCCGGCTTTGCTGAAACAAAACCGGGCCGATTCCTTGGATATTTATGGTTCGGGTCTGGTCCATGGATTTATGAAATTATAGCAAAGCCGGAATTTTTATTTCTGAAGGCGGGTTGCAGGCCCCCCGGGATAAGAAAATCTGTTATTATATTCCGGATATCGCTTGCAGGGGGTATGCCAGTGGACGTTTCCATGGCTTTGAAAAAAAGAAGAAGCATCAGGAGCTACCAGGAAAGGGATGTAGACGAGGAAGTTCTCAACCAGGTTCTCGAAGCTGCCCGGCTGGCCCCTTCCGCCAACAACCGCCAGGAGTGGAAGTTCGTTGTGGTCAGGGATAAAGCTATGAGGCAGAGACTGGCTGAAGCGGCCAACGGACAGACTTTCATCGCTCAGGCTCCGGTGATAATAGTAGCCTGCGCTACCGAATCCCAGTCCGTCATGATGTGCGGCCAACCCAGATACACGGTCGATGTTTCCATCGCGCTGGCTTTCATGATTTTACAGGCTGCCGGACTCGGCCTGGGCACCTGCTGGATAGGAGCATTTGACGAGGCAACCGTAAAGAACATATTACGCGTACCCGAAAATATCCGGGTGGTGGCTATGACCCCGCTGGGATATCCCACCGGTGAATATCCACCCAAACCCAGAAAAGAACTTGCTCAGATCACCTGTTTTGAAACATACCAGTGATACTTGTTTTACAGCAGTGCCACTTGTGCTACACTGACTCCTGCAACACCATGGAACACCAACAGGCAATAATAATCTTACAAAATATGATCGA
>ENA-ORXD01002552-ORXD01002552.1-sediment-metagenome-genome-assembly--contig:-NODE-2552-length-11879-cov-12.799271_pt1 | contig 11879 bp, 12 predicted proteins | sample MGYA00237862_ERZ511471 | MGnify/ENA metagenome assembly ERZ511471 | reverse complement strand
CAGCACACCCGGTGAAGGGGATCAACCCCTCGATTCGGAGGACATGCCGGAGCGTTCGCGGGTCCATGGAATTATCCTCCCGGTTCAGGTGCATCGGAACGGTTGCTCACCGGACCTGGATACTTCACAGGGAAATATACCCGGCTCATGGAAAAAGACCTTCCTCAGAGAAGAGAAGATGTTCCCGTCCACGAAGTGGTACCAGGTTCCCGGCAGCTGCCGGATGAACTGCCAAAAGGCAGCACAGGAACCTCCTGCGAGAGATTCCAACACCGTGACACTCCATCGGCAGGTTATTGCAGGGAGGAATATTTAAAGAAGCGGCTCATTCCGGTTGTCCGGGACAGACCAGGGGAGGGGACACTCCGGGATCCCGGAGGTACTCCAGCACCCTGCCCATGATCTCATCATTGCGGGGCAGGTTGAAGTGGCAGTACTGGTAGGGAAAATCTCCAAGCCCCTCCGGATAGAGCGGAAGGATATCGAGGCCGGCACCGGGCAGAAACGAATCGGTGTGGGGAACGATGCCGTCACCATGACAGGTCATCTGCCATCCCTGCTTTCCACAGAACTGCCAGGTCCTGCCGGTGAAGGCGGGGAAGAATTCGGGAACGGCGGGACGGTTCTCCGTGAGGAGAAGGCGGTAGGAAACATCGTTCCGGAGCCCGGCCTGCCGGAGGCGTTCCATGGGACTGCTCCCCGGGCGAAACTCCCGGACGATGCGATCGTTCATCAGGTCATACCCCTCGGGGATGAATACTCCGGTAAGGCGCTCGATCATACCCGGCCCATGGTCCGGATCATGGAAGAGTTCGGCAATGGAGGAGCCGTTGTTCGGTGGCCCGAGGCCGATCAGCAACCGGACCTGCTCGCGGTGGGCCGCTCCGTCCATAACTTCCAGGAGATAGCGGGCAACGACGGTACCCATGCAGTGACAGACGAAGTCGAGCGCCCCGTCATACCCGGTCTCGGCCCGCTTATCGCTGATGAATGACCGGAGCCCCGATGCGATATCAGCCAGGGACGGGTCATCGAGAGTATCATACCCATAGTTCCAGGCAGTGAAGGATTTCCCGCTCAGAAGGGGATTGAAACGGTTCCAGATCCCCGGATGGCTCTTCCACCCGTGGACCAGCACAACCGGACACCCCTCTCCATTCATAACTGATAAGGTCAGCGGCAGTGACCATAGATTCTTCGGGAGGTGCAGGGGGGGATCGCGTCAGACCGCAGGCTGAATGATCGGAGAAAATGCCGGGCGGAACCGGGCGAGACAGGATACAGGGTGCCGTATCCTGCTCCTTAATACCGCTGATCTGCATAGTTTTCTGCTGGTATGGCGCAGTCACTTCGCGAACCCTTCCGAAGCCTGGTCATGAGATGCAGGCAGGAACTCAATGCACTTCGCGGATATCCGGAAGACCGTTTCGCGGATATTATCCAGGAGGTCGGATTTTCCTGCGATCTCTGCGCCAGATGCTGCACCCGGGCATTCAACGGCCATGTCCACCTCCTCGATGACGATGCAGAACGGGTATGCAGCCATGATCCCGCGGCCCTTGAGCCTGCAGTCACCTACGATTTCTGTGACCTGCACGGGACATTCTACGTATCCGGATACACCATCCGCTCCCGGCAGGATATGGCAGGGTCCTGCCTTTTCCTGGAGGATGGACGGTGCCGGATCTATAATGACCGGCCGATGGTCTGCAGGGTGTATCCCTTCATGCTGCACCGGGAGCCTGATGGTGAGGGAGTCATCGACTGGCGCCAGATCAGCGGTCTTGACGAACACGGATCCTACCATGCGGACATCCCGCGGGACGAGGCCTTCCGGATAGCCCTGGAGACCCGGGCGTTTGAGGAAGCGCTCCTCTGCCATGAGCTGGCATTCCTCGAATTCACCCGGGACTATTTTTCCCGGAACGGTCTGCGCCATGTGCGGAAGGTCTACGATGACCGGATGAGGGAGTATGGACGGGGAGCGGGGATCCGGGTGATGGTATACTTCTGCGGGCGGTTCGAACCCTGGGAAGTCCTAGCCGGCCGGGCCCGAAGATTGCCCGAATAAAAAAGGTTTCAGGAGAAGACCGAGAAGTCGTTCTTCAACGCGATGGCATCGATGACCGGCTTGAGGGTCTGTTCCGAAATGCCGAACTTCTCCATGTACATCTGAAGGATCTTCTGCTCATTTCCGGCAAGGATGCCATCGGCCATAGCCAGGTCGAGCAGGATGGCCATGGTCGTAAGGCGCTGCTTCTCGTTCAGCACACCAGCCACCTTCTCGACAGCCTCCGGGATCGGAGTCCCCTGGATGAATTTCAGGGCGGTCTCGACGGTGTTCCGGTCACCCCGGACGATCTTCTGGAGGTCGAAGAGCTCCTGTTCATCGATAACGCCGTCTGAAGCAATGACGGTTATCGCGGCGGCCACCAGGGCCGATGCCGGGGTGAGCGTCACACTCTTGCTCCCGGTCAGTTTATCAAAGAGTCCCATTATGGTTCACCTGTTGTTCTGGTGTTCCTGATAGGTTGCTCCTGCTTCATTTTGAGGCTTTCTGATACCAGGGGCATAATCCCGGAAAAATTAGCCCCAGAGAATGACCGCGTTGCGGTGATGATTGAAAGCCGTAAGACTGATATGCTGTGGATCCCCACGGCACATAAGACGGGAACGCCATGCCTGAACGACCGTTCCACGACCGAATAAAGATGATTGAAGAGGTCACCGGCCTCCTGCCTCCGTTCCAGACCGTTCTCCTCCTTACCGACGGTTCGGTGACCACCCTCCTCGAGGCCATTACCGGTGCAGAGGTCTGCGTAAAGACCATCTCCCAGAACGTTGTGCCGGCTGCAGGGCCGGTCACAGCACTCCTCAATATCAGGCCGGGGGATCCGGTGAACCACCGGATCGTTGAGCTGGTGAACTGCAGGACGGGGGAAATCCTGATCTATGCCGTTTCCCATACCCCGACAGGGCGGCTTGAACCCGGCTTCCGGGACGACCTGATGCGGGCTGATATCCCCATCGGGAAGATCCTGAAGAAACACCGGATCGAGTCGCGCCGGGAAATCTCGGATATCCGGCTCGTCTTCCCGGGTCCCGACATCTGTCGGCGGTTCGGTGCCGGTCCGGAAACCCGGTTCCTTTCACGGACCTACCGCATCATCAGGAACGACCTGCCCTTCATGGCCATCGAGGAGCTTTTCCCAGCCGGTTCATGGAGGCGGGAACCGCGGATCCGGGTCCGTGCGCCATCCCGTATCCACCTGGGGCTCATCGATCTTAACGGGCAGCTGGGCCGGGTGGACGGGGGCATCGGCATCGCGCTCGAAGCCCCGGATACCGTGCTCGAAGCGGAGCGGAGCCCCGTGTGCAGCGTATACGGCGGGAATGAGGCGCAGGCCGCACGGGTCAGGCAGGCGGCAGGGGCCGTTGTCTCCCGGTTCGGCCTCACCGGAAGCGCGGCAGTCACCATCATCCGGACACCACCGCAGCACGCAGGCCTCGGAGCCGGAACTTCCCTCTCCCTCGCTGCGGGAAAGGCGCTCTGCGAACTCTATGGAATCACTGTTCCGGTGGAAGAACTGTCCGGGATTGTCGGTCGGGGAGGTACATCCGGTATCGGGACGGCTGCTTTTTCTTCCGGCGGGCTGATCATTGATGGCGGGCACAGTTTCGGGGACTACGGCGAAAAAACCGATTTTCGACCTTCCTCTGCATCGACGGGAATCCGGCCCCCTCCGGTCATCGCCCGGCATCCGTTTCCGGATGAATGGCAGGTCGTCCTGGTGGTCCCTGCCATCGGAAACCGTGTGAGCGGAACCGGTGAGCAGGATATCTTCCGGGAGGCCTGCCCGGTTCCCCGGGAAGAGGTGCAGGAGATCTGCCACGAAATCGTGATGCGGCTGCTTCCGGGCATCGTCCGCCACGACCTCGGACTCTTTGCCGCCGCTGTCAACCGGATCCAGGAGATCGGTTTCAAGAAGGTCGAAATTTTGCGGCAGACGGCAGTTGTCCGCGAGCTCCTTCCGGATCTGCAGGATGCCGGGGCAGCATGCACGGGGATGAGTTCCTTCGGCCCGGCAGTATACGCGATTACCGATGGTGATCCCGCGGAACTTGAGCAGGCTGCAGCCCGGATCCTTGGAGAGACCCCGCACCTGATGATCAGAACGAAGGGAAATAACCTCGGGGCTTCATGGACATGGTTCTGATCCGGCCAGGCCGTGCTGATGTCTGTTTTCCGACACGTTTGAAGGGGGAGAGAGAACATACAGTAGTTCTGAGCAGCAGTGATCACTGAAATCCTCCAGATGCTGACCCTCGGGTTCCTGATCGGGCTTACCGGGGCGCTCGCACCGGGCCCGACCCTGGTGGCTACCATCAATGCCTCCCTGAAGGGGGGGTGGAGCATGGGTCCGCTGGTAACGCTCGGCCATGCCGCAGTCGAGATCCTCATGGTACTCCTCATCGTGGCCGGGTTTGCCCTGGTTATCGGAGACCATGCCGTGCTTATCGGTGGGATCGGGGGGCTGGCGTTGATCATCTTTGGCATGCTCACCCTCAGGGATGCCCGCTCGGCGGTCCTCCCGCATACCGGAGAACAGACGGAAACCGTGCACCCTGTTCTTGCCGGGGCAGTGACCAGTATCTCCAATCCCTACTTCTGGATCTGGTGGTTTACCGTCGGAAGCGCGCTCATCATCGGGGCATATACCGGGGGGCTGGTTCTGGTAATAGCCTTTATCGCCGGCCACTGGGCCGCGGACCTTGGCTGGTTCACCCTGGTTTCAGCCAGTATTCATCGCGGGCGTTTCATCCTGGAGGAGCATACCTATCGCTGGATCCTCGGACTGTGCGGTCTTTTCCTTATTGTGTTCGGAGGATACTACCTCGCAGGGGCTCTCCTCCCGGCAGGGGTATGAGGATACCGGCACGTTCATCGACAGCGCCGTCCTGAAAAGAATCAGGGATGGAAGACGAGCGGCCCGCACCCGTGCAGCTTCTTGGTGAAGCGCTTCCGGTCACCCGGCGCATGGTAAGGTATGTATCCGGTTCCAGGTTTGCACACAGGGCAAGTCCAGCAGGGGCAGTCCGGCGGATGTGCGAAACGGTGGAGACAATCGGAATCGTGGCCTCTTCATCCCACCCGGCAAAGCTGGTACAGCATTTCTGCGCGTATCCGGATGCCGGACGCATCCTCTCCCGATCTGCCCACCGTGCCATAATGGTCCTGAAGGATGGATCCAGGGTTGATTTGCTGGTGGTGGGTGATGCACTGTATGCACCGGTCCTCCGGTATCAGACCGGATCGACGGGGCATAACCAGGCCCTTGAAGAATATGCTGCCCGACTGGGGAAGCTTGTTCGGGAAGCGGGCGTCATCGACCCGGGTACCGGTCAGCAGGTATCTTTCTCCGAAGAGCACGAAATCTTTGCAGCGCTCGGTCTCCAGTATATCGAACCTGAACTGCGGGAGGACCGGGGAGAGATCCAGGCTGCAGCGAGGGGAACCCTCCCGGACCTGGTCAGATACAGTGATATCAGGGGTGATCTTCACGTGCACACCCGGTGGAGCGATGGAGCCCATTCGATTGCGGAGTATGCGGAGACCGCTGCAGGAATGGGATTTGACTACATCGCGATCTGCGACCACTCCCGGTCAGCGCAGTTTCCGCATGGACTGGACGCATCAGGAATCCGCGACCAGATCAGGGAGATAGAGCACCTGAACCGGGTACGGAGCGATATCAGGGTTCTCTCCGGGATTGAGGCAGGGATCGATGCTGCAGGAAACCTTGATATTGCCGCTCCGGTCCTGCAGGATCTGGACGTGGTAATCGCCAGCGTGCACTCGTCGTTCAGAATGTCCCGGGAAGAGATGACCGGGAGAATTACCACCGCTATGCACTGCGATGAAGTTGACATCATCGGGCACCCGACCGGGAGGATTCTCTTAAAGCGGGAGGGATATTCCCTGGATTTCGGGCAGGTTCTGAAGACTGCCCGGGATGCGGGGGTATGCCTGGAGATCAATGCCCATCCCCGCCGGCTTGACCTGCCCGGTATTCTCTGCCAGGAGGCAAAGGGCGCTGGTATGACCTTTGCCATCGGCTCTGATGCTCACCGGAAGGAATACCTCTGGTTCACCGAGCTCGGCGTGGCTGTGGCACGGAGAGGATGGCTGGAGAGTGCCGAAGTGGTCAACACTCTGGCCGGTGATGACCTGATCCGGTTGTTCAACTGCTAGATGCAGGATAGCGGGAACAGGCAGAGCCCCCGGTGTCAGGTTGCGGTCAGAATACCCGGGATTACATTCCCGGTGGGACATCCTTATCCAAGGGCCTTGTACCAGACGTTCATGCTCTCCAGCGATCCGCCGATATGGGTGTTATTGACCAGCCGCCCGCCAAACCGGTACCCGGACCGGGCGAAGACGGCGTTCACCGCAGGAGACCCTGCCCGGGCGATGGTATAGGCCACCCGCATCTCTTCCTCCCGGGAAGCCTTCTCCATTACCGAGAGCAGGCGGCGGGCAAGTCCCCTGCCCCGGTGTCCCGGGCTGGTGGCAAAATCGGTCATTTCCACAGTCCCGGTAGGGGGGTCCATCTCGGCGGATGCCGCTGCCGCGAGTTCCTGGTCATAGATAACGGCGTAGAACCGGGTATCGTGCTGCATCATGGTGCGGATGTGGGCCGGATTGTGAATCGGGAACGGATAACTGGAGAATACGCCGGCGTAGAAGCGGGCCAGATTCCCGGCATCAGCTGAGGAGCAGGCCCGGATGGAGTATGGCGAAGGGAGAGGATCGTCTGCAGGTTCCTTCGGAAGGGACAGGCACCTGCCGATGATCTGTTCAAAGGCCGGGAAGTTCTCCTCATCCATCCGTGTGCGTGAGAAGAATTTCGAGAGGAAAAGGCAGTCATCCGGTTCCGGAAAGAAACGCGGAATCCGGGCCTCTTCAATGAAATCCGCCTCAAGAAACGGCATTCGTGACCGTGAAGGAGCCTTTACCACCACTTTGGAGTAGCGGTGCTCCTGTATCAGGGACATCAGGGAGCCGATCACATCCCGGGGATCCCCCGGTCCGAGTTTCATCACGTATACCCGGTCATTGCAGGGGCCGTGCTGGATAAGGCTCCCATTGAGCCGGCAGACCGTATCAGCCATTTCTCCGCCCGAATCGTTCGGTATCTCCCGGAACGAGCGAGGTAGTCTCATCATAATCGGCAAGGAGCCGGGCGATTCCCACAAGGCGCGACTCATCAGGGTCGATATCAGGAAGCTGCAACCGGCACTCCCCGCAATTGCCATCGCAGGTAATGCGGTCGTAGGCATCCGGCTCCTGGTATGTCGATATTACCCCCTCATAGTTCCGGAGCACGACCTTGTGCACCGACCAGGATACGATATAGTTGGGCATGACCGGGATCTTTCCACCGCCGCCGGGTGCATCGATCACGTAGGTGGGAACGGCAAACCCGCTGGTATGTCCGATCAGGTTCTCCATGATCTCGATCCCTTTTGCGACCGGTGTCCGGAAGTGGCTGAGCCCTTCCGACAGGTCGCACTGGTAGAGGTAGTACGGCCGGACCCGGTGCTTCACCAGTCGCTGGACCAGGGCTTTCATGACCCGGGGACAGTCGTTAACCCCTGCGAGAAGGACCGACTGGTTTCCGAGCGGGATCCCTGCATCTATGAGGTTGCCCAGTGCCTGGGCGGAAGCACTGGTCAGCTCACGGGGGTGGTTGAACTGCACATTGATCCAGAGCGGGTGGTGTTTCTTAAGCATCCTGGCGAGTTTGTCGGTCACCCGGTAGGGAAGCACGACCGGCACCCTGGTCCCGATACGGATAACTTCCACGTGGGGGATAGACCGGAGTTCCCCGAGAATCCAGTCAAGGAAGTCATCGGGGAGCATGAAGGGGTCGCCTCCCGAAAGGAGTACGTCCCTGATCCCGGGATGGTCGCGGATGTACTCAATACCCTCAAGTATCTCTTCTTCCCGCGGGATGGAATCAGCATCTCCGACTTTTCGCTTGCGGGTGCAGTGGCGGCAGTACATGGCACAGGTATTGCTGATCAGGAAGAGCACCCGGTCGGGATAACGGTGAGTAATACACGGGGCCGGGCTGTCCAGTTCCTCGCTGAGGGGATCGGATCGGTCATGGGCTTCGATAATCAGCTCCGGGGGCTGCGGGATAGCCTGCAGGAAGACAGGGTCATGCCGGTAATCATTGGTCTGGATAAGGGAGAGATAGTAGGGGGTTACCGCCATGGGAAATTTTTCAATGGTCTGTTCCATCGCATCCCGCTCCTCCTCCTCAAAGGAGATACCGAGCAGGTTCTCGACGGTCGAGAGATCACGGATGGTATGCCGGATCTGCCACCGCCAGTCCTTCCAGAATTCGGGGGTTATCTCGCCATCAAAATTCTCCGCAAGTTTTCTGAATTGTGCAGAATGAATCGTCATGAAGTATCACGTGTCCGGGATAACTTATAAAATAATATTATATATAATATTTGAATATTAATTTTAAAAGTTCATTTTTCACTTTTTGTCATTTAAAAAAGGATTTGTGCCGGCACCGCGGTTTCGCGGCAGGTACGATCAGGGGATTCATGATCCATGATCAGCTTCCCGGCACCCTGGAGATGAAATCCCCGTTCTGGAACGTCAGGTATTCCGTGATTCCGGACGGGCCCGGCAATATTGAAGTGTGCAGGAGTGTAACCTAGAGAGCATGCGCCCCGGTGTCCACGTCAATGTCGCCATGAGTGCTGATGGCAAGCTCTCCACCCGGGAACGGAGGCAGGTCAGGATATCAGGACCCGCCGATTTCGCCCGGGTCGACCGGATCAGGGCAGAGAGTGACGCAGTGATGGTTGGTATCGGTACGGTCCTTGCCGACGACCCCTCCCTCACGGTGAAATCCCCGGATCTCAGAACGATGCGGGTTGCACGGGGGCTTCCCGAACACCCGGTACGGATCGTGGTTGACAGCGGCGCCCGGACGCCTCCGGATGCCTCCCTCCTGCACAAGGGGGAGGGCGAACGAATTATCGCCTGTTCAGAACGGGCCGATCCGGAAAAGAAGGCGGTGCTTGGGCGCTCCGCCACGGTCCTGGTTGCCGGTCGGGACCGGGTTGACCTCCCGCTCCTCCTCACCCTCCTGCATGAGCGGGGAATCCGGAGACTGATGGTGGAGGGTGGCGGGACCCTTATTGCCGGGCTCTTCTCGGCCGGGCTGGTGGATGAGCTCACCTGCTTCGTAGGGAACATGATCATCGGCGGCAGAGATGCGCCGACCCTGGCAGACGGCCCGGGATTCATTGATGAGGATACCTTTGTCCGGCTCTCCCTGTCAGGGATGGAGCGGATGGATGAGGGCGTTCTCCTCACCTGGCGCGTGACACGGGAGGGGTGAGGCTTCCGGGGAGGGATGGCAGCCATGATCCTCCCGCTGATTGTTCTTGGCATTGTATTCCTGCTGATCGCCGTCCGGCAGGTAGGCGGCTTCCGGTTCAGGATATGGCAGATCATGCTTGCGGGAGCAGCAGCAGTCCTGCTGCTCGGTCAGATCTCCCCCGCCGATGCTCTCCGTTCAATCAATCCGGACGTGATGCTCTTTTTATTCGGGATGTTCGTGGTAGGGGTGGCAGTAACCGAGAGCGGTTATCTCCGGGCGGTTTCATTCCGTATCTTCTCACGGGCTGCAACCCCGGATCATTTTATCCTCTTCCTGATCATTTCCATGGGACTCTTTTCAGCAGTCCTCATGAACGATACCATAGCCATCATCGGGACCCCCCTCGTCATCTGGTATGCCGTCCGGATGGGCTACAACCCGAAAGGAGCACTGCTTGCCCTCTGCTTTGCCATCACCATCGGGAGCGTTGCCACGCCTATTGGAAACCCGCAGAACCTCCTCCTTGCAAACTACGCTGATCTCGGTGATGCATTCACCCCCTTCCTTACCCACCTTGCCATCCCGACTCTGATCAACCTCCTAATCGCGTGGGCCGCCGTCCGGTTCTTCTACCCTCCACCGGCAGAGTCTCTCATCGCGCCCGATCAGGAGGCGGTCAGGGACCCGTCGCTCGCCAGCCTCTCGAAACTGTCACTCGCCATCATTTTCATCCTCGTTGGAGTCCGGATCATTGCCGGGTTTACCACAGGGGACCCCTTCCCGCTCATGATCATCGCCCTCGCCGCTGCAGCCCCCGTACTGATTGTGAGCCCGAAACGGATTGAGATCCTCAGAAAGCTCGACTGGCATACCCTGATCTTTTTTGCCGCCATGTTCGTGCTGATGCAGAGCGTCTATGACACGGGTTTCTTCCAGTCAGTTATCGATTATTCGACCGTGACCACGGTCCCGGTCATCATGACCGTATCGGTGGTGGTGAGCCAGTTCATTTCCAATGTGCCATACGTAGCCCTCTTCCAGCCGATCATCATTCAGGAGGGGATGTCAGTCCAGCAGATCCTGGCTCTGGCTGCGGGAAGCACCATTGCCGGGAACCTCACCATTCTCGGGGCTGCGAGCAATGTCATCGTCATCCAGCAGGCGGAGAAGGAAGGGTACAGTCTCAGTTTCTGGGAGTTCTTCCGGATCGGCCTGCCCCTTACCGTTCTTAATATCGTTGTCTATTCGGCCTTCCTCATGCTGTAGTGCTTCAGAAGACCGGATGTGGCAGCCAGGTAGGCAATCGGGAGTTCGAACGGAAGGGTGGCCGGATGATCCCCACGGACGCACCGCACGAGGTATGCCAGGTACATGGGCAGAAAATGCCACCGCTGAAGGCAGGTAGGGACCGTGACTGGTGCCGGGTGAATGATGAGGGTGCTGACTATAGGGGGTGCAAAGACCCTCATCGTTTCAGGAGATTGAGGATTTCCTGCCTGCTGATCCGGCTGGCCGGGATGGACACGGGATCGCGTATATCGGATATCCTGAACGAGAGGGTAAATTTCCTCTCTCCGGTTGCTTCCGCTTCCCATGCGCGGGAGTAAATGGCGGATATGGTCTGGTCTCCGGACTGCATGACCCGTATCTGCCATTCGTGGGTTCCCGGTGCCCCCATCCTCCGGAGGATGGAGGGGGAGTGCTGGTCCCGGGTCACGATGAGGCCGGGGGTGACCGAGAGTGTCCAGGTATACCCGGTGCTCGGATTTTCCTGGAGCTTCAGCAGGACGGTATCGCCGACCCGTGCACTGATCGTTCTTCCGTTGTCTTTCTCTGAAACAGGGAATACGGCAGCAGTGGCGAAGGCTGTACAGCAGGCGGCTGCCAGCACCATGATGAGCATGAACCGGTATTTTCGCATCCCATCAGTCCTTATCATGCATGGGGAAGAGGAACTCATGAAGGGTGCTCTTCCCGTAAGGTGGTACTCTCCGGGCTCTCCCCGGAAATGGCCGGTCACTCCTCTTCACCGGCCTCTGACGGCCGCTTCTTCTTCTGCACTTCGAGGTTTTTTGCCAGCGAGACCATGCCCGTCATGGCCCCGAGGTTCATGGTCTCGAGAATGGATGCAGGAACGATGACCAGCGTGGAATTATCCTTGATCTTGAGACCTTCATAGAGCATGTTCATAGCCCGCAGATGTAGAGCCGTAGGGTTCCCCTCGTAGGTCCGTGCCGCCTCCTCGAATTTTTCTGCAATCTGCCGCTCGGAATCACCGAGAATAACCCGTGCCTGCCGCTCCCGCTCTGCCTGGGCCTGCATGGACATGGCATCCTGGAGCTCAGGAGGGATGATGACGTCCCGGATTTCAACGGAAGAGACATTGATACCCCACTGTTCTGTCCGGTGATCAATGATCTTCTGGAGCACGGCATCCAGTTTCTCTCTTCCCTCGAGCATGTCAGA
>ENA-ORXD01002551-ORXD01002551.1-sediment-metagenome-genome-assembly--contig:-NODE-2551-length-11887-cov-17.547163_pt1 | contig 11887 bp, 10 predicted proteins | sample MGYA00237862_ERZ511471 | MGnify/ENA metagenome assembly ERZ511471 | reverse complement strand
CTGACGTTGCCGCTGGTCATTTTTACCAGATCGTTTTCTGGAAGCATCATATTACATTTATAAACTTCTTCACGCAAAGCTTGCAGCATCATTCTGATTCTCCAGATTCAAGCCATATTAATAATCATTTCGAAACCGCTAATGGTTCCGATAAGCGCCCAGCCTGGTGGGTGCGTTGGATCAGAGTTATTTCCAGGCTGAACGCGTTATCACAAATTTATTTGGACCGCTGAATGAAGCGGTCGCGCGCCGCCCAAAATTCCATCGAAGCGTCACGCAGTTGCCGGTAAATCGCGTACCCTTCCTGATAAAGAGGGGTAAATTCGTCCCGAGGAATAAACAGTTCCCCGCGTTGTTCTGGCGCGGACTGGGTAATTTCAAATCCAAGGGTTTCCAACAGTGCGCAAGCCATACCAAACAAGCCAAATTCTTGCTCCGGCACGCGCAGCATGGGTCTCTGCAGCACATCCGCGCAGATCTGGCACATCGTCTGGCTGGCAGAAGCCCCACCTGCCAGAATCACCGGGGTATCTCCTTTGGGCAGATGCTCGTAGCAATCCCGCAGGCTGTAAGCCAGTCCTTCAAACACCGCCCGCATCAGATGAAAAGCGCTGTGCCGTGGGGTAATCCCTAAAAATGCGCCCGCCGCCCGCGATTCACGAAAAGGCGCGCGCTCGCCATTTAAATATGGCTGAAAGAAAACCCCTTCCGATCCAGCCGGAATGGCGGACACACCCGCCTCCATTTCTCCCAATGGCAGCCCCTGCAACAGCGTCTTTCGCGCCCATTCCATTGCGGCCGCGCCGTTAGTGGTGGCCATCACGCGCATAAAAGTGGAGGGATATAGATAACACAAGGTGCTACCGGCCACATCTTCATGCGACACCTGACTGGCATCCAAAATCACCTGATTGGAGAAGGTGGTCCCCAGGATCGTCACCGCGTCGCCGGGTTGGCGCGCGCCAGCCCCGAAGGTAGCCGCCGCCACATCTAACGCGCCAGCCATCACCGGTAGTCCGGCTGGCAGGCGGCAAACAGACTCAGCTGCCTGGTTGGTCTCTCCGACGATTTCCAGCGAGTCCAAAATTTCCGGGAACACCTGGCGGGTCTCATCCGGCAGTCCCATCAAACCCAGTTGATCAAATTCATACCGGTCTTGCAAGATGTTCATCAGCGCGGTGGATGCGTCACTGCGGTCGGTCATGATCCGGCCAGTCAAACGGTAGACCAGCCAATCTTTGCAATGGATCGCATAGCGGATTTTCGCCAGGCGTTGTGGTTCATACTCCATCAACCAGCGCAAAATAGAAGGAACCGCACCCACAAATAAGGGTGAAAGCGAATGTTTCACCCCAAAGGCGGTAATTTCAGCTTCATTGGGAAGGTTTAATCTTTTGCAGCGGCTGTCATTCCAAAGAATTGCGTTGCCTACCGGCTCGCCATCCGCGTCCAGCGGCCACATGCCATCTCCCTGACCTGTGATCGCCACACCTATCAATTCTTGCCAGGCTTGCGGCGCGTTTTCAGCCAGTTCATTACAAACCGCCACCAATCCATCCCAGACGGCGCGCATATCCATTTCACACGCGCCGTCAAAAGGATGGATTACGGTCATATTGCGGCTGGCGAAAGCCAATTGCTCACCGCTCTGATGATATAGAGCGGCTTTTAATCGCGATGTACCCGCGTCTACGGTTAGTATGGTTTTCGCCATCATTTCAATCGTTTAGATCTTGGACAACGCGTTGTCGAGGTCAGCGATGATATCATCCACATCTTCCACACCCACCGAAAGGCGAATGTAGGAATCTTCGATGCCCATCGCGCGGCGCGCTTCGGGGCCCATTTTTCCATGAGTCATGGTGGCGGGCTGCTCGACCAACGTATCCAGGTCTCCCAGCGACACGGCATAGTAAGCCATTCCCATATTGTTGATCACTTGCTGTGCTTCGCTGATGCCGCCCTTCACGCAGAAACCGACCATGCCGCCAAACCCGTTTTCGAATTGGCGCGCGGCCAGCTCGTGCTGTGGATGGCTCTTGAGGCCGGGGTAAGCCACCGAGGTCACCTTGGGGTGTTGCTCCAGCCATTCGGCTAATTTCATCGCGTTCTCGCAATGGCCGCGCATGCGCAGGTGCAATGTCTTCAAACCGCGCAAGCCCAACCAGCAGGCAAACGGACTGGGAACTGGTCCAAATTCCTGGTACACGGTGCTGCGTAATTTTTCCTGGTATTCGGCATCACAGGCAATCGCGCCGCCGATATGGTCGCCATGACCATTGATGTACTTGGTGGTCGAGTGCAATACCACATCCGCGCCGTGCTCGATCGGCCGGTACAGATAGGGAGTGGTGAATGTATTATCTACAAAGGAACGTACTTTATTCGCGCGTGCCCAGTCGAAAATCGGCTGCAGGTCCATCACTTCCAGGGTTGGGTTGAGGATCGTTTCCATGTAGACCGCTTTGGTGTTGGGGCGTTTGGCTGCGTCCAATGCCTCGGGGGTCATTTCAGGCAGGAATGTCACGTCGATATTCAACTCGGGGAAAATGCTGGTGAACAACGCGTGGGTACCGCCGTATACGGTCTTGCAGGAGATGATATGGTCACCGGCATGCACACACCCTAATAAGGCTGTGGAGATGGCGGCCATACCTGAAGCGGTAGCCAGCGCCATTTCCGCGCCTTCCAATGAGGCGATCTTTTCCTGGAACATATTCTGAGTTGGGTTGCGCGAACGGCCGTAAGTGAAGATGCCTTCCTTATCGCCATTCATGTAGCGTTCCATTTTTTCAGGGGTAAACACAAAGGTACTGGTCAAATACATGGGAGAAACCAGCGCGCCGGTTTCATGATCGGGATGCTGGCCAGCATGCACCGCACGAGTTGCAAATTTTTTATCTTTCGTATCCATGAGATTCCTTCGTTCTGAATGATAAAGTTTAATCAACCGCCTTGATTTGCACGGCGATTTTGACATGCTTGGATGGATTGCGGAGCAATTCCTCAAACCCGTCTTCAACAATCCGCTCCAGCGGAATGCGGGCGGTGATCAACTGCTCTACCGGTAGGGTTTGTTTTTCCATTACTTTCAAGATGTCGCGAATTTCATCCGCATAGGCTTGCGAGGTATACAACGTGCGCTCGCCTTCCTGGAAGATATTCATATTGAACTGCGGCATCTTTTCGAATACGCCCATTACCATTAATTTTCCAGATTTTCTCAGCAGTTCCATCGCGGTGTTGAGCGAAGGCTGCACGCCCACGCATTCATATACCACGTCGAAACCGGGTTTTCCGGTGAGCTTGCAGCCTTCTTCCACTGGATTTTGCTCACGGCTGTCAACATAGCAGGTGGCGCCAACTTTGCGTGCGATTTCTTCATTATCGCGCCCCAGACCCACCAGCATGATTTGCTCGGCGCCGGCCTCTTTGGCGGCAATTACGCAGGCCAGGCCAATGATGCCCGGGCCAACCACAGCCACGTTTTTTCCCTTCAGGTCACCCAGCGCGCGGGTGGCATGCCAACCGCAAGCCAGTGGCTCGGCTAAAACGGCTTGTTCCAGGCTCACATTCTCTGGTACACGGTATAACTGGTAAGTGGGCAGCACCATATATTCCGCGAAGGCGCCATCTCGACCAATGCCATTGAAAGCCAGGTTCTCACACAGATTCACGCGCCCGCTCTGGCACATTTCGCACTCACCGCAGTAGATGTTACCGCTGGCGGTTACCCGGTCGCCTACCTGCCAATCTGTCACACCTTCACCCAGCGCCACAATCACGCCCGAGAGTTCATGTCCCAGGGTGATGGGAGCCATTTGGCCAGTGATCCGATGCGGTTTATTGATCGGCACCCATACGGGACCGGTGTACTCATGCCGGTCTGTGCCGCAAATGCCTGCCCAGGCTACCCGCACACGCACACAGCCAGCGGGAACTTCCGGGACCGCGATCTCTTCAACCCGAATATCTTTATACCCGTAATAACGTGCTGCTTTCATTTTGCCGGTCTCCCTATTCTCCAAACAACATTTCGTAAACTGCTCGTACCGAGCGGCTTCCGGAATTGCGATTTTCTTCGATCATCTGAGCAAATTTGGGAGAATTGACCAGATTTTGCATTTTGGACACGAAGTGGATGGAAGTGCGGCAAGCTTCGATGGGATCATCGCGATACGGATAAAGATCCAAAGACATCCAGCCGGGATAATTCATCTTTTTCAGCCAATGGAATAGTTCAAGGTATTGTAAGAAGTGCACGGTACCAACCGGCATATCATCATCGGCCCAGGAATAGTTATCATTGAGATGGATGTGGAACAAGCGGTTTTCAGCCATCAGCATGGCAGCAACTTCGGCCGGATTTTCCCGCGCGTTCAACGCGTGGCCAACATCCAATGTGATGCCAACATTCGCCTTTCCGGTAGCCTGTGCCAGCGCCAATGCCTTACCGCCCGAGTTGATGTAGCAAGCCATCTTGGGTTCGCTGGTTTTATACTCCAAACCCAGGTTCACATCCGAGCGGTAATTAGCTGCTTCACGCACACCCTCTACCAGGCTTTGCCAGGCCTGTGCGTAATCTTCCTGAAAGGTGTAATCAAAACCGTCTTGCCCTAACCACAGGCTCACCGTAGAGACGCCCAATTCCGCGGCCATATCCATTGCGGATTTGGTCAGGCTGATGGCTTTTTCGCGCCGTTTGGGATCAGCAGAGGAAAAGGAGCCGTTTTGCCACTCTTTGTCGCAAACCAGTTCAACCCCCATCCCACATACTGAAAGCTGATAATTCTCCAATAAAGACTTAAACTTGCCCGGATTTTGCGGAAACACGTCATTCGGGAAAGTAACTTCAATCGCGTTAATTCCCTGCAAGGTGGCAATCTTGGCAACCCGTTCTTCCAAAGTCAGGTATGGTTTATATCCATCGCTGACATAGCGTTCACTACCCATTCCAAAAGTCCAAACGCCTACTGCTAAACCCTTCATGATCGATCTCCTTCCTTTAATAATGCAGCCACGTTACGATCGACAACCGCCAGTTTGCCCCAAATAAATCTCTTCCAAATTTTCACTATGCAGCAGTTCTTGCGCATCGCCTTCCGCCTCAATCGTACCGGTGGTCATCATGTAACCTCGATGTGCAATTGAAAGGGCTTTATACGCGTTTTGTTCTACGATCAAGATCGTAGTACCCTGCTCACGATTAATGGTGGTCAAGATTTCAAAAATTTGATTCACAATAATCGGCGCAAGACCAAGAGAAGGTTCGTCCAGCATCATGATCTTCGGTCTGGCCATCAAACCGCGTCCCAGAGCCAGCATTTGTTGTTCGCCGCCTGAGAGCAAACCACCGTACTGCTTCTTGCGCTCTTCCAGGCGTGGGAAATAGCGATACACCACTTCCAAATCTTCCTGGATACCCTTCGTGTCATTGCGCAAAAAACAACCGATCATTAAGTTTTCATAAACCGTCAGGTTCGGAATAATCTGGCGGCCCTCTGGCACATGCACAATTCCGGCTTCCACGACGCGGTAAGGAATGCGTGGAGTGGGATTGCCTTCCAGTTGAATTTCGCCGGAATCGGGCTTGACTACCGCAGAAATGGCCTTCAGCAGGGTGGATTTTCCCGCACCATTCGAGCCCAACACTGCCACAATTTCGCCTTTGTCCACATGCAGAGAAACACCGCGTAAGGCGCGGATACCACCGTAACTGGCTTCAAGATTATTAATCGTCAGCATGTTTATTTCTCCTCGCCCAAATAGGCTTCGATCACATGCGGATCGGCGATCACCTGCTGGGGTGTTCCCTGGCAGATCGTTTGCCCAAAGTTAAGCACAGTGATTTCATCGCAGAGCTTCATGACCACATCCATGTGATGCTCGATTAAGAAAATAGTAAGGTCAAATTTTTTATGCAGATCAAACACAAAGCTGCATAAATCTTCTGATTCCTCCGCGTTCATACCTGCGGCTGGTTCATCTAAAAGCAGCAACTTGGGCCGAATAGCCAACGCGCGCGCAATCTCCAGACGGCGCTGGTGACCATAAGGCAACCCGCCTGCAATGCGATCAGTGATGTCTTGCAAGCCCACCATTTCCAACAATTGCATTGAGCGCTCACGTACTTCCTTCTCATTCTTGCGAAAAGCGCCCAAATGAGTCATGGCGCCAAACACCGAGTAGGTACAGTCTTTATGACTGGCCATGATCACGTTATCCAAAACCGATAATTTTTGGAACAGGCGAATATTTTGGAAAGTTCGTGCAATTCCAGCCTGTGCAATTTGGAAAGGTTTTTTACCTACCAGATCGTTCCCTAAAAACTTCACTGTACCCGCACTGGGCGTGTAAATACCGGTAATAATGTTGAAAATAGTGGTCTTGCCAGCCCCATTTGGTCCAATCAAACCAACAATCTGGTTCTTTTCAATCTCCAGGCAAAAATCTCGGGTAGCGACGACGCCGCCAAAATTCTTCTGAAGGTCTTGAATACTTAAAATGGCTTCAGTCATGAAGAAACCTCCTCACCCGATTTCACTGCCTTTCGAGAAAACAGGTCGCGAACCCAATAGTAAATCGCGCGGGCTGAGAATTCTTTGTAGCCCATCAAACCACTGGGGCGCAAGGTAATAATCAATACCACCGCAACACCATACGCCAGCATACGATATTCTGCCGCGGCGCGCGCCAGTTCGGGGAGCAGGGTCAATAGCGTGGTAGCGACAATCGAACCCGTCAAAGAACCCAGGCCGCCGATCACGACTGTAATGGTCATTTCGCTCGATTTTGCCAGGTTGAACATAATCGGCACAATAAATGTGAAGTAATGAGCGAAAAGCACACCCGCCCAGGCTGCGAACATCGCGCTGATTACAAAGGCAATATTCTTATATTTCGCCGTGTCAATACCGATCGCGTCAGCCGCGATTTCCTGCTCGCGGATGGCCATGAAATTACGGCCAATTTTCGAGTGCAGGATATTCCAGGCGATAAAGATCGCCAGCGCCACCGAAATTACGATCACAAACAGGTCGGTTTTCATCGGAATACCCGAATAACCGCGCGCACCACCGGTGACACCTTGCAGGTTTTCGATAATGACGCGAACACTTTCACCAAATCCCAGGGTAGCGATCAAGAAATAATCGCCTTTGAGACCCAGGGTGATTTTTCCTAACAAGAAGGCGACAAATCCCGCCATCAGCATACCGCCCAAAATGGAAACCGCCAGAGGTGTATGCAGCTTGGTGGAAAGGATGGCGCCAGTATACGCGCCAATCGCCATGAAACCGCCGTTCCCAAATGAGAACAAACGGGTGAAACCAGTCAGAATCGACACCCCAATCACCGCGATGATGTTGATCCCAACCAAAATCAGTAAACCTTCATAATATCCAGCCATAACAGAACCCCATTCTTCCGTGGTATTGGCCTGCTTAGGCCTTATCCTGAATATCCTTGCCAAACAAACCGGTAGGTCGAATGACAAGAACAGCTACAAGCAAAGAGAAGGTGAACAAATCTCTCAAACCCGCGCTGATGTAACCCGCAACGAACACTTCCATCAAACCAATAAACAAGGCACCCACAATCGCGCCTGGGACACTGCCCAGACCGCCAAACACCGAAGCAATAAACGCCTTCAATGCAAAGTTACCCAGCTGTGGATAAACGGTATATTTCATTCCCAGGAATACCCCGGAAAGGCCCGCCAAAGAGCCAGCCAGCAGAAACACCAGGCTGATGTATCTATCCACATTAATTCCCAGCAGTGAAGCTACTTGCATATTGGCCGCTGCCGCTTTCACCGCCAGACCAAACTTAGTGCGCTCGATAAGATAATATAGGAAGATAATGACAATCACCGAGGCCAAAAAGGAAATCAGGTCTAATAATCCAATATAAACACCACCAATATTGATCGCCTTGACCGGTAAAACCTGCGGATAAGTCTTAAATTTGGAACCAACCGTGACCAGAATGAAGTTCTGCAAAGCGACAGAAAGCCCCATCGCCGCAATCATCAAGAACATGGTCGGTGAATTATTCTTGCGGATTTTGCGGTAAGCCAGCCGTTCACTAATCACTGAGAGCAGACCTGCGCCAAGCAACGCCAGAATCAACGCGGCCCACCACGGCAGATTCATCGAGGCGATAAACATAAAACCCAGGTACGCGCCCACCATGGCGATATCGCCATGCGCCCAGTTGGAAAAGCCCAGCAGGGAGTAAATCAACGCGTAGCCTGTCGCCATCAACGCGTAAATACTGCCGACTGAAATGCCATTTACTATTTGTTGCCAGATCATAAGATGATTACTCCGTGTGAAATATGGTCGGGGGGGCTACAGCCCCCCCGAACCGCTTAGCTTACCAATAGTTGGCTATTTGTAGTCGCCGTACCAGACGCGCTCACCATTGGTGAAGGTGTAAACGCTGGCGGGTTTGGCGGGGTTGTGGGTCGCGGGATCCACAGCCATCGAGCCCATCAGGCCGTCAAACTGGGTGGTGCTTTCCAGAGCATCGCGCAACGCTTTGGGGGAAACTTCACCGGCGCGCTCGAAAGCTTCTTTGATCCAATACAGACCGTCGTGGCCGAACAGCGCCTCGGTCTCAGGAACCAGGTTTTCGTACTCAGCCATGTAGGCATCGTAGTAGGGTTTGGTTACAGGGTTGGCGAAGGAAGGTTGTGAAGTGTAGAAGCTGCCTTCGATCGCGGGGCCAGCCATGGTGATCAATTCGGGAGAGTCCCAACCGTCACCACCGAGCAGAGGAGCAGTGATGCCCAGCTCGCGAGCCTGGTTGGCAATCAAAGCCACGTCTTTGTAGATCCACGGCACCATGATTACATCGGGGTTGGCTTCGGCAATCACAGACAGCTGTGAGCGGAAGTCATTGTCGCCAGAGTGACCTTCGACTTTGGCAACCATTTCGCCGCCATTGGCAATGAATTGCTCTTCAAAGTACTGAGCCAAACCAGTGGAGTAGTCCGATCCAATGTCATAGATAACTGCAGCGGTCTTGGCGCCCAATTCATTGGAAGCCAGATTGGCCAGAACCTGACCCTGGAAAGGATCAATGAAACCAATGCGGAAGCTGTAAGGGTGTAAGTTGCCGTTTTCATCGACGGTCACTTTGGGGTTGGAAGCCGCGGTGGCGATCAACGGGATCTCAAGTTGGTCAGCAATGGGGGCCATCGCGATGTTGCAGCTGGAGAAGTTGGTACCAACCACAGCGATAACCTTTTCTTCAGTGACCAGGCGGCGGAAGGCGTTCACCGAGTCGGTGGGATCGCCACGGCCATCGAGACCGATCACTTCCACTTTTTTGCCCAGGATGCCGCCCGCTTCATTGATTTCTTTAGCGGTCAACAGCATACCATTCAAACCAGCCTGACCCCAAACAGCGGTCTCACCAGACAACGCGCCAACGTAACCGATTTTGATGACATCTTCATCGGCTTTCGGGGCGCAGGCGCTCAACAGCATAGAGGCCATCAGCATGACAACAAACAACACGGTAACAAGCTTAGTCTTTTTCATTTTTCTCCTCTAAAGTTGGATAAACAATGGGTTTCATTAATGAAATTTGCAAGCATCTTTTTTTATGGATTCTCTCCGGTTTAGTACGCGCCTCCTTTCACAGGTCGCTTTTATAACTATTTAATATCTTGTACCAGCCGTCGCGCGGTTTCTTCATCTGTAACGAGCGAATTAATATATTTCCCGCGCACGGCACCCAATATCGCATCGTATTTTTGTGTACCCCCAGCCACGCCTACTACCCGCTCCAGCTTGCGGATGACATCCAACTCCACACCAATAATCCGCTGGTCAATTTCTGAAAGCAGACGATTCCCAAGAATATCAAAGAAGCGCAAACCAATATCGCCTACCGCTCCTCGTTTAATCAAAGGATCGACTTCTTGCCAGGTAATAATATCTTCATTGCGCATCAACAATGCATCTTTACGGAAAGAGCCAATACCGACAAACGCCACCTTAACTTCACCGCCCAGGGAAAGCGCGTGGCTGACGTGCTTGTTTTTGCGCATGGCGTCGCACATCTCTACGGTTTCCACAATCCCAGGGGCTGGCATAACCGCCAGCTTGGCATTCAGTGTTTGCGCCACCCGACGCGCGATATCTCCGGCATGCGCGTCCGAAAATGGATCGCCCATCCCACCCACCATTTGCACGATGAGCATTTGTCGTAATTTTATAGCTGGAATTTGGTCGGCCATCACCGAAAGCGTGTTCCCCCAGGTGAAGCCCACTACATCACCATCCTGAACAATACGCTCAAAATATTGAGCTGCCACGGCACCCAATTCCTGGCTAACCAGGTTGGAGTCATGTGGGTCGCTCACACGGGTTATTACACTATCCAGTAAACCCGTCTTTTGCTCCAGCTCACGTTCCAGATCTTCAAAACCATTGGGAAGTGAGTTGACGATGATTTGCACGACACCCTCAGCGCGAGCCTCGGTTAATAAACGCGAAACCTTTGGGCGCGAGATGCGCATTTTCTGCGCGATCTTTTCCTGAGTCATTCCGTCTTCATAATAAAGTTTTGAAACTTTTTCCAGAAGGCTGGCGTTCATATTCCTCAATCTCTCGCTGTCAGGGTCTGAACAATTGTTCACTACTGAACATTTATAACATTATAGCAACATATCGTTAACAGGTCAATAACAAACCTGAAATCCTTAACGTTTTTTAACCTATCTCGAGTCCATTTTGATGGCCAATTTTGCCCTTTTTTCTCTAAATTACTGCTGTTTTTCGGGCTAAAATCCCTTTTGGAGCATGTTTTCGGTACATATTACTCTATTTTCAGCAATTTTTGGTGAATTATTAACAAATGCTAATCGAATTCTTAACATGAAGTAAATTGACACAGGTCTAACAAGGTTATATAATCATTTCAGCAAAGAACAATTGTACATTTATTTGTACAATTGATCATCAACTTATCAATATGGGATGAACCAGATGACGAATACAATGCGAGCCGCAGTTTATTACAACAATCATGATATTCGAATTGAAGATATGCCAATTCCAGAGATTGGCCCTGATGAGGTTTTAGTAAAAACCATCGCCAGTGGAATTTGTGGTGGTGAGCTGATGGAGTGGTACCACGCCCCCCGCGCCCCAAAAGTGATGGGACATGAACCGGCCGGTATCATTGTGGATAAAGGCTCCCAAGTTAAAAATTTCAATGTGGGTGATCGTGTTTTTGTGAATCACTATGTCTCTTGCGGCACCTGCCGCCAATGTCTGCGCGGTCGATTTACCCTGTGTGAGCACCTCAAAGAATCAAAACTGTACCCAGGCACCACCTGCCAGTACTTCCGCGTGCCCAGCCGGCAGCTCAATCGCGACACACTCATCATTCCAGATAATGTCACCTTTGCGGAAGCCACTGTCTGTGAACCCTGGGGTTGTGTGCTTGGCGGTTTGAAAGTAACCGAAATTCTTCCCGGCGACACCGTGTTAGTCATCGGCGCCGGATTTATGGGGATGGGTTTCATGCACATGGCTCCGCTTTTTGGCGCTGGTAAAGTCATTTCCATGGATCTTTCTGACTGGCGCCTGAATAAGTCGCTCAGCATGGGTGCTACCCACACCATCAACCCCAGTACCGAAAACCCCGAAGAAAAATTACGGGATATCAACGGTGGTTACCTGGCCGATGTGGTCATCGTCACCGTACCCACTGTACAGCTCTACGCGCAGGGTCATGACCTGGTCGAACGCGGTGGTTTCTTGCACCTCGGCGCCCCTACCATGCCCGAACCACTCTGGCAAATTAACCCGCAGCGCCAGTACTTCACCGAGATGAAAGTCTCGGCCAAGTATTCCGCGGATCACAACGA
>ENA-ORXD01002550-ORXD01002550.1-sediment-metagenome-genome-assembly--contig:-NODE-2550-length-11890-cov-3.959875_pt1 | contig 11890 bp, 9 predicted proteins | sample MGYA00237862_ERZ511471 | MGnify/ENA metagenome assembly ERZ511471 | reverse complement strand
TATCCCCGTCAGCCTCACCATACCCGGTCTTTTCCTGGAGCCCGACGTCGTCGCCGCCGCGCACATCGCCGAAGTCCTTGAGACTCAAACCAAGGGACCAGCCGAATTGATCCTCGTAACTGCCGCTGGTTGCCAGCCTGCCGGTGCTCGAATGATCCGCACTGGCAAAACGATAATGCCCATGTCCACCCCAGGCTAATCCTTCTCCATGCATCTCAGGGCCTATGGTTATCACATTCACCGTCCCGCCGACTGCATCACTCCCGTAGAGAACCGATCCCGGTCCGGCAATGATCTCCAGGCGGCTGATCGAAGCGGTGTCCACGGTATTCCAATACTGATTCGGTCCTGATCTGAATACGGAATTATTGAGACGAATGCCGTCAATAAGAAGCAGAGTATGGTATCCTGTAAAACCTCTGATATAAGGAGAGCCCTGCCCATTGGATGTCTTCTGGACCATCACGCCGGGGGTCTCTTTAAGAACCTCGGGCATTGTGCGGGATTGCCTGCGTAAAAGGATATCCTCTCCGTTGATGACAAAAGCCGTGTTGGGCACGTCAAAAGTCGGCTTTCCGGTGCGGGTGGCGGTTATGACAATCTCCTCGATTTGCTCGGGATCATCACTGACTGCCCAGCCTTCATTACCGGCATCCGCGGAAATGGCAGGCCCATCCCGATCTGATCCCTCGGACGGTTCACCGGCAAAGGTTCCGACCGGCATAATGATGAGCAGAAGCAGGGCAATAGAGGCACGATAGGAAACTCCACCTGTCTTTAAAATTTCTCTTATCATTTTCATCTCTCGCTGATCATCAGGTTGCATGACTTCATCATCTTTTTATGACCGAAAGAATTTGTTTCCTTCAAATTGCTCCCGGACAGCTTGCCAAGCTGACCGGTCACGTTAGCGGGTCAACAACTTATTCGAGCATCATTTTTCAATCTCTGCAGCTATAACTCGTCAGTATTGTTGCAATCAACTCCAGCACCTCTGCTATGTAACGTAAAAAAAACGGGCTATCAGCAGGGCAGGAAGCAGACAGAGAACCACAGGAAGACCGGCGACGGCCCCCTGCATGGATGCGGCATATGCCGCATCCAGAAACGGGATGGCCAGAATCAGCGACCTGACAGACTGCTGAACAGCCTGGGGGGTATTGTGCCGGAGCGCCCGCCGCAGGGGAGGCAGCACCAGACAGGCCAGCAGCAACAGATAAAGGAAGGCGTCAGCCCTTATGTCACCCCGGGCGGCAAGTGCGGCAAACAGCAGGAAGATACCGGCAATGCCGCCCGTCATCAGCCATGCCTGGCTGCCTGCATTGCCTTCGGTCTCAAGGCGGCTGAACACGGTCACCAGAAAAATATAGCAGAAACTGACCAGAGGAAAAAGAAGGGGAAGCGAAACGGCAAGGGCCGGACTCATGCCCAGCAGCAGATTGCCGGCCCGGCAGGCGGCCATGTTCAGGGGACCGACGATGTCATGCTGCTTGCTCCGGGTATCGTAAACAATGACCAACAGGACAATGGCCAGGGCGAGAAAGAACGAAGCAGGCCCGGCCAGATATGCGCCAAAGATACCGCCGGCAAACAAAAAACAAGCCAACAGCAGGGCCTCCCGCTCACTCACTCGGCCCGAGGGCAGAGGGCGGGAGGGCCTTTCCCGGGCATCAATTTCCCGGTCGCAGTAGTCATTGAGCACGCAACCGGCGGCATAGATACCTGAGGTGGCCAGAATAAGAGCAGCGAGTTCGGCAATGCTGCCGGCAAAACCCCGGACAATGACATAACCCGCGACAATATCGGCAATGGCGGTAAACACATTGGGCAGCCGCATCAGCTGCAGATAGGCCTTGACTCTGGTGCCGGCTCGCGGGTTCATGATTTTTTTACTCTTCAGTTCCCTCGATAATTTTCCGCAAATAGTCCAGTGACATGCGGGCCACGTCCACCGGTCTGTCTTCATAGGGATAGAGTTCCACCGTGACAAAACCATCATAGCCGCTCAGACCGATCTCCCGGAGCACCGCTTTGAGATCAATGGCGCCCTCGCCGGGCATGAGATGGTGGTGCTTGCGGGAGGGGGCGATATCCTCCAGGTGATAGTGGCCGGTGCACCCTTGCAGCCGGGAAACAAGCTCCGCCGGGTCTTCACCGGCGCAGTAAAAATGGCCGATATCAAAGTTGAGGCCGAAAACGGCGGGATCAAGCTGCTGGAAAAAATGCAGGAACTGGCCGCTTGTTTCAATGAGCAGATCCGGCTCCGGTTCAATGAGCACCTTGACCCCGCAGCGGGCGGCATCACCGGCAATCTGCGCAAGCCCCTGCCGGAACAAGTCCAATGCCGCGCCGGGGGTCATGTTGCCTAAAGGCCCCCCCGGTTCGGTGGAGATGGTGGTCGCCCCGAGTTCCGCGGCCAGTCTGATGCAGTTTCTGGTATGCTCGATGCGCACAGCCCGTTGCGCCTCATCCGCTTCGATCCAGGAAGGATGCCAGGTGTCGCCTACGGCCCAGAGCATGAAGGCATTGATATTGGCCACCTGCAGCCTGTGCCGCGCCAGGGCGGCAGCTATCAATCGCACATCTTGAGCCGTCATCTGCGGCGGATAGGCATGGGGAATGTCAGCCATGATTTCAATGCCGTCATAGCCCAGCTCAGCAATGACGGCAATGGTTTCCATCAGGCTGTAGCGGCGGAAGGCGTTGGCGCTGAAGGCGAATTTCACTTTCTTTCTCAGCCTAGGCGGGAAGATCGAACTTGGCGGAATGCTTCAGAAAATTATAGGGATTGTCAAAGACGATCTGCTTGATGGTCTTCTCGGCAAAATCCCCGCTTTTGCGCATGAGCATGGCCACCTTGGGAACCGCCAGGGGATCGGAGTAACCCCAGTCGGCGGAGCCGTTGACGATCATGCGCTCCGCGCCGTAACGGCCGATGATATTCACCGCCCTTTCCGCGCTCAGCTTGGTGACATAATAGACGGTCATGCCGAGCCAGCATCTGGTCTGCAGGGAAAGTTCGATGGTTTCCTCGGTATTGTGATCGATGACAATGCGTTCCTGCGCCACCCCCTCATCTTCAATGATCTCGATGATGCGCTCAATGCCTTTCAGTTTGTTGTGATGGGGCGAATGGATGCAGATCGGCATCTTCCGGTCATTGCCCATGCGCAGCTGCCGCCGGAATATTTCCTCCTCCTGGTCGGTAATGAGATCAAAGCCGATTTCACCGATGCCCACCACATTCTCCCGGTCCAGGAATTTCTCCATGCTGTCCAGCACGTCATGGGCGATGGCATTGCGGGCCTCCTTGGGATTAAGGCTGAGCATGACATAATGTCTGAGACCGTATTTGGCGGCCCGCGCCGTTTCGGTGGTGATCATGTGCTCCCAGTAATCCTCAAAACAGGCAACTGCTCTGCGGTCCAGCCCTGACCAGAAAGACGGCTCAACACAGGCCGCAATGCCGGCTACCGCCATGTTGAAATAATCATCAGTGGTCCGCACCATGGTATGGATGTGAGGTTCAATCATGCGCATCGTTTTTTCTCCCTGTCTGACCAGAAAGGAAGACCCCGCAGGTAGGAAATGGACCGCCGGGCCGCATCATCTGGAGCATTAGAATACGTGTAAAGTTCGATAGTTATATACCCATTGTACTGCTGTTTATCAAGGGAATACAGAATGGAGGTAAAATCCATGTCTCCCTGGCCGGGAATGAGATGATAGTGTTTTCGCCGGCTGATATCTTCCAGATGAATATGAAAAATTTTCGCGGCCAGTGCCGAAATCACCTCGGCGTGGTCTTCACCGAGCACATGACTGTGGCCCAGATCAAGGTTGGCGCCCAGGAAGGGGGAAGCGAAGTCATCCAGAAAAGAGAGGAGTTCTTCGGCGCAGGAGATGAGCAGGCCGGGTTCATACTCGATGCCGATGCGCATATTGTGCTGCTGGGCAAAAGGGACGATTTCACTGAGCGATCCACGCAGCAGAGCCAGCGACTCCTCCGGCCGGATGCCCGGCAGCATGCAGCCGGAGGTGACACTGACCGTGCCGGCGCCAAACAGGTGCCCCAGCTCGACACATTTCTTGGTGTAGTCGATCCGCCACCTCCTGGCCAGGGGGTCCGGATTGGCCAGGGATGGTTCGAACAGGGGCTCCCAGAATGTCCTGCCGTAATAGCCCACCGCAGTATTGGCGTTGATATTGGCGACTGCAAGGCCATGCTCACGCAGCAGCTCCTGCAGCCGCCGCACATCTTGGGCTCCGAAGGTAAAAGGGTAAAGATGCGGGGTATCCGCCAGCAGTTCCACCCCCTGATATCCTGCTGCGGCGATCCCTTCCACTGCCGTAAAAAGAGAATGTCCGGTATAGGCGTTGCTGCTGAAGGAAAGCTTCAATCACAACCCCCGGTAGATGATTTCCAGCACAATTACGGCATAGGAGGTGACAAGCACGGGATCTTTTTCCCACCACCTGCCGTTCTCATTCATCCAGAAGCCTTCCCCGTTCTGCAGATTGAGCAGTCGCTTGGACAGCTCCCGGCGCCAGTCGACCTTGCTGCCGTCCGCCAGCACAAGCTCGCTTACGCCGCAGGCCGCCAAGGCCTTGGCCATGGTGTGATAATAATAATAGAGCCCATCCTGACCCATACCTGGATTTTCATCCAGGGTATAATTTTTCTGCAGCCAGTCCAGGGCCGCCACCACCCGCGGGTCATCCTTTTTCAGGTCCGCGTAGATATAGCTGAGCAGTCCGGCGTAACTGATGCTGCCATAGGAACGCAACGCCTTCCGCCCATTGGCCAGCTCCATCTCGCCGGCTTTACTGTCACCGGGGAAATAGATAAATCCGCCCTTGTTCTGCGGGTCATCGCTGGCCCATTGCTGGTCGTTATAGCCGGGCAGATTCTGGCAGCGCTCGATGAATCTGATCGCCGCCTGCCAGTTGAGTTCCCTGGCCTGATCCGCCTCATTGCTGTCCTGGGCGAGATTTCTGCTGTAATAAAGGGATTCGAGAGCAAACATGGTGTTGGACATATCCGAATGCTTGTAGGTGCCGCCATAGCCAATGCCGCCATCAAGCACATTGTCCGTTTCACCCTTTTTATCAAAATCATCCTGCAATCCCACCTCGAAATTTCTGGCGTTCCTGATAACCGGTTCAAATGCCGGATTGGCGGCGGTGAGCAAAGCCATCATGGAAACCGAGGTGTTATAATTCGCCATGTCCCGGACATAAATCCCGCCGTCCGGCTTCACGCAGTTAAGCAGATATGTGTAGCCGTTATGAATAAATTCCGGAGGATTTGACCTCATCCTGCCGGTTGGTTCGCCCATGTAGGCCGTCAGCACCAGGGCGGTCAGGGCGGGATGATCCGGCTGGGACCAGTAGCCGCCGGGATTCTGATTTTTGGCGAGCCAGCCCAGCCCGCGTTCGATGGCGTGCTGCAGCTCATACTTTAAAGAAAGGTCCGTTGCCGGACCGGAATCACCAACCCGCAAGGCCTCCGCCTGGGCCGCTGAGACATACAAAAGCAGAAACAGCGCCGCAGCCAGGGAAATCAGATAATTCATTCTCTTATTCATTCCATCACCCAATCTTCAATTGATTTTCTCGTAACTACTCAGGGGGATAGACTGTAGGTGTTTAGGCTATTAGCAACTGAAAAATACCAAATGAAGCACGCTTCACCCGTATTCCCCATCGTTTTTTGCTAACAGACTACAGTCTAAAAGTCTAAACAACCTCAGCAGTTACATTTTCTCGATAATAACCGTTACCGCCGTTCCCGTCGGGGGTACTGACGCGCTGTCCACCTGCCAGATCTCGTCACTGGCCCCCTCGGCCAGCTGGTGATCAATCAGTGCAATCGGATCATGAAAGAGGGCGACGATGGACTTTTCCGCCTGGGCCAGGAAAACGCCGTCCATCACCACTGAACCGGTAAAAACCCAGGGTATGGCGCCGGCCGGCCTGTCACCCTTGGTGATCCACTGCTCAACAGGCACCTTCTTCTCCTTGCCCTTGTCCTGCCAGCTCACCAGGATCCTGACCCGGTCACCTTCCGGCATCCTGGCCTGGCCCTGTTCGGCCAGCGGATGCATCGACCCCTCAACCCCCAGCAGCAGCAGGGAAATCTGCAGGGCATAGGGAGAGACTGTGGTGCGCAGCAGGCTCTCATGCACCTTGCCGGAATTGCCGACAATAACATATTCCAGCAGGCCCTTGTCCATGTTGACCTCGGCCGGAAATTCAAGCCGGTTCTCTTTCTTGACTATCCGGCAGCCCCCCATTTCATAAACCCCGGGGGAAACCATCTTTAAAGGCGGCGGCGCCATGGTTTCATCCACAGGGGGGGGAGAAGGGGGTGGCGCCATCACCCCCGGTTGCCCGACTGAGGTACCCGCACCACAGAAAAACACCAGCAACAACATGACGAGATAATTCATAACCTTTCTTTTCACAGCTCCAGCCTCCTCTCTCTTCTCAAAAACGGTTATCTCTGTGCAGCGGCTTCTTTTTTTGCCGCATAGTCCATCAGCATCGCATACTGGGCCGCATGCCGGTATTCATCCACGCCAAGGGGAGATTTGAAAAAACTCGCCAGCTGCGGCATCAAGCCCGCCTCACCATGGCGTTTTGCCAGGTCAGCCAGCCGTGCCAGATCAAGCACCAGCGGGGCCGCCAGGATGGAATCGTAGCCCTGCCAGGTAAACTGCAGAGACATCTTGGCACCGAGAAATCCCTGAAAATGAATAAAATCCCAGGCGGTTTTCTGATCACCCAGGGACGGCACATAATTGATGTGCACTCTGGAATGGGCAGCATAGCCAAGAATTTTCTGCAGAACCTGGTCCTTGGATTGCAGCTTGGATTTGCAGTTCTTGGGATCGTTCAATACCTTGCCGTCCATGTTGCCCAGCATGTTGACCCCTTCCCAGCTGAGGATCTGCAGATTACGGGAAAGAAACAGCGGGGCCAGGGCTGACTTCACCAGGGTTTCGCCGGTCTTGCCGTCATTACCCATGACCGGCACCCCATTCAGCTCCGCCATTCTGATCAATGCGGGGATGAGCGCCCCGTTGGAGGGGGTAAAATTGATATACGGACAGCCCTCCTGAATGGCGGCACAGGCATACAGGGTACTTGCCTGTACCGCATCAGCGTCATTTGCCGCAAGCCGTTCGGCAAACTGATCCACATCATGGTGGCAGGCAGCCAGGTTCAGGGGCGGCTCGGTTGAGGCAAGGTTCATGACCACCACCAGCTCAAGCCCGTTTTTCTGCCTGAATCTGCTGATCTGCCCCCGCACACACTCCAGCTCTTCAAGCACGGTCTTGCCGCCGTTGAGAGACGTGTCAGCCAGCCCCTGAATCATTTCACCGCAGTTACGGCAGGTACCGGGACTGATATCAGCCTCCACCTCTTCCAGCTCACCGGCAATGCGGTCAAAGAGTTCCCGGCCGCCTGGTATGCCTTCCTGCATGGCGCGCCAGGCGGTTTCCCGCAACGGCTCCCTGCGGATATCGCAACCACCGAAGCAAAAATCACCCACCGGCAGAAAATCCAGATCCGCAAAGGCGGGTGCATCCGTCACCATGCCGGTGGCCGGGAACAGGCCTTTACGCAATAAAAAGGCGCCGATCATCACCGTTGCGGCAATTGCACCGCGCGCCCCGATCAGCCAGAGGCCCACCTTCCTTTTTTGATTATCATCAGATACCATTATTTGTTTCCTGTGCTCCCACGCCTCAGCGCCTTATAGAAAAACGAACCATAGTCCCGAATAATCAGCTTGAACCATGGGGTAAACGCAGCAGACGATCTGTTCATCTCCCCGCACAAATCCTGCAATGCCTGCCAGCGCCAGTCCTCCACTTCAGCGGGGTCCGGTAGAGGATAGCCATCATAAAAACCGATAAAAACATGATTCAGTTCATGCTCGATCATGTTGTTGTCCAACCGCAATTCATATCGGCAGGTGAACAGTTCCGACAGTTCGCAGATAAAACCCATCTCCTCGGCCAACCGTCGTTGCACGGCCCCGGCAAGGGCTTCCCCCGGCCGGGGATGACTGCAGCAGGTATTGCTCCACAGACCTGGCGTATGATATTTGCTTCCGTTTCTCTGCTGGATCAGCAATTTCCCCTGGGAGCTGAAGACAAAGATGGAAAAGGCCCGATGCAGGGCGCCAGTGACATGAACCGACATTTTGTCTTCGCTGCCGATCTCATGACCTGCTTTATCAACCAGAACAACCCGTTCTTTCATAATATACTATTATCCATGCAAATTTGGCCAGTCACTGAAAAAAAATACCTTAAAGGCATTGTTACGCAACCGGCACGGTGGATAAAATAACGCCTTGAACAGAGGAGACAAATATTGACATAAGCCGGCGCTGCACGATGCGGACCGGCCAAGGGCGTTGCCCAAGTCGAGTAAACAACGCCCATCAACATCTTGTCCCGGGAGGATAAGCTATCGGCGCTCTGTAAATGAGTGAAAACAGGATAACGATATGCCAGCCCACCGGGGGAGGGCGGCCTGGTCACATCATCACAAAAAGTGGGGGGGAAAAAATTAAGATATGCGGGGGATACATATCATGTCTTAAAATACAGCAAGAATCTTGCCTCCAGGACAAGAAAAATGAATTCAAGGAGGGGATACTACTAACAGAATGATTTTATGTGAAATATTTATCAACCCTATCTCTTTCGCTTCTTGCCTGGCCACATGACATGTACAGGATTACGTCATCGCTGTTTGTTTTTTGTACAGCAGGAACACGCATTAAGCAAAAACCCCGCTGCATCTTCCGCAAAAACGGAAGAAAAATTCCGAGAATATGGGCCATCTGGGAAAAGTACGGAATGATATTGGCTTACTGCAGCTCCAGGTAAATCGGGTCAATAAACCCGTCACGATACCTTTCAATGCGGATAATTGCCGAATTGCCTTCAAGGGGAGTGGCCAAAGTCCGCACAAGTTCTTCGGCTGAGCTGACAGGTTGTCCATTAATATTGATGATCTGATCACCCTCCTGCAGGCCGATCAGCTTTAATGGCGAGGTATCGGAAAGACTGGTAATCTCGACACCCTCACCTAGCTCGTCGTGAACAAATGGTTCTGCTTCAAAGTCTATAAGAATTTTTTCGCTGTCTGAGAAAACAGCTGGAATGTCCTCTTTCTTAAATTTCCGTAATCCCTGACGGGAGGTTGCGCTACTGTCTATGCTGGTGAGACGCTGTTGAGTGCTTGTGATGTTCACGGTCATCCTGTGTGGATTTCTATTCATGATCCACAGGGTATCTGGAACAGACCGCCCCTGGCTGTCTTTTTTATAGAGCAGGGCATAGTTCCAGTTAGCCAGCAGCTTCTCCAGGCCTTCCGCCAGTGGAACTGCATCAAGATGACATGAAACAGGCTCCATGACCTGATCGGCTGATCGCAGAGTGAGCCCGGCCTGCCGGGAAATCGCCTTGAGAATTTCCCGAAGCGGCACATCTTCTGCCGCAAGGTCCACAAGGGAATTATGCACTTCAAGGGTGAATGAAGAGGAAGGGTCACCCGCCTTGACAGGAAAGACGGCTATCACCAGCAGGATCAGTGCAACCATGGCTGAACCGCAGGATACCCTGACTATGTCGGACAAAAAAGGGAATGTTTTTTTATCTGCCATGGTAATATGAAGTGGGAAAAAAAATTTCTGCCGCCTAATTGCCATAAGCCGGCAGCCTGAAGGCTGCCGGCTTATGGCTAACGTCTCAACAAATACTGCTGAAAATTATCTAGTTGTCGGCACAACGCGAACTGCGGCTGAACCGCAGCCATTACTGTCAACGATCCTGTACCAGTAAGGCTTGCCAACTGTCACGGTGCTATCCAGATAGGTGGCATAGTATGTGACATAGTTATCGGCTATCAGAGTGAAACCGGTGTTGGAGCTTGTTGTGCTGCGGTAGATATCATAACTGCCTGTGGTATTCACCCAGACCAGTTGAACCTTACTCAGCTTGGAACGGGCAGTCAGGGTGCACAGACAGCCATCATACACGGTGACGGTGCCAAAGCCTTCACCTGTCAGGTTTGGCTGGCCACTGCCCGGATAAGCTAATGAGGTGTTGTCAGTGACCTTGAGGCCAACCTGTTTTTCACCTGGTTCGAAATAGTCTGCAATGTTTGCAGCGTTCAGCAAAATTGTTTCGTTGACTCCATTCACATAGTCCCATGGGGCGTTGTCAAGATCCCACTCCCAGGCGGTGATGGTATCAAATGGCGGGCTGCCGCTTTCACTGGTGCCTTCATCGATATCATTGGAGCCGGAGCCGTCCAGGGTCAAGGAATCATTGCCGCACAGCGAGGCCATGTATGGCCCTCCGGCATTGGCTACCGGCGGATGCGGGGGCAGGGTCAGATTGACCTCAATTTCATAGGTGTCGGTTACCGGGTCGTCGGAGTCATCGGTTACCCGCAGAGAGACCGGGTAGGCGCCGAGGTCATAGGTCGTGTCATCCCATACATGGGTCTGCACGTCTGGGGTTGTGGTTGCCTCATCATATATCCCGTCATCATCAAAATCCCACTCGTAGAGGACAATGGATTTTGTCGCATCGGAGTGATGCGAGCAGGACGGATCAAAGGAAATCTCCACATCCATGTACCCGGGATTCGGGCTGGCACTAAAACAGGCAACCGGCGGCGGCGAAAAAACGCTGGGGGTGAGGATCAGCACACCAAAAGCGGTTCCCATATCGCTTTCAATATAATCGTCCATCCAGCCGGTTCCCCGCCAATGTCCATCCGCATACTGATCAGGAATCATCACGCCGACATAATCATTATACCAGTCAGCGGTGCCGGGTGTGCCGGACAGGGAGTCCAAGCCGTGCAGCCGCAGGCCCTTCATGACCGCGTACATGGTGTAATAGGCGCGGTGGCCATTCCAGTTTTCCGTCCAGCGAGTTGCTTGGCCGAGCCAGTTGTTGCCGAGAAAGGTGGTGGCCAGATTGAGATCGGTGCTGTAGCTACCGGCGCCGTTCTGGGCATCATAGAGGCTCTGACCGACCAGTTTCATGCCGACCAAGGCGCCACCGGTCAGACAGACGTTCGGGGTAGTCCAATCAGAGTAGCCTGATCGGTAAGAAACAAAACCGCGGTTGCCATAGGCGAGCCGACCGTGCAGGTATCCGGCCAATTGGCTTTTGACCCAGGTGGGAATTGCAGCACCGAAATTATTCTGGGCTGCCTCAAGGCCGATATAGGCCCACTGGGAAGCGGAGTTATCTCCGTAATACGCACCGCTAGAATAAAGCGACGCATAGAAATTTGCCGTATAATACCAGCCTCCCCGTGAACCAGAAGGCGGAAAGGACGCAGGATCAAGCTGGCTCCAGCCATACCAGTCGGCCATATCCTGGACGATGTCCCTATAGGTGCGACCCAGTACATAGGTTGCCTGGCCGGTGGCGGCGGTGGCATTAGGGGTGCCGGAACCGGACAGGGCGCCCATGGCCAGTCCCTGCTCATAGTTGGTATGTCCGCTGTCATAATAGGCCACCAGCCCGTAACCATTCCCGTCAGCCGTGCCATTGCCGTCATAATCCTCAGGGTGGCCGTGGGTTTGCGTATTAATGGACTGGTAGAAAGTTCGGCTTAATATATAGTTAATGCCCCGCTGGACATCATCCACATAGGGGTCTTCCGTGGGCTGCAGAGGATTGGCTTCCACGCTGAGCAGATGCCCCTGCACCTCAAAGGCCCAGACCGGCGCGCCGCTTCGACCGACATAGTAATTGCTATCATCATTCCAATAGCCGACCGGCACCGAGGGCGAACCGCCACTCGTGCGAATCATTTGCCCATGCAGGTACCAAAGAGCCTT
>ENA-ORXD01002548-ORXD01002548.1-sediment-metagenome-genome-assembly--contig:-NODE-2548-length-11902-cov-3.082030_pt1 | contig 11902 bp, 9 predicted proteins | sample MGYA00237862_ERZ511471 | MGnify/ENA metagenome assembly ERZ511471 | reverse complement strand
AAATAATGATGCCTGTTTCTTAATAAAATTGTCGACACGGCAAGACAACGGCAAATACAGACCAAACTGACTGTTAATTTATGCCGTTGCCACTTTTTATAGACACTTGTAAACAAAAGACTTTTTTGTTCAAATTAATGCCGCTGCTCCCGCAGCAATATGGAAGATGCTTTAGCGACCTTTTTAATTGACATCTTAAATTGCCTGTCTTAGATTACATAATCTTTTTAGCATCATTAACAATCAACTTCACAATGAGGAGGGAAAAATGATCACCGGCAACCAATACAAAGATAGAATTGCGAAACTCAAACCAAACGTTTACCAAAGAGGCAAACTTGTCGACCGCTTTGATCCTACCATCATGGGCGGAATCAATGTCATGGCCACAACTTATGATTTTGCGGCAGAGCCGGAATACGGCGGCATCGGCACGGCCACCTCCCATCTCACCGGGAAAAAGATAAACCGTTTCACTCACATCCACCAGAATATGGAAGACCTCTTAAACAAACAGAAGATGACCAGGCTTTATTGCCAGGAAGTAGGCGGCTGCATCCAGCGCTGCATGGGGATCGATGGCTTGAATGCCCTTTCCATCGCCAGTTACGATGCCGACCAAATGCACGGCACCAGCTACAATAAAAATTTTATCGAATTTATGAAGAAAGTCCAGGACGAAGATCTCTGTTTGGTTTGCGCCCAAACGGATGTCAAGGGAAACCGTCCGTGGCGTCCGGCCAAGCAGCAGGATCCCGATCTCTATTTACGGGTGGTCGAAAAGCGGGCGGATGGAATAATCGTCAATGGAGCAAAAGCGCATAACTCCTGCTCCGCCTACGCCGATGAAATAATTGTGCTGCCGACCCGGAACATGGTTGCCGATGAAGTCGACTGGGCGGTAGCCTTTTCCATTCCTGCCGACTGGGAAGGAATCAGCATCATCAATGGAGCATTTTCGCCACCGCAGCGTAAAAAACTTGCCGCTCCTTATAACAATCTGGGCATTTCCCATTCCCTGACCGTTTTTGACCATGTTTTCATTCCCTGGGAACGGGTTTTTCTTTGCGGTGAAACGGAACAGGCGGGCAAAGCGGCCCTCTTCTTTGCGCTCTACCATCGCCACAGCTATACGGGCTGCAAAGCTGCCCTTTCCGAAATTTTTACTGGCGCCACCGCCCTGGCCGCCGAATACAACGGCATTCAAAATGCTCAGCATGTGCGGCATCAGTTGGCGGAAATGATCCAAATTGTTGATCTGATTTATGCAGCGGGGGTAACGGCAGCCGTGAATTTCACAAAAGCCGCTTCCGGCACCGCCATTCCCGACACCAATTACTGCAATGCCGGCCGGATGCTGGCGGGTGAAGCAATCTATGGCGAATACGAAGCGCTGGCGGCTATTGCCGGCGGCCTGGCCGCGACACTGCCGCATGAGGAAGATTTCTATGATCAGAAGCTGGGACCCTATCTGGAAAAGTACATTATGCGCAATCCGGACATTTCTGCCGAAAACCAGCACCGCGCTTTTCGCCTGTTCCAGGATATGATGTCTTCCGTCTGGGGCGGCCATAAGCTGATCGATGCCCTGCACGGTGGCGGGTCCCCGGTCATCGAAAAGGTGGCCATCTATCGCGATCACAATATTGAGCATTCAAAAAATATCGCCAAAAAACTGGCCGGCATCCCCATTGAAGGCTCGACTCGGGGCATCTTCCGGGAAAAACGCTCTTGGTATTGATAAGAAAAAATCATTTTACAATTCAGAAGCAGCCACCCCCTAACGGGGGTGACTGCACCCATTTAGCTTGCTTTCCGGCAAAATCATACCTTTTTCACCAAAGCCTCTGCGGCTTATGTAAGGCGGAAAAATATCCTGCTTTTTCCCGGGGCTATTAGCTTTCGGATCAGGCACCGCCGCCGACTGAAATGACGGCGCGGGTGATATATTCGGCGCCCTTGGATACCAGAAAGGCAACTGTGTTGCCGATATCGGAGGGAAGGCCCACCCGCCCGAATGGCGAATCAGCATATATGTCCTTAATGTCCTTGATCCCCATGGTGGCCTTAGCCAATCGGACGCCCATATCGGTCTCCACCAGGCCGGGGCGAACAATATTCACTCGAATGTTATGGGCGCGCTCCTCCTTGGCCAGGGTAATCGCCATAGCTTCCAGGGCACACTTGGCCATGCTGTAGGGACCACCATTGGCATCAAGGTGTTCTACGGCGATTGAGGAAATATAGATAATATCACCGCGCGGTTGCTGTCGCATACTGGGCAGGACAGCCCGGGTAAAGCAGAAAGAGCCGAAAACGTGGGAATCGATTACCTTCCTTAATTCAGTTATATCCGTCTCCATGATTGTGCGGCCCCGGGAGGCAATGCCGGCGTTGTTGACAAGAATATCAATTTTCCCGAACGTTTGCAAAGCCTCGCCGACAGCTGATTCGATTCGATCAAAATCCGTGAGATCGGCAGAAAAAATGGCGGCCTTGCTACCCAAAGCCTTGATCTCCGCTGCCGTCTGCTGGGCCGCGTCTTCATCACGTCTATATATAATAGCCACGTCTGCTCCATCTTTTGCCAGCGCCAGGGCAATTCCCTTGCCGATACCACGCCCTCCGCCGGTTACCATTGCTACTCTACCTTTTAAGCTCATGCTTTCCTCCTTTTATCCAAATAATAATAGCGAATTCTTACGCTTTTTTTGTTTGGAATATACAAAAGACCGATAGTAGTGTCAACAAAAAGAGATTTTTCGCCGGAAGTTTAATAATGTTTTCCAGAAAATCAGTACACCAAAAACAAAAAAACCGTCAGGAATGGCATTTCCCGACGGTTTTTTTGACAAGAAGACTCTTTTTAGGGTTTGGGAAAATCCTTGATCGCCCTTAATGCCCGCTCGATTTCCTCATCAGGAAGTTCATAAGCTTCCAGCTTTCCAGATAAATAAGTGTCATAAGCAGCCAGATCCACCAATCCATGACCGCTCCAGTTGAAGAGAATGACTTTTTCCTTGCCTTCTTCTTTCGCCCGCAGAGCTTCATCCACAACTGCGGCAATAACATGATTGGTCTCCGGCGCCGGTATGAAACATTCCGTGCGCGCCCATTTGACGCCAGCATCAAAAGTCTTCAACTGATCATAAGCTCTTGCTTCAATGAACTGTTCTTTTACCAAATGACTGATAATGGGGGCCATGCCGTGATAACGCAATCCGCCGGCATGAATAGGCGCCGGAATATAATCATGCCCCAGAGTGTACATCGGCAAAAGCGGTGTAGTTTTGGCCAGATCGCCGAAGTCATACGCAAAGGGACCTTTTGTCATCGTCGGGCAGGAAGAAGGCTCCGCACCGACGATTTTGACTTTTTTACCGTTTATTTTATCACAGACAAAGGGCAGACAAAGACCGGCAAAGTTGCTGCCGCCGCCGCAGCAGCCCAGGACGACATCGGGATAAACACCGATACTTTGCATTTGCTTCTGAGCTTCCAAGCCATTTATTGTTTGATAAAGCAGCACATGATTTAAAACACTGCCCAGACCGTAACGCGACCCCTCGGTGGTTACCGCTTCTTCAATAGCCTCGCTGATGGCGATGCCCAAACTGCCCGGAGAATCGGGATGCTCCGCCAAAACGTTGCGGCCTGCCTGCGTCAAATTGCTGGGGCTGGGAATACACTCCGCACCCCAGGTGTTCATCATGATCCGGCGATAAGGCTTTTGATCATAACTGATCCTGACCATGTAAACGCGGCATTCCAAACCGAACAGCTGAGTCGCCATCGACAACGCACTGCCCCACTGGCCGGCGCCGGTTTCTGTTGTCATTCGTTTGGTTCCTGCTACTTTATTATAATAAGCCATGGGAACAGCAGCATTGGGCTTATGTGAACCGGCAGGGCTGACTCCTTCATTCTTATAATAAATCTTGACCGGACAATTGAGCATTTTTTCAAAATTAAGGGCGCGGTATAGAGGAGAGGGCCGCCAGAGCAGGTATTTCTGCAAAACTTCTTCCGGAATATCTATCCAGCGCTGTGTACTTGCCTCCTGTTCAATAATGTTCATCGGAAAAATCGCGGCAAGATCATCCGGTGTGACCGGCTGACCGGTGCCGGGATGCAGCGGCGGCTTCATCGGCGTGGGTAAATCCGCCAAAATGTTATACCACTTTCTGGGTATTTCCTGCTCCGTCAATAATATTTTGACCTGTTCCATAATCAATTCTCCTTTGTTTAAAATTTATATCGACTGATGAAAATTAAAAAAAATGCCATGGGGGTTTTCCCATGGCATTATATTTTTATAAGATGAGTCATGGGAAGTTTCTTCCTTCGCCCATGCTCACTTACGAGTCGAGTTTAAGGGCGGACATATAAATACGGCCGCCACCACGTCTTTTCATAAATTATATACAGCATTTTAAGTATCACTTGTTTTTTTTTGCCCTTAGCACAGCAATTTAATAGTTGTCAAGACAAAATTATTAATCGAAAAAATCTTTATCCCGGCGATACCAGTAATTGGGCATGATTCGATACATTAATCTGGAGAAAGGACCAATATATTCCCGTGATCTTTTATCATATTGGCAAGCTTCAATTATCAAATCCTTGATGGCGTTTTTCGTTCCCACTTCATCGAAGATCCGATAGGCGCAGGAAAAAAGCGGACTGTACATGTTTTTCTTTTCGAGATATTTATAAACATTTCTGATCGTATTCGGGCCTTCCGGTGTCCCGTCGATCCTTTCGAGAACGCGCAAGTTGGTTTCAATGGGATTGCCGGTATAAAGTTCATAAAAATATTTTCCGTAACGATAATTTTTACTGGCCAAAGAAGAAACAGTAACATACATATCACCCACACCGGCCTGACTGTGAAAGGCCTGAAAGCTCCCTCCCAGCAGACGCGACAGCGAACGTATTTCCACGCCGGCACGGGCAAAAATGGTCCCCGGAATGGAGTCGCCTAATTCCAGCGAATCGGACAACCCTTTAATATTAGCTACGATATTTTTTAAAGCACCACAGGCCTCAACTCCGACAATATCAAAATTATAGTATGAACTTAATTCTTTCCGGTTAAATTTAAACAAATCTTCCCGAATAATATTGGTAATGCGTTTTTTTCCGGCCAAAGTGACGCAGACAGGATTGCCCAGTGCAATGTCGATGTCGAAAAAAGGCCCTCCAATACAGACGATCTGATATTTATACTTCAAGTTATACAGATTGTTGTTGATCAGCTGCGACGGCGTAATCAGTTCTTTGGAGATTTCATCAGAAATCAAACCCTTAATCGGCGAAATAAGGCAAGTATCGCCAACTTTTTTATCGAGCATCGGCTTCAGATAATTGAGCAGCTCCGGCAGCCGTTGCATGGTCACTGCCAAAATAATAAAATCGTTATTTTCGATAATATGTTCGAGATCGTTTGTGGCGTATATTTTAGGTGAAAGCCTCGGGACTTGCTCCATCCCCCCCAATCGGGCGGCCAGATCTTTTGTTAAATGAATGGGATTTAGATGATCTTTGTTGATTGCTTTGCAGATTTCCGCATCATGGTAATAAATAGCCACTCGTTTATTATCTCGCCCTAGTTTATAGGCAAAAGAAGTTCCTAATCGACCGGGCCCGATTATGGCAACTCTTGTTGTATCCAAATTGGAAATCAGCATTGTTTGTGCTCTTTATCACAGTTTTGCTTTATTATAAAAAATATTACCGGGCTGTCAAACTTTAATCGCTTTTATAAGTAGTAGAAAGACCAAAATGCCGGTAATTAATTTCTTTTTTATTGCATTATCATAGAGGATTGTTTAAGAAAATAAAAACTAACAGGTGTTTGATCAAGAAAAAGTCTATTATCGTCCTTAAATCGAGGTTAATTTTTTCCTATGGGTAAATCAAAGTCAGATCCAAAAGAAAAAAAACAGTTTTACGCCAATAACGTTTTGAAAGAATTAAAATACCTAAGCGACGGAAAACTGGAAGGAGATTATGCTTCTTACTTTGAAAACGGACAGATGATGGCCCAACTTCATTTTTCTAAGGGCAAGAAAAACGGACCGGCGACAACTTATTATTCTACCGGGCAGATCAGAGAGCAGGCAAACTTTGTCATGGATAATTTTGACGGTCCTTATGTTTCCTACTTCGAAAACGGACAAATCCGGGAACAGGAAAATTACAAGAAAGGCAAACTGGAGGGTTGCTACCGGCTTTATTATAAAACCGGCCAACTGAAAGAAGAGGAAAATTTCAGCGACGGTAAATTTGACGGTGAATATATCTGTTATTATAAATCAGGGACAATAAAAGAAAAGGGTGCTTTTAAAAATGATAAACGCAACGGTGAGTATACGGCCTTTTATAGAAACGGAATGATCAAAGAAAAAGCTGTCTATAAAAACGGAAATATAATTGGTAATTTTCACTCTTACAATGAAAACGGCCTGGAGGTCACAGATAAGGCGGACGATCATTCTGAAAATTCCTGCGCCAATTGGGAAGAAAAGGACGTTGCTGATTTACTACAGAATCTAGCTAATTTCGATAACAAAAAACCAGAATAAAATAGGAAAGATTAAGTTGCCATGATCAAAAAAATTCTCATTCCGATTGATGGATCCGCCAATAGCGATATTGCCATAGACTACGGAATCTATACCGCCCTGAAAATGAAGGCTGGGATCAGCGGCCTTCATGTCTTAGATGTTAATTTATTGCAAGGGCCAATGCTGACAGATATTTCCGGAGCAGTGGGTATGCCCCCGGTCGAAGGTTTTTTTGATGCAATCGAAACATCACTTAATGAAAAGGCTGATTTTATTATCAATAATTTCTTTGAGCGCTGTCAAAAGGCCGGTCTGATACCGGAAATGAAAAAAGTCATAGGTAAAGTTGCCGACATCATCATTGAAGAAGCCCAAAACGCCGATTTGGTGTTAATGGCAAAAAAAGGTGAACATTTTCATTTAAAAGAGGGAGGTCTTCTAGGATCAGTTGCTCAAACGGTCATCCGCCATTCCGGCAAGCCTGTTCTGATCACACCCAGCAAATTTCTCGAGATGGAAAGCATGGGTGTCGCGTACGACGCCAGTCCCTCTGCAAACAAAGCCCTTGACATTGCCTTGATTTTATCCAAGCAGGCGGCCTGGCCACTGACGGCTGTTGTCATCACTTCCGATCAGGCAAAGGCTCAGAGGCTGAGTTCCCAAATAGAGGAAGCTGCGCAGACTAAGGAGAATGAATGTGAGGTGATAATTCTTTCCGGCAAAGAAGGGGAGCAAATTATCGAATTTCTTAACGAGGGTGCTGTGGAATTATTTGTCATGGGAGCTTATGGCCATAATTTCCTGCGGGAAATGCTCCTTGGGAGTACCACCTCTTTTGTCATGCAAAAAAGTCCCGTTCCTGTTTTGCTGACCCATTAAACAATTTTATCTATAGTTTGTTTGAGTGATCCTAACAAATCGTACCTTGTCAAGTCATATTGAATGGGGGTGACGGTGATGAATCCGGCATCCAGGGCGCTGACATCAGTATCCTTTGCCTCCGGTTCGGAGGGGGTAGAACCGGATATCCAGTAATAGGCATTATCTCTGGGGTCAATACGTTTTTCAAAATGCTCGATGAGGCTTCCCTTCCCTTGCCGGACAACCGCTATTCCCTTTATTTTTTCTTCGGGCAAGGCCGGAACATTCACATTAATGGCCATATTTTTCAGCACGGGATTGCCGGTAAATGAGCGGACCAATTTGCGGACAAAGCGGGCGGCAAAAGAATAATCCGCTTCCTTATGAGTATCGAGCGAGACAGCCAGGGACGGAACTCCCATGATTACGGCCTCCGTCGCCGCTGAAACTGTTCCGGAATAAATTACATTGATGCCTGTATTTGAACCACGATTGATTCCCGACACAACCAGATCTACCGGTTTATCCGACAGCTCTTTGATCCCTATTTTAACACAATCCGCCGGTGTGCCATAAACGGCATAGCCTAAAAATGCCTCGTTTTTCATTGCCCGTCGCACCATCAGTGGACGGAAAATGGTAATGGCATGACCTACAGCACTCTGTTCTATTTCCGGAGCAACAATCAAACAATCCGCTTCTTGAGAAAGCTCAGCATAAAGAGCGCTTAATCCTTTGGCATAAATTCCATCATCATTTGTTAGTAAAAAACGCATCGTAAATCTTTATAACCTTTCTTAAGTTCTCGTTTTTCGACCATCCATCACGGCTTCCGGCAATTTTATTGGACCTGTTCTAGTTTTCCACTCCTCACCTGCAGGATAAAAGCTGTTTTTTGGGCAATCCTATCTTCAAAAAATGAAATATTTCCCGTAGCACCTCGGTAATTTTTTATTTTTTTCAAGGCGTCGATAAATTGACTTCGTGTCCGGATTTTTTCGTCTTCTAAAACCCGCAGGATTATTCCTGCCGTATCATAGGCTAAGGCTTCAATACTTCCAGGTTCTCGGCCATAAGCAGCATAATAAATATCCACAAAGTTGTTTGTTTCCGGATAAAAACTGTTTACAAAAAAACTGTCGGCAAACACAGCACCTTCCAAATATTCCGCGTCCTTCTTTAACAGAGCAGGTGAATACCAGAGGCTTGATCCCAAAAGCTTAAACCCTTTAAAATTATAAAAGGCAAGTTGAGAAGTTATCATTTTTACCCGCTGATATGAATCCGGAATAAAGAGCGCCTCAAAATCGACTTTAGTCTGTCTTTCCGTTTGATAGTTATCGGACCTGGCCTTCACTAAATCCATGCTGATTTTGGTAAGCTTGCTTATTTCTTCAGTAAAATCCGTCTTCGCTTTACTGTAGGGAACAGCCATCTCTACTTTGCCGCCGCTGCTATCCGCTTCCGCACGGAATATTCCGGCCATTTCCACACCGTAATCATCCTGGGGATACAAAACAGAAAAAATAGCGCAATTTAACTGAAGCATGGAGTATTTTATCAGAGCCTTAATTTGCTGCGTGGGAGTCAGAAAATGTTGAAACGCATAATCATTGGCGATTGTCACCCCTTCTTTCGGCGTGACTAAAATGATAGGGATTTTCCATTGACTAGCTTCCCTCGCAATGTCCACGGCCTCGGCAGATCCGGCAATGGCGATAATGGCCATAACATTCTGTGTTTCCGCTAAGTAGGATACGGCGGCTTTTGCTTCCCCCGGGAGCCTGCCGGAATCACCGATAACTACTTCCCATGGCTTTTGATTCTTTTCATCAAATATTCCAGCAGCCAACAAAATTGCATCCAGCGCTTTATTTCCTTCTTCACCATAACGGCCGGACAAAGGAAGGATGCAACCGATTACATTACGGTTCGGCTGATCCTTGGAAAACTTTATAATAGAAGTTTGATCATTCGCCAGTGTTTTTCCTGTCAGCACAAAGAAAAATATCAGCAAGAAAGAAGAGAACTTAATCAATATTCTGCAAAACTTCATTTTGCACCCTTGATAATGTTGAACAAATAATCCCGTGCTTCCTCAGCTAATTGGGTATTTTCCATCATTATAGACATTTCGTTGTTATGCCTAAGCGCCGCCTGGGTAAGATTATGACTTCCCAGCACAATCAAACGCCGATCGATAATCACCAGTTTTGTATGAGTCGTTTTCCGCTGCGAATCAAAATATACTTCAATACCCTTTTCGGCGAGAAGTTGCCGAGTCCGCCTGTTTTCAGCATCAAGCTTTAAATCATGGCCGCCGGAATGCTCCAGAACGACCATCACCCTCAAACCTCTTTGCACGGATTTGACCAAGTGAGCCAAAACTCGATCGGGATAACTGTTTTTATGTACTCCGACCTTGAATAAAAAGAAAGACATTATTATTTCCCCTTGTGCTTCATCGATTCTCTTGATCAAGGCTGGAAAATATTCCTGATTTTTTAAAAGAACGGCGGAGCACTCGGTTCGATTATCGAAAGATAATGCCCTATTTTCAGCGGTAGGGGCGGAACGCGGAAACAAACACAACAATACACCGCAAAGAAATATCAATAATATAAACTTACGGTAAAATACAAGGCTACTCATAGTTAAATTCTATAGATGCTATTTTATAATAAAAATCCTGCGCAGCCAATAAAAAAAGCCCGAAGCTCATCGTAAACTCCGGGCATTAACAGTTTAATTTATCTTATTTTACTTCTTCAAAATCAGCATCAACTACATCATCATCTTTTTTACCGGAAGCCTGCTGAGAGCCCGCCTGCTGCGCTCCGCCGCCGGCGCCGGCTTGCGGCCCTTCCGGACCACCGGCTGTCTTGGCATACATCGCCTCCGCCAGTTTGTGTGAAACATTCATCAATTCATCCTGCGCCTTCTTAATCGCATTGACGTCATCCCCTTCCAGAGCTTTCTTGACTTTTCCGATTGCCTCATCAATTTTCGCTTTTTCCGCGGCATCAACTTTATCACCGAATTCTTTAATGTTCTTTTCCACGCTGTAAACCATGGAATCAGCCTGGTTTCTGGCTTCAATTAATTCCTTGCGCTTTTTATCTTCTTCGGCATGAGCTTCCGCATCACGCACCAGTTTCTGAATTTCCTCTTCCGACAAACCGCTGGAGGCGGTAATTTTTATGCTTTGCTCCTTACCTGTACCCAAATCTTTGGCGTTGACATGCACAATGCCGTTGGCATCAATATCAAAGGAGACTTCGATCTGCGGCACGCCGCGCGGGGCCGGGGGAATTCCAACCAATTCGAAACGTCCGAGAGTTCTGTTATCGGCGGCCATTTGGCGTTCGCCCTGCAAAACATGAATGCTCACCGCCGGCTGATTGTCGGCGGCAGTAGAGAAGATTTGGCTCTTCTTGCAGGGAATTGTTGTGTTTTTTTCGATTAATCTGGTCATGACTCCGCCCAATGTTTCGATACCCAGCGAAAGCGGAGTTACGTCAAGCAGCAAAACATCTTTGACATCGCCGGCCAGCACGCCGCCCTGGATAGCTGCTCCGATTGCCACAACTTCATCGGGATTTACACCTTTATGCGGTTCCTTGCCGAATATTTCCTTCACTTTTTGCTGAACGCGCGGCATCCTCGTCATGCCACCAACCAGAATCACTTCATCGATATCTTTATTGGTCATATTGGCATCTTTCATCGCCGTCTGGCAGGGTCCAACAATTTTTCCAATGAGCTCTTCCACCAATGACTCCAGTTTGGCTCTGGTCAATTTGATATTCATGTGTTTGGGACCGGATGCATCCGCTGTAATGAAAGGCAGGTTGATATCTGTTTCCATCGTCGTGGACAGCTCCATCTTGGCCTTTTCCGCCGCTTCTTTCAAACGCTGGAGCGCCATCTTATCACTTCGCAGGTCAATGCCCTGATCTTTTTTAAACTCGGCCACAAGGTAATCCATTACGCGCTGGTCAAAATCTTCACCGCCCAGATGCGTATCTCCGTTCGTCGATTTGACCTCAAACACCCCTTCTCCCAGTTCCAGAATGGAGATGTCAAAAGTCCCGCCGCCCAAATCGAAGACGGCAATCTTTTCATCTTTCTTCTTGTCCAAACCGTAAGCTAAAGCCGCTGCTGTTGGTTCATTAATAATGCGCAGCACATTTAAGCCGGCGATCCGCCCGGCATCCTTGGTCGCCTGACGCTGGGAATCATTGAAATAAGCCGGCGTAGTAATGACGGCATCCGTCACCTTTTCTCCCAGATAATCTTCTGCGGTTTGCTTCATCTTGGTCAAAATCATAGCCGATATTTCTGCCGGTGAATAATTTTTACCCCGTACAGTAACCTGAGCGTCGCCATTGCCCCCTTCCGTTATTTTATAAGGAGTGATTTTAACGTCGTACTGCACCTCTTTGGAATTGTATTTCCGACCGATCAATCTT
>ENA-ORXD01002547-ORXD01002547.1-sediment-metagenome-genome-assembly--contig:-NODE-2547-length-11902-cov-3.615560_pt1 | contig 11902 bp, 11 predicted proteins | sample MGYA00237862_ERZ511471 | MGnify/ENA metagenome assembly ERZ511471 | reverse complement strand
AGCGACGGGATTATCATTTCTGACCTGGAAGAAGGGAAAGTATTGGTCTCCAATCCCATCGCAGCTGAAATGCACGGTTATGACCAGAAAGCATTTTGCGGATTGACACTTCAGAGATTCGTTCATGAAAAAAGTCTGCCATTATTCAGGGAATATTCCCACACAATAATGCAGGACGGGACCTTCGAGAAGGTGGCAAAACATATCCGCCAGGATGGTTCACAATTCAGCGTTGAATGGCGAGCAGTAGCATTCAAGTACCATAATCAGGATTGTGTTTTAGCACTTTTACGCGATATAAGCAAACGAATCCTGATCGAGGAAAAACTAAAGCAGAAGATGAGGGGACGAGTACAGGAACAATCAACTTTGCTGAGAATATCTTACGCCCTATCATCCACTTTGGAACTTCAACCACAATTGATCCTTGACCAATTAAAGAGGCTTATTGACTATTCACATGCCAGCCTATTCACACTTGAGGATTCAACTCTGATTACATTATCGATTAACGGGATTGACCAATTGGAAGAACCTCTTCCTTACCGCGTTCGATTAAACGGCAAAAAAACGTTGGAGACATTGTTTAATGAACACCAACCCATCCGTATTGCCAATCTAGCCAGCGAGGATCCAGACGCGGTATTCTTGCGATCCTTGCTCAAAAATGGTTCCGCCATCCTTCTGAAAGGCATGAAATCTTGGATGTGGGTGCCCCTCGCGGTCAAGAAACGGATTGTCGGCGGCATTGGCATCGCACATGAAAAGCAAAATTTCTTCACTCCTCACCATGCTGAACTTGCCATGACGATAGCGAACCAGGCCGCGATTACCATGGTAAATGCAGAGCTTTATGAAAATGCCCAGGCCTATGCTGCGTTAAAAGAAAGGCAACGAATTGCGCAAAACCTGCATGACGCTGTCAATCAATCCCTTTTTTCAGCCGGATTGATCGCCGAGGTTCTGCCGCGCTTGTGGAAACGGGACCCTCAAAAAGCGCTCCATTCCCTGGAAGATTTGCGCCTTCTGACGCGCGGCGCAATGGCTGAAATGCGCACGCTGCTGGCTGAAATTCGCCCAGACACACTCATTGACACAAATTTTGGTGATCTACTCCTTATGCTTGGCAACGCTTTTTCCGGAAGAACAAACATCCCTGTGGATGTGACTGTGACAGGAGAACGCAGCTTACCTTCGGAAACACAAGTGACATTATACCGTATCTGCCAGGAAGCCTTAAATAATATCGCCAAACACGCCGATGCCAGCCTGGTGGTGATCAACCTTAATCTTACACCAAATGGGTTGGACCTTCGGATCAGGGATGATGGCTGCGGGTTTGATACTATCAATCCGCCACCTTCTGGCCACTATGGGTTAAGCATGATCAATGAACGCGCACAAGCGATTGACGCCATATTGACAATTAAAAGTCAGCCCGATGAAGGAACGGAAATCAATGTTTGCTGGAATGAAAGGGAGGGTAATTGACTGAGATTCTCTCCGAGCCTATCCGAGTTATGCTGGTTGATGATCATACGATGGTGCGCAAAGGGCTTGCCACTTTCTTGAAAGTTTATGATGACCTCCAATTGGTGGGTGAAGCCGCTGATGGTGAAAGCGCTATTCAGCTTTGTGCGGATATTTTGCCGGATGTGATCCTCATGGATATGGCACTGCCGATTATAGATGGACCGACAGCAACTCGCGAAATTATAAAGCAGAATCCGCAAGTACATATTATCGCTCTGACGAGTTTCAAGGAGGGAGAGCTTATTATGAAAGCACTCGAAGCCGGCGCAATTAGTTACCTTCTTAAAGACGTTACCGCCGATGAGCTTGCGCAAGCAATCCGTGCGGCACATAACGGCAGGGTTACGCTCTCCCCGGAAGCTGCCCAAGCGCTCGTCCAGATTTCGAATCAGCCACCTGCTCCGGGACTAGATCTGACAAACCGCGAATGCGAAGTCTTGGCATTAATGATCGAAGGGTTGAATAATACCCAAATCGCCGAAAGCCTATATGTCAGCCCATCTACCATCAAATCTCATGTCAGCAACATTCTAGCAAAGCTAAACGTTTCCAGCCGCACGGAAGCAGTTGCTCTCGCGTTAAAAAAACACATCCTATCCTGACTATTAGAATTCCCCCAAGTGGCGGAGTTTAATACTCCCTTTTCGATGGATGCATGAAGGGATCCTTTGATGTACTATCAATCAGATAAAGCTTTCACGGGACGAAATTTTTTCCAATAAACATTCATATTTACTGGAAAAAAATTATAAATATAAGGAGATCAAATGGTTACAATAATTTTAATTGCGGGTTTATTATTTTTTGTTTCAGGACTGTTATCTGTTGCTGGTGTAACTGAAATTGGATTGGATTTTATCAGCAAATCGAAAATACATGAATTGCCCTTCCTTGATACTTTTCAGAGTAATTGGGTATATCTAGTTATTGGGTTAGCAGTTCTTGCAATAGCGATTGGATTATCCAGAAGAAAATAATCTATCAATATCTATTAGGCCGATAGCCTTGCTTGCTTGTATCGGATGTTTTACTATTCGATTAATGGTTGGCGAGGCTATTATTTTGACGCACCAGGAATGTTAAATCCTATATTTGATCCTTGAAAAAAAATAACAGGGTGGCTATCCGGTTCGGTGAAATTGATAGTTTTTGGGGATGAATGATTACAAGCAATGAATAAAGGGTAGTGCTAGATTGAGATCTCGAATAAGTTAGGTATGTACCAAGGAAATTTCAATATTTCTTATAGCAACAAAGCTCTGAAAAACCTAATTATCCTCCAAATGAATGTTACTAATTTTTTCCGTAAAAACGAATTCATTTACGCTGTTTATTGAATATTAAAAAATGTATGCTTATCAAAATAAAATCGAGGTTAATGGCTGCCTTAATTCTTTGGATGTTTATCGATGCACCATAATGTTTTATGAAAAAGAAGCTTTAGAAGAACCAAAAAGAAGCGAATCAAATTTATGTGGCAAATTCTTAAGTTCCCATAACAAAAAATTTGTCAATAAGATTTTTTTTTAAAGAACTCTCCTCATAATAATTTTTTCCCCCAAGTGACGGAGAAAAGAATTCCCCATTAGTTGGATGCGGTTTAATGATTGCCCATGTATCATGGGAATATGACTCGTATATATTTGGCTGACGCCAGACCTGAGGAGCGTTCAGCCCTGCGTTTATTAATGCTGGATTTGGAAATGAATGTGGTCGGTGAAGGGGTAGATTGGCCTACAACAATCGCCGAAGCACCAGGTCTAGAAACGGATATTTTACTTGTCGATTGGGATCTCCTGCCCAAAGAGCCCACAGAAGCAATAAAAGCTCTGCGAAATGCCTGCCCTGCAGCACTGCTGATCGTCTTAATCAGCCATCTTGACGCCCAGCATCAGGCAGCATTGTCTGCGGGCGCGGATACATTTATCAGTAAAGGTGAAACACCACAGCGAATTGCTGAACGTTTGAAGTCAGTTGTCAATGAAATGAAGAACAAGAACACAAAATAGGCAGAGTAAATTGGCATAGAACCGGTGCAATCTAACGACCCTGAGTACCCGCGTAAACTGACCCAGCAAAACTGAAAGGAGAAAAAGCGGAAAAAAAAGAAAATAAAAATTTTACAAAGTGCGGATGGGATGAAAAATCCCAACCGCAGACCAATGAATGAAGTGCTGTTATTAGTGCTTCAATCTTATAGAAATGATGTATCAAAACCACGTTAATTCGTGAGAATAAAAAAAAGGATTTAAAAATGAACTTACTGATTTATCTAGTTGCAGCTGCGGTGATCGGTTGGGTAGCAACCAATTATATTATGCACGACAAATCAAACCTGCTGATCAATATTGTGGTAGCTGTTGTCGGCGCGTTCCTGGCCAGTTATTTCCTCAGCCCGATTTTAAAGGTTGGATCCATCAACGATGCGATAACCTTGCCTTCCATGCTGGTTACATTACTTGGCTCTGTTATCCTTCTTTTTGTTGTCCGCCTCATCCGCCGAGGACGGTAGCATAGCGATTTGGGTCTTGATAACGACCTTTAGGATGGGGTGCTTTACCGCATCCCATCCTTTGATAAATAATTGTCATTTGTACATAAGTGTTGTGAATTCGGTCCAACTTCTGTGTGACGCTTGGTAATTTGAAGAAAGGAAAAATTAAATGGAACTTCTATCTAGAGAAATCAACGTAGGAGCAGACTATCCGGAGTCCTTCATGCCAGACACGCCCAAAGCGGTTGATTTATTCAACTTGCTTAGCAAAGTATTTTTCTTGAATCAAGAAGAGCGGTTCAAGGCAGGAATCTATATCGGTAACGAAGGGCGGGGATGGATCGATAAGGCAGCACTTATTCTTCCCCCTGTTAATGAAGAATAGACCTCTCCTTCATATGGGCATTTTTTTTATACAGGAGATGAGCATTATAAAGAAAGTTATCATTGAAAATCTTATTTATTTATCCGGATTTTCCGGTGAGAGTATCCAATAAAAAAGAAATTTATTGTCATGATTCTTTCAACCATCCCTAACGATCATCCGGTTTCATAACTTAATCGTCTTAATATCCCCATGGACAATTTCATTGTAGGAAATTGCAGCGGAATGAAGATAATCATCAACAACCAATTTCGCGAAAAAATCTCCTTTTGTCCAAGACAAGATCAATTGACCATCATCACATTTCTCAATAGTGAATTCACCATTGAATGCCGGGTGCGTGTTTCGCAATTTAATTAGATTGACCAATTTGCGTACAATCTCTTTTTCAGCATCTCTTTCAATTTCATCAAGCGTAAAATTATGGCGATTAATTTCACGCCCCTCCCCAGTTTTTTTAACTGCATCAGTGTCGTTTTCACCTGCGAGCAGCCCTGCATAATACACTTGGGGAATGCCGGGGGTGAATAATTGAATTGCCCTGGCCGCTAAATAGGCCGTGTCATTACAATTTAACAATGAGAAATATGCGCCGCGAATCTGATGGACATTCAAGCCATCTGCATCTTGATGCGAGGGTGAGATTATGTAACTCAGATTTCCCCCTCGGCTGACACAGGTATCCACTACTTTTTGGGCATCTTCACGTAGATATAAGCCATTTAAATCCGGTTTTAAGGGGACACCATCATGGCAATCAAGCATAGTAAATTGCCTATGCGGCCTAATTTGTAAATATTCTTTCAATCTTTTAAACGTTCCATTAATGGAAGCGTCGAGGATAGCATATGGTAGTATAAAATCATAGATCCAATAGCCTTTTTGAGCTAACTTGAGCTGGGTTTGGTATTCTGAATGGATTTCTGGAATTAGTTCGATATCCATAGAATGCGCTAATTCATAAATCCAATCAAAAAATTCATAAATTTCAGGTTCCACAAAGAAGCAGGTAGTACCGCGCTTTTTTATTACATACCCCACTGCATCCAATCGCACCATCTTAACATTATTTTTGTTGAATGTTTTGAAAAAATCAAAAAATAACTCACGCGTTATGCGTGAATTGATATCCAGATCAATTTGCTCCGAGGGGTTCGTTTTTCCAAAAGTGGTCCAGACTTTTTCAACTTTTCCAGTTTGCCGTATCGTAAACGTCGAAAATGGCTCGGAGCGCCGTAAAAAAATCTTGTCAATATCTTTTTGAAGAGGAATCCCATCTGGCCAAATTTTATCAAGGGTAATGAACAGATCGGAAAATTCAGATCTGCGACCTTTCTCAAGAAAATTTTGGAAGAATAATGATTTCGATGAAATATGATTTACCATTAGATCCAACAAAACAGGAGATTCCTCACCTATTTTCCTGATATCATCCCAAGTTCCAAATTCCGGTTCAATTTCAGAATAGGTTAATGGCGCAAAACCCCTGTCGCCTGAAGATGGAAATGGCGGCAGGATATGAACTCCCCCTGGAAATAATCCGGGAAAATAGTTCTCAAGAACATAATTAAGTTTCGATAAATCTCCCCCCAGCGAATCGGGATATGTTATCAGTTGAACCTGGTTTTTAATTTTCGCACTCATATCATTGGTTCACCACTTACCACATCAAAATTCTCAGAAACTATAAAATCCGCTAAATGCATGTGACCTGCAATGATTTTATGTTCCGTAGCCAAAATCTTCTCGGTGAATGGATCGCTAACTTCGTTTCCCCTGTTCCTCTTCTTGCGATCCTCTTTTGTTAACAACCAATTTCTATTGATAAATATCTTGGTGTCAATATTTTTTAGCAATGTGGTGTAAGTCCCCTCAGCAATGATTACCTTAATGCCATTCAAATCCACAACCTGAGTTCCGATCGTGTTCGCATTGTAATCAACCAAAGGCTTATGAATTACTGTTTTACCTTGTATAGCGTGTTTTATATTTTCCTCAAGCAAACCGAGGTTAACTTCAATATGAGGGCCAAGCCAATCTGGATTTTCGTGTCTCTTTTCACTATTTGATTTTGGCGGTAGAAAAAAATAATCATCCTGCCCTAAAATAACCGCTTTTATTTCATTTTTCTCGAGTTCATTGGAGATTGCGAGGGCAATTTCTGACTTTCCGCTACCCGATTCCCCCGCAACTGTAATTGAGTAGATTTCTTTTTTGCTTTTAATTTTTTCTAATATCTGAAGAACAATTATCCTAGCAACCTTTTCGTGATGCGGCTGCAAAATTACAATGTCACCTTTCATCATTACCTCGTTAATACTCATATTCCATTTCAAGCATGATGAGTAACGGCTTACCCAAGAAAGTGATCGCTATTTCAACTTTTTTCAATGACGGCTCCAAATATTTTCTTTAAATACAATTTCTTGAGAAATTTCATAAATAAAACGCATCAATCTAATTCGTTATTAAAAACGAATGACCAATAATCATTGGTGTGAAATGACATTAGGCATACCACCGCTCGAGGTTCTATGCTCATCCTTTAATCGCGCCTTGGAGTAACGCAGTGATTATCTGGCGCTGGAATAGCACAAAAATAACCAGGGTAGGCACCAATATAAGAATCGTACCGGCGCACAGCAGGGGAATATCAGTCGCATAGTGACCCTGGAACGCTCCTAACGCACCCGCCATCGTTCGCTTTGTTGGGTCCTCGACAAGCACTAGCGCAAGGAGAAACTGGTTCCAGGTCCAGATGGACATGAGAATCCCAAGCGACGCGATCGGCGGCCGCGCGAGAGGGATGTGGATATGCCAGAACAGGTCCCAGGTCGTCGCACCATCTACGCGGGCCGCATCCGTGATATCAGCTGGCATATTGACAAAATGAGCGCGCATCCAGAAGACGGCAAAGGGCATGTACAAAGCGATCAGCGGCAGCACGATTGCGAAGCGAGTGTTGTAGATATGCAGAGCCCGTTCCAAGATGTAGATTGGGATGATAATTCCCGGGAACGGGATCGTCAATCCAAAGACAAATAAGAAAAGCAGCACGTTCGCTCCAGGGATATGCAGTAGACCTATGGCGAAACCAGCCATTGTCGAGATAATGAGTGACACTGGCACGATGGCTAGGACAAGGAACGTGCTTGAGGCGAGAAGTTTGGGCATTTGTGCCTGCTTGAACGCCTCGACGAAATTACCCCACTGCGGATCCGCCGGCCATTCGAACCCCCTGGGAAGCGTATTCGACGGAGCCAGCGCTGTAAAGAAAATACTTATGAAGGGCAGAATTGTGAATGCCATCAGCGCTAATAGGAGCGCTCGTCCCGCAAAAAGTTCGAAACGTCCAACCTTCACGCCTTGACCTCCCGATTCAGGCGCTGGATCGGGAGGATTATCACGATGACCAGGACCATGAGTATTACAGCCAGGGCAGAAGCCAGACCCACTGCTCGCTGGGTGAAAGCAAGGATGTAAATCTGGAGACCCGGGACTGCGGTTGAGTTACCCGGCCCGCCTGCTGTCGAAACCCAGACAATGTCAAATGCAGCCAGCGCATTGATAACTGTTACAGTCAGACACACGCCGATCTCATATCGGAGAAGCGGGATGGTGATCGCAAAGAACTCCTGGAACCAGGTTGCTCCATCAAGCCTTGCAGTTTCATAAAGTGCCGGGTCGATCTTCGCCATGGCTGTCAATAATAGGACGGTGCAGAATCCCAGCAAGACCCAGATTCCGATAACGCCAACGGCCGGGAGGGCCCAATTGAAATCTCCGAGCCAGGCACGGGTGATCGCTCCAAGACCAACAGCCCTTAAGATCTGGTTAATCAATCCCGGGAGAGCCAGCAGCCATCCCCAGATGATACCGGCAGCGACGAGCGCTATGACCTGAGGCAGGAACAGAACGGTCCGGGCAATTGCTCCGAGCCGCCCGGTTGCTACGCGGTGCATCACACTCGCGACGACAAGACCAAGACCAAGCGGTATAATGCTGAACCAAACGACCAACCAGAATGCGTTGAAAATCGTCCCGATCAAGCTGGGAATTTCGAAAACAGAAACATAGTTCTTCAACCCCACCCAGGTCATAGGTCCAATTCCGTTCCAGTGATAGAACGAATATAAAATGGTCAATAGCAATGGCACGAGCACAAAGGCCGTATACATGAGCAGAGCGGGTAGAACGAACAGCCAGCCAATAAAGGTCTCCCGGAAGATTCGTTTGCTTGGGTTAGTCTTCTGGGAGACCATAAGAGCCGCAGAGTGATTTTTTGATATTTCCATTCGATCTGGTACGCGCAGGGATCATCCTGCGGCCATCACCACTATTGTGAGAGTTCCCTTTCGTATTCTTCTTGGACAGCCTTCAAGAGGCCAGCAGCGTCTAGCTGACCACCGACCATCTTCTGCAGTTCGGGAGTCCAGCCTTGGGCAAATATCGCGCTTGTCGCGTTGGCAATGAAGTCCATCGCATTGCTGCCCACCACTGGTCCGGCAGCGAGTGTCTCGGCTGTTACGGAACCTTCAGTGACGGCAGGTATTGTAGCACCCGCCGGGCCGCCGGGGTTAGATCCGCCAACTGTCACGTTGATCTGGCGAGCCGCGTCGTTCGTTGCAAGCCAGTTAAAGAAGAACGCAGCACAATCCGCATGTTCAGCATTGGCGGCAATACCATATGTCAGAGGACCGGACATAGCGGCAGGCTGTTCACCAGCCACAACGGGCGGCATCACAAAGAACCCGACGTTCCCGGGTAAATCTGTATCATAGCCGGCATTCTGCCAGTCGCCATTGAAGGTAAAGACTCCTTCACCCTGGCCGAAGCGGGTGGCAGCATCGGTGTACTCAATAGCGTTGATGTCGGGTGGAAAATACTCGTTCTCGATCCACTTCTGGAGGTGTTCGGCGGCGATGAGGTTTGTCTCCGTATCGATCGTTGCACCGGGTTTATTGAAGATCCAGTCATTGATCGGGCCGACCGGGCCATAAGCTGCCATAAGCTGTTGCAGCGGGAAAGCAAGACCCATGCCGCTCTTAGCGCTACCCCACTGCATTATCGGAAGGAGACCTGCTTCTTTCGCCTTAGCGAGCAGGACTTCGAACTCATCGAGCGTCTTGGGCGGCTCGGTCATACCAATCTGAGCTGCCAGCTCCTTGTTGTAGAAGACACCCGTTAATTGATAGTTGAGGCCCATCGCATAGAGCGTGCCGGACCCGCGGATGCCATCTGCATCGAGTCGGGCAAAATGCAGGGGTACTGGCCAATCATTCCAACCGTATTCCGTCGCGTAGTTATCCAGGTTCATGAGCAACCCATCCTTGGCGAATGTGACAAAAGTTGGCAGCCGGATGATGTCAGGCGGGTTGTCACTTGAGAGCAGGAGCGGGGTTGAGTTGATAAGATTCGCAAATTGATCCTGCTTGATTTCCCAGGTGACATTCGGAAATTGGTTCGTAAACTCTTCGGTGAGCTTTATAATGGTATCAAAGCCAGTCTCGAAGTAGACATTCATCATAACAGGATCAGTTCCGCAGACTGGAATCACTTCCTCTGCTGGAACCTCCTCGGTTGAAGGAGCAACTTCTTCGACTGAAGTCTCTGCAGGAACTTGTTCTGTTGCGCATGCACTAAATACAATCCCACAGATTAGCACAAAGCTCAGTAATAGAAATTTCTTGTTCATGTATATCTCTCCTTATAATATTCTATATTGTTTATCTTTGGGGAAATTTGGCAGTAATTTTTATTAAATCATTATCACCTCCTAATGAAAAATACAATGAGACTCTTGATGCAAGAATTGCAATATTTTGAAAATATAAACTGCTTACATGAAAACACTTTCATTTCAAATATAGCATATTTTTTTTATAAATACAATGCGGAATTTTTCTAAACAGTCAACCTTTCTACAATATTTAATGGGAGATAAACATGCTGTACTGGTCTTGAATAATCAGCGATATGAAGCAGAAGGATTTCAATAGCTAAACGTCCCGATTCATCCAGATGTTGACGAATTGTTGTTAATTCCTCAAATTCAGCCATGTCCAAATCATCAAAACCTATAATCGCCAATTGATCTGGCACTCTAATGCCTAGCTGTCTGGTCGCTCTTATCACACCAAGAGCCTGAAAATCTGTTGCTGCAAAAATAGCCGTTGGAGGTTCAGGCAAATCAATCAACTCTTTGGCAATTTGCCGAGCTTCTTCTTGATTGTAAGGTGCCAAACGAACGAAATTATCAGGTACTTGAATATTTGCTGCTTTTGCAGCTAGGCGAAAACCTTTTAACCGAAGATTTACAGGATGAATTGAATACTCAGGTAGATCCGTATCTCCAAGAAAAGCAATTCGTGTATGTCCTTTATTAATTAAATATTCCGTAGCTAATTTTCCACCCGCTATGTCATCGATTTCAACAGTATTTAATAGCGGATGAGAGTATTCAATTAGAACTGTTGGTAAATGATGTTCAATTACCCTCTTAACATCTACATCGTTAACAGGAAGAGACATAATCACTAGCCCATCAAGGTTTCCGGTTAGAGGCAAAGATGATAAATAGCTTTGCAGCCTGTTATTTGAATCAACCGTATAGATAACCAATTCGAAATTTTCTTTTGACAAAGAACTTGCAATGCCACGTAATCTTTGCACAAATGAGGGAGCCGTAAAGAATGGAGTAATTACTCCAATTCTTCCCATAAAACGGAGAGCACGTGCACGTGCCTCGGCCTTGGGTACAAATCCCAATTGATCAATCGCATGATTGATTTTTTGCCGTGTTTCAATATTTACTTTTTCAGGATAATTGATCACGCGGGATATTGTAGAAATACTGAATCCAGATAACTCTGCAACATCGAATATGGTTGGAGCTTTTTTCCCATTCTTCATCATTTTTTCCACAGTTTGTTTTAATGAAAGCACTTTCATATTAGCATAAGAAGAATATTCAGTCAAATATAAGTGCAACCAATTTTGTATCGATTATTGAAGAATTGCATTTTTTCATTTTTATGTGCAAATTGAACAAAATAGACGCTACGGACATAAAAACATGCCCTGTACACATCTGCGAATGAATGGGATGCAAACGGCACACCGCAGTGATGGCCGTCTTAAGCTCCCTCACTATGGGTGTCTCCGAGTTCTGCCCATGCAGAACTCTCCGAAGGTCGGTGGTTTCCCTAACCTGTGCTTTTAGTTAAATGATATGTTCCGATCTTTTTTTCCATTTCTTTTTTGTTCTACGGTAGTTATTTTTTCTCGAATGCTCAAAATCCATAATTGAAGTCTTACATTCTTTTTTTGCTATAATGAAACACATTAGGTGGAGGATTTGTGGAAAGTAGAAAAAGAGGTTTTCAAAATTATTTCGTTCTCATAAATGCCATGATGATCCTTATGACCCTGACAGGTTGCGGACGGCCGGATATCACTCTTTTAAAAGAAAAGCAAGATGTCCAGGGATT
>ENA-ORXD01002545-ORXD01002545.1-sediment-metagenome-genome-assembly--contig:-NODE-2545-length-11905-cov-3.933125_pt1 | contig 11905 bp, 10 predicted proteins | sample MGYA00237862_ERZ511471 | MGnify/ENA metagenome assembly ERZ511471 | reverse complement strand
CTGTCGTACGCGTTCACCAAATCCCGCTGTGATTTATCCAGACTGGACACCATGGAATTGAAATTGTGAGCAAGCAAAGCAATTTCATCATCCGTTGTGGGATCAACTTGAATCCTTAAATTCCCTTGGGCGACTTCTTTAGACGCGTTTACCAGCGCGAGTATGGGGGTGGTTATAATCCGGGCCAGCCCTACGCCTATCACAATAATAAATAAAATGATCAAAGACATTAAGGCCACAATAGCCACACGCGTGGCAAGTGTGGTTGTAATCAGAGCGTTTTGGACCAATGAAACACCAATAATACCAATATCCGTTTTACCGCGGATTTCCCAAGGCCCCAGAAGTTCACTGTACCGCAAACCTTCAAAATCTTGTTCGCGTTTGGGCGGGTTGCGGCGATAACTTTGTTCATCTTGAATAGCCAGGGTTTCCTGTGATAAAGCCTCGCTGATGATTTGTGGTGCAAGGAACGTACTGGATAAAACCTGCCCCGATTTTGTGTAAAGCGTGATCTGTCCCAGAGTCTTGGCGCGAATCTCCTGAACAAGGGTGTCCAGGGTCTTTCCCACCAGAACCGCGCCTATCTGGGTGCGGTTTTCATCAAATATGGGGCCAGAAACATAGAAGTAATTTCCCCATCCGGCCTCAACAGCGCCAGAAAATTTATTGCCTTGTTCATCCACTTCACCATTAAGAACACTGGCAACAAATGGCCAGTTTCGATAAACAGACAGCCCCCCTTGCAAGTACTCATATTCTTCTACATTTCCCCCGGGTTTATGTCTCATGGACAGAAGAAGGTTTCCATCCATATCAAGAATATCGACAATTTCTTCCTGATTATTAACCACAATCCCCAAAATGGTTTCTCTCAGTTTATCCGCATCTTTTTCCAATATCGTTTGATCGAGCCCCTCCACATTGGCAACGATGCGCAGCGTCTCCAGCAGGCGATCCTCTTCACGAACCATCTGTATAGCGGCAATCGTACTTGTCTCAAGAAGCTGGTTATTAAAACGTTCTTCAACGTTTTCAAGTATCACCTTTACAGTCACGATTCCAAGACTGATTGCAGTGATAATAGATAAAAACAAATAGGGCAGCGTGATTTTTGAACGAATAGAAGCTTTTGTTTGCATTTTATTCCCCATCTTGCAGAAAAATCAAGGCAAGTCCATAATTTTATTTTAAGTTCTATCCTGGAATAAGTGAGTAATTATTCTTTTGAAGATAACAATCCTTTATGCCGTTATTTTTGCAGTTGTTTTTTTTATGGAGTACCTGACTAAAATTATACGCCTCACACCCTTCGATCTAGATTAAACTCACCGCCCTTAGATTCCAAGATATTATTATTCCCCAATATTCTAACAAAAAAATATTATTTATTCTACTATTATTAGTCCAAATTTTACTCAAAGTAGGACCATTTTATCTTTTCGAAGCGCAAAAAAGACAATTCCAGCATAGGAATAAAGTGATTTCGTGACAATGCCAGTGCTGTGTTTATCGCAAGACCAATTTCAAACAAAATTTATCCAGCTTTGACAGCTTCCGCATTACAGTATTGCGAGGCATTCAGCGCCAGGCACTGGTTGTAACGCGCCAGAAAAGCCCGGTCTTCGTAAAAACGCAGTTCAGTGATCGCGGCAGGATTGGTGACCAGGTGCTGGTACTCGTTCAGGGGCAAACAGATGAAATAAGCCGTCGCGAGCCGGATAATATCGCCATGAGTAAAGCACAGCACCAGATCATCTTTTTCAAACCGCGCAGCAATTTCCTCAATAGCCCTGGCAGCCCGCGCCTGGATCTCCTGGAGAGATTCCCCATTCGGAAAACGCACTGCTGCCGGCTCACGCAGCAGTTCACACCACAAATCCAGATTATGCAGTTCTTCAAACGACTTCCCTTGCCAGTCGCCATAATCCGCTTCGATGAGACCGTTGTGCACCTGAACCGGAACACCAACGGCTTGCGAAACCGGTTCGGCTGTTTCCAATGTTCGCTCCAGCGGGCTGCTGTAAATCGCTTTAACCGGAAAATCCTTCAATAATTTAGCCAGCTCCAGAGCCTGCTTTTTTCCTTCCTCATTCAAATGAACGCCCGGTGTCCTGCCAGCCAGGTGTTTCCCAACCGCATCATTGACGCCATGGCGAATCAACAGGATCGTGGTCATTTTTTATCCTTCTGCGATGCCCCGGGTTGTTTATTCAAACCTTCGCGTTGCATCTGCCGCCAGATTTCCAACCGTTTGGCGATCTGTCCCTCATGCCCCTGGTCCGATGGCTGGTAAAAAACCGCCCCCAACAGATTATCCGGCAAATACTGCTGGGGAGTGAAATGGCCGGGAAAGTCATGTGGATATTTATAGCCCTGCCCATGTCCAAGCCCAACCGAATCCCGGTTGGCATCCATCAAATGGCTTGGAACCGGTCCGATACCCATTTGGCGAATCATTTCCTGCGCTTTGAAGATCGCGCCTGCCGAGTTCGATTTTGGCGCTGTGGCGAGATATAGGGTCGCTTCAGCTATCGGATAGATGCCTTCCGGCATGCCTATATATTCAAAAGCCTGCGCCGCGGCAGTGGCTACTACCAGACCCAATGGTGCTGCCAGACCAATATCTTCACCTGCCAGGACAATCAACCGCCGCAGGATAAACCGGGGATCTTCGCCCGCTTCCAGCATTTTCGCCAGCCAATACAACGCCGCGTCAGGATCAGAACCCCGCACAGATTTAATAAATGCTGAAATCGTATCGTAATGCGCGTCCCCATCTTTGCCATACACCACAGCCCTTTTCTGGATGGACTCTTCCGCCACCTCAATATCTACCCGGATCACACCATCTTCGTCGGGCAGTGTGCTTTCCACTGCCAGCTCGAGGGCGTTCAACAGATTCCGCGCGTCCCCACCAGAAACACGGATCAGATGAAGCCTGGCATCCTCCGCAAGCTCTATCTTGCGCTGTCTATAGCCGCGGACGGCATCTTCCAGCGCTCTGGTAAGAATCACCCCCAATTCCTCTTCATGTAATGGTTTCAATTCAAAAATTCGGGATCGCGATACCAGCGCCGGGATCACATCGAAATAGGGGTTCTCGGTGGTCGCTCCAATCAAGGTCACCAGGCGGCTCTCTACATGCGGCAGCAGTGCGTCTTGCTGCGCTTTGTTCCACCGGTGAACTTCATCAATGAATAAAATAGTACGTTCTTTTTGCAAGGCCCGCCGGTTTTTCGCAGACGCGATCACTTTGCGGAGTTCTCCAACACCCGCGAGAACGGCAGAGATGGTCTCAAACTGCGCTCTGGTATGGTTGGCGATCACCCGCGCCAGGGTTGTTTTCCCAGTTCCTGGAGGGCCAAAGAAAATAATTGAAGAGAAAAGATGATCCGCCTCAATGGCACGTCTTAACAGTTTTCCCGGCCCAATAATATGCCTCTGGCCGACAAATTCATCCAGGGTTTGCGGGCGCATCCGGGATGCCAGCGGAGCTTCTCGTTCCATATCTTCTTGCATTGCGCTTTCAAACAGATCCATCTTCCAACCTTCTCAGATACAAAGTAAAATTTCGGGTTTAGAAAGATACCGGCTTATCCAGAACACCAATCAACTCCCACAAATTCTCAATCACATGGTCTGGCCGGATTTCCTCACAATGATTATCCTGTTCAGAAAGGTCCACCCTCCGGGTGATCCACACCGATTCAATTCCCATCTGGTTGGCGCCTAAAACATCGGCGTTGAGTGTATCCCCTACCATCATGGTTTCTTGCGGGGCGGCTCCCAATCCCTCCAACGCTTTATAGAAGATGTGCGGGTGTGGTTTCCGGATTCCGACCGACGCAGAAATAATGATCTCCGAAAAATAATCGTTGAGTTGAAACCCGTCCATCAATCGTTCCACATCCCGGGTATCTGCCGCGTTTGAAACCAGACCCAACCGGTACCCCTTTTGGTGTAGACTTTTCAGTGTCGGAATGGTATCCTCTTCCAATCGCCAGCGAGCTTCCGTGATCCGGTACATTGAATCCAGAGCGAACCGTAAATTTTCATCCCCGACATCCAAAAAACCCATTTCTACAAGCAGCGACCGGAGCACATTTCCCGCGGTCTTCTCAATCAATGTGGTTTCCCGTTCAGCAAAATACTGTGACATACGTTCTTTAAAAACTGACGCGAATAAATCACGCTCAACGTAAATTTTCCGTTCGATCAAAGCGTCTGCCAGTGAAAGATAACTCTCTTCTAAAATTTCTTCCCAGCATCCGTCAAAATAAATTAATGTGTTGCCCAAATCAAAAAGAATTACTTTTTTTCTCTTGTCCAAATTAAAAATCACCCGCTCGTTTTAAATTAGTAACCTTTTTGCGGATCGTACCGGTTATAAAGTGGAACACCGTTTAAGTATCGTTCCAGATTCTCAGTGAAAAGTTCCACCGCGCGCGCTTTATAACTGGCACTTGCTCCAGCAATATGCGGAGTAATGATCACATTGGGCTGCTGCCATAATTGGCTTTCCGCAGGAAGCGGCTCCTCCGGGAAAACATCCAGCGCCGCGCCTGCAAGTTTTCCTTCTTTTAACGCATCCAACAATGCTTTCTGGTCCACGACTCCGCCGCGGCTGACATCCACCAGGTACGCGGAAGGCTTCATCGCCGCAAATTCCTCTTTACCGATCAAACCTGTTGTCTCGCGAGTCAGTGGAAGCGTGATAACCACAAAATCACATTCGCGGAACATCGACCGCACCGCTTGAATGGGATACAACCGGTGGAACAGATCTCCTTCAGGATCTCCCAAACCTTCCGGAGAGTAACCGGTGTCCTGAGGACGCATTACATCCTTTTTCGCGGCCAAAACCTTCACTCCCAGAGGGCCAAGCAACCGGGCAACTTCTCGACCAATGCTGCCATATCCCACAATCCCAACTGTGCACCCACGCAATTCCAACGGCTGGAATTTGGACCACTTATCCTCTGGCCAGTCTTTATTCTTCTGGTGAGAAAAAACATCAAATAGATGGTGCCCCAGCGAAAGCATCATGGTCAATACAAATTCCGCAATCTGAGGCATGGAAGCGCCGCTCAGCGTTGTAAGCACCACATCCGGTTTATTAGCAATCGCGGAGTCCTGTAAAAATTCCACACCCGCATAATCAAATTGAATCCATTTTAATTTTTGCACCTGATCAGGCTCAGGAAGCACAAAATCGGTATATAAAATTTCCGCTTTAGCCCACTGATCAGATGAAATCTCTTTTGGCTCATCGACTGGTTTTACGGTAACGCGTAGCCGGGGAGAAACATCCTGGATTTTTTGTATCAATACATCCGAAAAAGGAATGGTAATCAAAACTTCAACACGATCCGCATCCGCCATTGTGGTCTCCTTTCAATCGTTCCCAGTGCCGATTCATTTATTAGCCTGCTTTTTTTGCTGGCGCTTTTTCTTCCTTTCAAGGTTCTTCTGTTTAATATGCGTGAGCAGGCGGAACCGTCCCGAAGTATCGGCGCGAGGCAATGGGTGCTTCCATTTTATCAGTCCCCCCGCGACAATCGCCAGGGCTCCCCACAGCAGAAATTTGATTTGAACAGCGCCAGCCATATCCGAAAACAAAAAAAGCGTGGCCAGAACCAGGCCAACAAATAACAAAAAGGTACCGACACGGTTCCAAAAATTCATATTTTTACATTATCCCTTTCAAATAGCCGGTTTCCACACATCAACCTCATTTTGAGCAATCAGTTTTGAATGGAAAACCGGCCACAAAAAGTGCTTTTTACATGTTCAAGCTTTGCGTATCACCGTCCTGATCTGCTCATGCAGGTAGGTTTGCAGATAATGTGGACCGCCCGCATTCTTACCGGTGGAGCCAGAGGCTTTCCATCCGCCAAAAGGTTGGAACCCCGGCCAGGCACCAGTGGTCGCGCCCTGCGGTCGATTCACATAAGTAACACCTGCCTGAATTTTATCAAAGAACCATGCGCTTTCTTCTTCAGATCCATAAAAGCCTGCGGTAAGACCATAATCCACACTGTTCGCAATTCGCATGGCTTCTTCCAGGTTTTTCACCTTCCCAATCGTTGTGATTGGAAGGAACATTTCCTGCTGCCACAATGGGTGCTCAAAAGGAAGGTCCACAATCAGTGTGGGTTCGCAGAAGTACCCACTGGAATATTTGCCCTCTTGAAGAGTCCGCCCGCCGGTGATAATTTTTCCATCCCGGCCAAGCGTTTCGCAGAATGTCTGGTAATCCTGGTAAGCTGTTCGATTCACAACGGGGCCAAGGAAAACCTGCCGGTCCGTTGGGTCGCCAATGGAAAGTTTTTTGGTCAAAGCCATAACACGTTCAACCACCTTATCATAAAGGGGTTCTTCAACCAATACCCGCGAACAAGCCGAGCATTTTTGACCCTGCAAGCCAAATGCTGAGCGTACAATCCCAGCCGCGGCAGCCTCGATGTCGGCGTTTCTGGAAACAATCGCCGGGTTCTTTCCACCCAACTCCAGGATGATTGGGCGCACATATTTTCCATTGGCAAACGCCCGGTAAATTCCCATCCCTACATCATACGAACCGGTAAATGTCAAACCATCCACTTCTGAGCTTTCCACCAGCGCCTGTCCCAGGGAACTTCCAGGGCCAGTAACAAAATTAACCACGCCGTCCGGGATTCCAGCGTCCCGCAAACATTCCACCAGCAGGCGCGGCGTCCAGGGAGTATCACTGGCCGGTTTGATCACAACCGTGTTCCCTGCCACCAGCGCGTGTCCCACCGGACCAGCCGTCAACGCTCCCGGGAAATTGAAGGGACTGATCACCAACCAGACTCCATAAGGCCGCAAGACTGATGTGTTCGAAGATTCGTAGCCAAGCAATGGATCAGATTTCATCTGGACAACGAAACCTCTGTTAATCTCCATCTGATCACAGGCGTAGCGGAAGAGATCTGCCGATTCGGCAATATCGCCCAGGGATTCCATTCGATTCTTTCCAACTTCAAGGGAAAGCACAGCTGCCAACTTAAAAATTCGCTCATTAATAATATCGGCAGCTCTGCGAATCATCGCCACCCGATCCTGCCACGGCATCCGGCTCCACAGCGGGAAGGCTCTTCTCGCCGCGGCTAACGCGTCCTGGGCATCCTGGGCTGAACCCTTTTGAAAGGTGCCCAGAAGAATTCCGGTGTCAATCGGGGAACGATCTTCCAATTTTTCGGCAACAAACCTGTCCTGTCCATCAATAAACAAACCATGATCCTTTCCCAATCCCGATTTCACCTGATCCAGGGCTTCTTCAAACCGGGTATGCAGTTCTTCGGGCGGGTTATACATGGTTGAATAAGTTAATTTAAACGTATGGTTTCCTGACATACTGGTATTCCTTCCTTTTACGATTGATTATTTGTTCCCTATAAATCCTGATACCAGAATTAAGTATAGCTGACTGGACAAAACAAGTCAAAAATCTATGAAATGATATCAATAGAATTGAAGGAAGTGATAGAAGCAGTTGCGTAGGGTTCAAAATTGCGCTAAACTGGATATTAAATGAGTGACTCTACGCAGTTATTTATTGGCATTGACGTTTCCACCCACCGGAATCCCTTCACTTACGCCGCATTTACTCCCGGTTTGGAACTTCTGGCGCTTGGCTCTGGGAAAATTGAAGATGTTCTGGCTTACACCGCCGGGCAAAATGAAGCCCTGGTGTGTATCAACGCGCCTTACCAACCCAATCAGGGATTGATGCAAGAGCGATCCTTGCGCCAGAGCCTTTTTCCTGACCTGCCCCCTGGACGGTGGACGAACCTGAGAGTCGCTGAGTACGAATTGCATCTGAAAGGTTTCCACCTTCCCAAAACGCCTGGCACAGTTGAAGAAAGTCCAAAATGGATGCGCTCAGGGTTTGAAACCTATCGTCATCTCGAAAAGCTTGGATACAAAAAATTCCCCGCCCAGGAACCAGAAAGGCAGTTGCTGGAAACTTCAAGTGAGGTTGTTTTTCAGATCTGGATCAATGATGGAACCCTGCTGGAAGCAAAGACTCTTGAAGGCCGTCTCCAGCGTCAGCTCATTTTGTATATTCTGGGTCTACCCGTAAACAATCCCTTAAAAATATTTGAAGAAATCACCCGCCACCGGTTGTTTCAGGGGATTATTCCCACTGAGACAATCTATTCCCCGGCCGAACTCAACGCATTAGTAACTGCCTATTTAGCCTGGCTGGCGTTATCAAAACCGGATTCCATCATGCTGTTTGGCGCGGAAGAAGAAGGGCAGATCGCCTTGCCCAAAGAGTCATTGCACTTATAAACCTCCCCTAAAATGCGTTTCCTAATTGTGTTTCAATATTTGAAATCTCCAAACAAACCGGATGATTGCTTTTCAGGGTTCCCATCCGAATTTTGCCATCCGGAGGATAGGCCGCGTACTGGTTATCCACCCACAACACCAACCCCATTTTTCCTTTTGGCACAACTCTTGTGGAAAAACAAAGTTCCCCATCCAGAAAAAACCTGACCGCGTCCGTCTCCCATTCCAGACAGTACTCATGCCAATCCCTTATTGCTACCCGCAGCGCGCAGGAATCTTCCCGGATGATACGCCGTGCCAGCGCGCGAAGTAAACGGCTGGACGCGGGCACCATCATCAGCGGCGAAAACGGCAGTGCCAATCCCAACAAAAATGATGGAATCAGAGGAGAGGAGAACACCGAAGCCAGGAATCCGCTGGCAGGAAGATCGTTCCTGAAAGAGAGGTAATTATGCGCGCTGGCAAAAAAGAACCAGGCCGCGTTCGGCAAAACGGGCAGCCTGCGGGAAACGCCCTGCACCCCAAGGCTGAAATTGAACGGATCGTTCCACAAACCAAAGCCCCAGGTTCCTGCCACATTCTCATCTGATATTCTCGATTGCAGCTTCAAACGAAAAGGCGGCTGCCACAAAAAATCTCTGCGCTTGCGGTGCAGATAATCATCCAGCTGTGCCCAGCGATATTGTCCTTCAGGTCCTGTAGGCAAGTGCAGTTTCCAGTTTATGGAACCTGACTGGCTGACCTTTGCGTTTGGAGTGGTACGGGGACGCAAATCCATTTTTCTAAGACCCTCAAATCAACTTGCTATAAGCCTATTCTACTGGATTTAACCCTGACTACCACATAGAATCTGCGCTCAACTTGCTTATAAATGCATCTAACACAATGGCGCAGATTCGCATAGAAATTTCAAAATCATTCAATGCCTTTGATAATCAAACCTTTGCGGTCTTATGACTCCGAGCCTTTGCGTTAAAAAATTCCGCGAAGCAACATTGCGACTCTGCTTTCTCGTTTTTTACTCAAGTCACTTCGCTTCATGATATACTCACCCTGAAAACGCTTACAGAGGAATGGTGGTATGTTATATCTGGTCGCGACCCCAATTGGAAACCTGGGCGATATCACCTTGAGGGCACTGGAAACCCTCAAAACGGTCGATATTGTCGTCAGTGAGGATACTCGCAAGACGGGCATCATGCTCAAGCATTTTGACATCAAAAAGCCGCAGATCTCATTCTACGAGCAGAATGAAAAGCGAAACCTGCCGCGCATCCTCAGCGCGCTTCAGGCCGGACAATCTGTCGCCCTGGTTACAAATGCCGGTAGCCCAGCTGTTTCCGACCCGGGCTACACCCTGGTGCGCGCCGCGATTGAAGCCGACATTCCCATCACCTCCATTCCCGGTCCCACTGCGCTGATCTCTGCCCTGATCCTCTCCGGCCTGCCGGTACACAGCTTCACTTTCCGCGGCTTTCCACCGCGCAAACCCGGCCCGCGCTGCCGTTTCTTTGCCGAAGATCAGGATTCTCCCCACACTCTCATCTTCTACGAAAGCCCTTACCGTTTGGCGGCTTTCCTCAAAGACGCCCTGGCAGTTTTCGGTGACCGGCCAGCAGCAGTAGCCAACGATCTCACCAAAATGTTTGAATCTGTTGATCGTGGCACTCTTTCCACATTGATCTCGCGTTTCGAAGAAATTACTCCCCGCGGGGAATACTGTGTTGTCATTTCCGGACTGGAGAAAACTGCCTCTCACTCCGGACAGGAATTCAATCAGCTCCCTGAGGATTGCTGAAAGCATGCAGCGCTTCTTTCTAAACCCTGACTGTATCACCGCAACCACTGTCTCCTTCCCGGAGGATATCTCCCATCAGATCCGGCATGTACTGCGGATGCGCTCCGGTGACCAGGTTATCGTGCTGGATAACCAGAGCAGTGAATATGATGTGGTCCTGCTGGAGACATCTGGCAAAAACATTTCCGGACAGATCGTGGCCAGGCGCGGCGCGCCTGGCGAACCGGATGTCCGGCTCATTATGCTGCTGTGCCTTTCCCAGCGCGAGAAGTTCGAATGGATGCTCCAGAAATGCACTGAACTGGGCGCTGCCGGGTTTCTGCCTGTCATCTCCAGCCGCAGCCTGGTCCAATCTGGCAAAGACAACTCCAAAAAACTGGCCCGCTGGCAGCGCATCCTCACCGAAGCTGCCGAACAATGCGGGCGTGGGCGAATTCCAGCCCTTTATCCGCCGCTCAAATTGGAGCAAGCTGTGAATTATGACTTTTCTGACCGTGCCTTGCGGATCATCCCGGATATTCGAACTGGTTCACTCAGCCTGAGCCAGGTACTGGCCCGGCAGATGGAAAACATCCCATCCCGGCAGGTTGCGGCGCTGATCGGCCCCGAAGGCGGCTTTTCCACAGAGGAAGTCGAATGTGCCGCAAGAGCCGGTTTTATCCCCGTCACCCTGGGCCCGCGCGTCCTCCGCATGGAAACAGCCGCCATGACAGTTTCGGCGCTGGTCATGTACCACTTCGGCCAGATGGAGTAACCCACTTTCTTTACAGTGCTCGGTAAAAATATCATTAAGAAAACGCCCCTACGAGAGAGACGTTTTAATTAAACTTGTTTTTTAGCTTGCAATCAAACGGTTTTATTCTTTCTCTTCCAGCGATGTTGGGCCAATATCCTGCTTTTTCGCAGTCTCTTCCACCGCCTTACCCAGGAATTCCGGCAGCTCCAACCCGACCATTGATGACAGGTCGTGCAGCGGGGGAATAGTCTTGATCAACCCGGACACAAAATTGGCGGTTGAAGACCCTTCAGTCCCGCCTGAATCCCACACCGTGATTTTGTCTATTTTCAGGTTGCTGATCGCTTCAACCTGTTTGGACACCAGCTGCTCCATTTTCTCAATCAGCAGCAGCGTTGCAGCCGCTTTGGCGTCGCCGTTTACGCTCTTCACCAGCGAGTTGTAACCCTGCGCTTTGCTTTCGAGCAGCTTACGCTGGCCTTCGGCTTCTGCCAAGTATTTCAGCAGGATGCCGTCGGCTTCACCTTTGGCTACGCGCCGGGTACGTTCCGCGGTGGCCTCAGCGTCGATTTCAACCTTTTGTTTTTCAATTTCCTGCCGCACCACTTCGGCGGCTTTCAGGCGTTCCTGTTCTGCCATATACTGTGCTTTTTGGATCTGCACTTCCGCTTCTCTCTGGGCTACTTCCGACTGCTGTCTGGCTATTGCTTGCTGGACAGCCAGTAGAGCGTTGGATTTCGCGATATCCACTTTGGCAGTATTTTCACCCATCACAGCGCTGGCTTCACGCTCCTGCACATAGATGCGCTGGTCTGCCAGTGCCTTTTTGCGGCCTTTTTCGGCCGATGCCAGGTTCTCCGCGACCCGGATTTCTTTTTCACGGTCCGCTTCGGAGGCGCCGATCGCACCGAATTTATCCTGTTCGGCAACGTCTACTTTAGCTTTGTTGATGGCTTCGGAGGCGGCTTTCTTACCGATGCTGTCGATATAATCCGACTCATCGGTGATGTCGGTGATGTTGACGTTGATTAGAATCAGACCAATTTTGT
>ENA-ORXD01002543-ORXD01002543.1-sediment-metagenome-genome-assembly--contig:-NODE-2543-length-11918-cov-3.378431_pt1 | contig 11918 bp, 11 predicted proteins | sample MGYA00237862_ERZ511471 | MGnify/ENA metagenome assembly ERZ511471 | reverse complement strand
GTCATCCTCTCCACCGATCCGGCCTCGAATGGTGAGGCGATCCCGGTTCTCTATGACCGGTTCATCGACAGCATAGCGGCGGGAAGCATCATCTACCTCAACGACGGCTTCATCCAGCTTCAGGTCCTTGACCTATCCGCTGCCGCCGCCAGGTGTACGGTGCTGATCGGCGGAACGCAGCTCGGCCAGCTTCTCCCGGTAGAGCTGCTCATCGAGATCCGAAGCGTTGGTGCGATACACCAGACGCATGGAGTCCATCTGGCGGCCGGTCAACTCCTCGTAGGTCCGGCAGAAGATCTCGGCGAATCCAGCCAGAGCGGCAGACCGGCCGTGAACGATCTCGAGTCCCGTCAAAGCCAGGATCGCTTCCCAAGGAAGGTACTGGTCGGGAGGGGTTGCGCGTGAGCGCAACAGCGCGTTGCGCTGGGCAAGAGCCTCTTCGTAGTGTCGCAGTGTCTCGCCATAGGCGTGTGCGCAGCCGGCTGCGAGAGAATCCAGGAACTCCCTTCTCCGTCTGGGACCTCCCTTGATGAGACGCAGATCATCGGGCACGAAACTGCGCAGAGGTAGCAGTTCACGCCATCGACTCGGATCGGCCAAGTCGACTCCGTCCGCCTGCAGCCGGCGTTCTCCATCCCGGGCGTATGCAGCGCTCGCCATCGTCTCGCGGGTCCCCTCTTGGAGCGCGACCTCTATGCGTAGAAAGTCTTTGTCCCGCGTTATCAGATCTCGGACGGCACCCGGTCGGAGGAGGGTGCCTCTGAGCACCAAGCTGATTGCTTCCAGAATCGAGGTCTTTCCGGCCCCGTTGGGACCGGCGATTATTGTCAACTGCGAGCCGAAATTCACGGCGAGAGAGCGGTGGGAGCGAACGTTGGTCAGAACAGTCGAGCGGACTCGCACAAGACTAGAGTCCGGTTAGTGCGGTTGCTTCTGAGCGTGGGGCGAGCCTGGCGCGTCTGTCCCCGACCTCCACGATGTCGTTGATTGAGAGCTTCCGCCCCCGCCTGGTCTCAACCTGCCCGTTGACACGCACCAGTCCAAGGCCTATCGCCTGTTTGGCTTCGCCCCCCGTAGAGGCAATGCCGGCCAGCTTGACAAATTGTCCTAGAGTGATGGGCGTGTCGGCACCTACTGTCGCGATGTCACCCGACGCCGGCTGCCTGCCGGATCGCGACTCATCCATCATTCCGGCTCAGTCATTCAGACGGATGGGCATGACCAGATACAGGAAATCGTCACCCGCCCCCTTGATCAACCCCGGGCGATGTGGGCTGATGAAGCGCAGGTAGACCGGTGATTCTTTGACCGCGGCCACCCCGGCCTCGAGGAACTCGGGGTTGAACCCCATCTCAAGCTCATCACCCGAGTACTGCACGGGCATCTGCTCGTGCGCCTTACCGACATCCTGAGATTCGGCTGAAATTGTCAGAGTGCTGTCGGAGAACCGCAACCGGAGCGGGGCGTTTTTCTGGGCCAGGAGGCTGACCCGGCGAACGGCTTCGAGCAATTCTTCGCGGTCAATCGCCACCTCGTAGTCGAAAGTCTCGGGGATCAACTGCCGGTAGTTCGGAAACTGGCCCCCGATGAGTCGGGTCACGAGCGAGACGCCTGCCACCTCGAATAGCATTTGATTCTCCGTTGCCACCACGCGAATCTCTTCGTCGGCTCCAGCCCCGGCGATACGGGAGAGTTCGATAAGGGTGCGCGCCGGTACGATGGCCTGGAAGGAGTCTTTCAGCGAGGTGTCCACCGGAGTCTCTTTGACGCCAAGCCGGTAGCTGTCGGTAGCGACCATCCGGACGTGTCCTTTGCTGAGGTCGATGAGTACGCCCATGATCACGGGCCGAGTCTCATCGCGCGAGGCCGAACTCGCTACTCGGTCGACGGTCTCGATGAAAGCGCCTTTGCTGACAGTGAACCCTTCTCCCGCGAAGGTGGGCAGCTGGGGAAAATCGGTTGCAGGTAGAGAGTGGAGCGTGAAGAGAGATTCCCCCGCTCTAATCTCGACGTGGGTCTCACCGGCCTTCTGCTCGATCACCACATCACCAACGGGCAGACTGCGCGCAACATCCGTTGCGATCTTCGCGGGCACCACGAGAGCCCCGGCTTGTTCGATTCGAGCGGCCAGCGGTGCCTTGATCGAGATCTCCATGTCGGTGGTCGCGAAGGTAACTACGTCTGAGCGCGCATCGATCAAGACACCCGATAACACCTGAATTGAACTGCGAGATGAGACCGCCTTGTTCACAATCCCCAGGGACTCGACCAGCGCCTGCTTGGTTGTAATGACTTTCATCGCTGCTCCTCGCTGAGTGGAGTGGGGATCGCCGCTACTATTATTAGTATATTTGAGAATGAAATATAGCCGGTGTAATAGTCATTGTGAAAGCTGTGGACAACCGCACCGGACATAGGATGAGCAGGGAAAGAAGGATCGGCTTGTGCGTGACAGGCTGTGGACCAGTTCTTAATGGCGACTGCTCCCCCGTGGTTGACTCACATAGGGCGTCGGGTGAGCGCAATCGTGCACAGTCTCTCCCCACGGTATCGACAGGGGCTTGTGGACAAAGCGTCAAGTGGTCTAACGAGCACTCTTGATCTTGGTGGTGAGCCGTTGGACACGGTTGTACATGTCGCGATCTTCGCGCATGAGCCTGCCGATCTTGTCGACAGCGTGAAGCACCGTTGTGTGGTCACGGCCGCCGAGACGATCACCGATCTTGGGCAGACTGGCGTCGGTGAGCTCCCGCGCAAGGTACATGGCAAGGTGCCGGCTCTCGACTACAGCGCGCGAACGTTTCTCGCCGGTGATCTCGGTGACCGAAATCCCGGTCGAGTCGGCAACCGTAGAGAGGATGAGGTCGATCGTAACCCGAGTGGACGCAGTCTCCGGGATGTCCTTCAATACTTCCCGTGCGAGGTCCACATCGATGCGGCGCTTGGTAAACGAAGAAAAGGCGACAACTCGCGTCAGACATCCTTCCAACTCTCGGATGTTCGTCGGGACGCGTGAGGCAATGAGCATAAGTACCTCGTCGTCGGCGAGGGCGATTCCATCGGCTCTCACCTTCTTCCTCAGGATGGCCACTCTCGTCTCGAGGTCTGGGGGCTGGATATCGGTGATGAGCCCCCACTCGAAGCGCGACACCAGGCGATCTTCCAGAGTGGCCAACCCCTTTGGATGTCGGTCCGAGGTGATCACTATCTGTTTCTGGGCATCGTACAGAGTATTGAACGTGTGAAAGAACTCTTCCTGCGTCTGCTCTTTCTTCTGCAAGAACTGGATATCGTCTATCAGGAGCACGTCGATAGTCCGGTACCTGTTCTTGAAGCCCTCGATGCTGTCATCGCGTAGCGAGTTGATGAAGTCGTTGGTGAAGGTCTCGAGCGTCACATAGCGGACCCTGAGTTGGGGGCCGTTCTTGAGCGCGTAATGCCCGATTGCCTGGAGCAAATGGGTCTTTCCGAGACCAACGCCCCCGTAGATGAAGAGGGGATTGTACTGAGTCCCCGGAGTCTCTGCTGCCGCAAGGGCCGCCGCGTGGGCGAACCGGTTGGATGGGCCTATTACGAACGTGTCGAACGTGTACTTGTCGATGAGGCCTGTGCCGGGATTTGCTTCCGCGCCAGAGGTGCGCCGATGCCCGACATGGGGAGCGTCCAGCCCGACGGTGGACGTCTGGGCGGCCCGCCCACCCGGCGTCTGGTGACCCGCGGGTGCTTCATCGACCTTGGCCGCGGCGGTGCTCTCTGCCTCCGGATTCATATGAAGGAGAGGCACGACGACGACCTCGATGCGTGCAGTCTCCCCAGCCGCTTGGGATACAGTCTCCGCGATAAGATTGCAGAAGCGCGATTCAATCCAGTCCTTGGCGAACTCCGAAGCGACGCCAATCGAGTACGTGCCGTTGGCGAGCCCGAGACCGACGATCGGCTCGAACCAGATCCGGTAGGTGCCCTCGTTCACCTGCTCAGCGATGACCTTGAGGGACGCCTCCCAGATAGGATCGGTTCTTGTTTTGTCGGTCATGCCTTCCCCCGCAGCATTGGTCTTGCCCGCCCAACGTCGGGCTTCTCTTCACGGTCACTCCTCGGACGCGAGAGCTTACTGCTGTCAGAAAACTCCGCGTGCATACGCCAAGCCCGCGTCCGTGATCGACCGATCCCCGGTAGGCTCTGAAACCACAAGACCGGCTCCCTGCAACGACACGAGGTCCCTGTACGAGGTCGAGGTGGAGACGCCCAGTTCCCGCGCCACGCGGGTCGGACCGACCGGGGCGAGCTCGATCGTCAGCAGAAGGGTCTTGAGCTGCCGCTCAGAAAGATTATAGTTCGGGACCGTCGCGGGTGCGAGGGGCACGGCCTGCAAGGGCTTCACCCGGGCCGTAACGACTGTGCCGGTTCCGAGGTTGTCTTCCAGAGCGAGTGTACCCTCCAGATGGGCGAGAACCTCCTTGACGACCGTGAATCCTGATCCTACGCCCCTAATGAACCTTTTCGCGTCGGCGTCCGCAGATGTGAATCCGGCTTCCAGTGCCGCTTGCTTATCCGGGATGCCGGGCCCGCGGTCACTGATCCGAACTGTGTTTCCGTCATCCAGGATCGTGATGACCACTCCGGAAAAGGAGGCGTGGACCAGGTTTTCGACTAGTTCCCGGAAGACTGTCAGGGGTAGTCGGCCGCCAAGTTCTCGGGACAATGCAAACGCTCGTTCGGTAACGACCTGGATGAGCTGGGGGATAGAAGCTACCGGGCTTTGGACGTCATCGACGAGATGAACCTTGGGTGGTGACAGCGGATCCGCGTAGACCGCGATGCGCGGGACGGCCCAGACCGGCTGGGAAGACGCAAAATCTCCGACGCTCGCCATTCTTCACCCTGCCCGTGGCGGTGACCAGGAATTACTTGCCGAAAAACTGTGGTCATTGTAGCTGCGCGGAGGTCCCTTTTCCACAGAGTCTGCAGACGAGAAAGTCCCAAAATGGCAATTCTTCGTTGTAAAAAGTAGCCCTTAGAGGGAGCATGCCGCAGGCGGTAGACCGGCGTATTGCAGGGAAACCCGCCGGGTTATGCACAGGATGATCCACAGCTGTTGAAAACGTGTAGAAGCAAGAAACGCAACTGCCGCACAGACCACTTTTTCTGTTGATAATGGGGAAATCAGTTTCGGCGAGGGGTCTGCTCAGCGTGGCGCGGCAGTCAGAAAGCGGGTCCGGTGATGCCACTTTGGGCTTCTGGGGCAGAGGCCGAGCCCGTTGAAGCTTCTCCATAAGGGCGTTTGACGAGCGCCGGTTCGGGGGATCACTCCGACGAACCGTCTTGGAGCGTTTACCAGAGGTGTCCCGAGTACGCCTGGCGTGCGCCGGGAGCGTGCGGGCAGCTCAGGAATCCACAGAGTTGGGCGGGCGGATGCTTACGATCCCGGCAGCTCTCATTTTTTCCACAGTATCCCCAGGAGTGTGTGTACGCCCGTAGCATGACTGTGCAATTTGGCACAAACGCCGCGTGCGGCGCACGGATTTAGTCTGCTGCTGGTGTCGCGGTTTATCGGGGCGCGACTGTGGCCACCCTCGATTGACGCGTTTGCGGGGAAGCTTGTATACTTCGCTGCTCTTGTGAGTGGGCTTTCAGTGTCTGGCGCTGAATCCGGTCGTGTGGTCGGCGTTGAGGCTGTATATTGCATGCGACTAGAGTTATCGGCGAAGCCGGCGCAACAAGCGAGGAATTGTGAAGAGGACCTATCAGCCGAATAAGCGGAAGCGTAAGAAGACTCATGGTTTTCGCGCTCGCATGAGTACTCGCGCCGGTCGTGCCGTGCTGAAGCGCAGGCGCGACAAGGGGCGGAAACGCCTGTCGGCATAACAGTGAATCGGTCGCGAGGCCGATTATCCCGCTCCGAGGATTTTGCCCGGGTCTATCGAACGGGCCGATCCGTCGCCAACAGGTATATGGTTCTGTACTATTTCGAACGTACTTCGGGCGACTCCGTCGGAACGGCCGTTGGGCCGCGCGTCGGCTTCTCAGTTTCGAAGCGGCTGGGCAATGCCGTTCAGCGAAATCGTGTCAAGCGGGTCCTTCGGGAAGCTGTGCGGGCCCACGGCGAGAGCGTTAAGGGAAGCGTTGATATCGTGCTCATAGCCCGGGCTCCGCTCATGGACCTGCTGGAGACCGAGGGGTATGCCGCGGTAGACGCGAAGACCCAGGAAATACTCGACAAAGCGGCATTGATAAGTGCTCGAGGGGGAACAGGCCCATTTCATGAAGCTTAGGACAAATCCAATTGCCCTCGTGGCTATTTGGACCATTCGGGTCTATCAAAAGGTGATCTCCCCTGCTTTGCCTCGGTCGTGCAAATACTACCCATCATGCTCCCAGTACGCGATAGATGCTGTAAGGCACTATGGTCTGGCTCGGGGCACGGTGCTTGCTGCGTGGCGGCTTCTGCGGTGCAATCCCCTTAGCCTCGGTGGATACGATCCGGTGGAGCGCCAAAGGCTGTTTGGGGCCGGCCGCCGCGGCGGAATGAGGGCTGCCTAGATGGGAGCGATCGAGAACCTCTTCACGCCGCTGAGCAACCTGTTCTTCTGGGTCCTCGAATTCCTTCACAACAACCTCGGGATCAGCTGGTCTTGGTCAATCGTGCTCCTCACCGTCATTGTCCGTGTTGTCCTCATTCCCCTTACCTGGCGGCAGATAAAGAGCATGCGCGCCATGCAGGCTCTCCAGCCGCAGATCAAGGCGCTTCAGGAGAAGTACAAGAGCAACCGGCAACTCCTGAACCAGAAAACGATGGAGTTCTATTCGGAGAACAAGGTCAGCCCTTTCGGCTCGTGCCTGCCGCTCCTTCTGCAACTTCCGGTCTTCATTGGCCTGTACTACATGCTGCGGGAGCAAGGTCAGCCACCCGACGGAGCGTTTGTGAATCCGGTCGTGAGTTGGCTTTGGATAGACAACATCACGAGCTTCGACTTCATATTGATGTTTCTCTACATTGCCAGTCAGTTTGTGGTTTCTTGGCAGACCGCAAGGAACAGCGCCGGCCAGCAGAAGATCATCGCCTACATGATGCCGGTGATGGTTGGCATCTTCATGTTCTTCGGCAGGTGGCCTGCAGGTCTCTTTATCTATTGGTTCACCTCTAACTTGTGGACCATTGTTCAGCAGTTCGCGGCTGAGAAATTCATGCCGGCGCCTGCGCCAATCGCCCCCATCCTCCCGAAGGAGAAGGCGAAGACGGCCGGCCCGGTTCCCAAGAGCGGAGGCAAGCGAGATGGCCAGAAGCCAACAAAACAAGGGAAACCAGCAGCGGGTAGCAAAAGCCAGCGGCCGAACCGTGGAACAGGCCGTCCAAAGAGCTCTGGCCGAACTTGACTTCGCGCCGGGCGAGCTCGGCGAAGACCAATATGAGGTTACCATCGTCATCCCTCCCGAGGAGGGCTTCCTGGGGGTCGACGCTGTCGATGCCGTTGTGGAAGTCGCTCTTGTGGGGGTAGACTTCGATTTCTATGGACCCGAAAACGAAGAGATGCCGGCCGAGCTCCTGTACGAGACAGAGCCGGAGGATGAATACGAAGAGGATCTATCGCGATTGGAGGAAGTCGGGTTTCCTTCCGGTGCCTTCCTTCCGGTGCCTGAGAGCAGAAATCCGGACGCGCTGCGCCTAAAAGCATTTCTCGTACGGGTGCTCGGAGAGATGCGTGTTTCCGGCCAGATCCGGGTGTCGGAACTCGAGGAAGAGATTCATGCGGAGATTACGGGTGAAGATTTGGGGATTCTGATCGGTCGCCGAGGACAGACGATCGATGCGCTCGAGTACTTGGCCAGTATCGCCGTCTTTCCGGGCGCACACCCGCGCAAGCACGTTGAACTGGACGCAGAGGGCTACAAGGAGCGCAGGCGGAAGCAAGTGGAGCGGGTAGCGATCAGCAAGGCGCAGGAGGCAGTCAAGCGGGGCAGGCCGGTACCGCTGCCGGCGATGACGCCGGCGGAGCGCAAGATCATACACCTCACCCTTCGCGGCCGGCCGGATGTGACAACGGCAAGCCAGGGCCGCGAGCCCAACCGTTGGGTGGTAATCACGCCGACTCACTAGCGGTGTGCGGGGTGGGCCGAACGGGGTCGCTCTCCCGATGTCCCCAGTGAGGATCTGACGGGAGTGGTCCAATCCTAAGAGACCTTGAGGTCTGGGCGGTCTCTCTAGCGCTCGACGCGTTGAACGGTGTGTAGAGGGCTCGGCATAGTCGGTCGTCCATTTTTCTGGCATCATTTCTCCCTCGAAATCCGGACCATTTCGGCGAAAGACGGCAATGGAGCGTGTGAGAAACGATCATTACTCGGACCTTTGGGTCGATGACACGATAGTCGCCATATCTACCGGCGCAGGCCAAGGGGCCATCGGCATCGTGCGCATGAGTGGCCCGCGAGCGATCCCAATAGCCGCGATGATGTTCGCGCCGCTTGGCGATCAGCCGTGGGATCTGCACGAAAGCCATCGTCTCGTGTATGGCCACGTTATTGATCCTCGCGATCAGAAAGCGGTAGACGAAGCGCTGATGGCGACAATGCGAAAACCGCGGTCGTATACGCGCGAGGACGTCGTCGAGTTTCACTGCCACGGTGGTCTCGCCGCTCAACGCGCCGTCCTGCATTTGACCATGGACCTGGGGGCTCGGCCGGCCGAGCCCGGCGAGTTCACGCGACGAGCCTTCTTGAACGGCCGGATTGACCTCGCTCAGGCGGAAAGTGTGGCAGCCATCGTGGGCTCCAGAAGCACGGGGGCGCTCAAGGCGTCGGTCCGCCGGCTCGAAGGGGGTCTTTCCGCTCCCGTGCGGGAGTGCAGGGGCGGCCTTATGGAAGCCCTCGCCTACATTGAAGCCAGTGTTGACTTCTCCGATGAGGATATTGAGTCTCCCGATTGGGAGTGGATTGGGGAAAAGCTCTCACATGCCCGCGATGGATTGGGGATTCTGCTCAGCACGGCCTTCGTCGGCCGAGCCCTTGAAGAGGGGGTCCGGACTGCCATTGTGGGCAGGCCAAATGTGGGTAAGAGCTCTCTCCTCAACGCGCTGTTGATGCGTGAGCGGGCCATCGTCTCCGCGATCCCCGGAACGACCAGGGATACGATTGAGGAGCTCGTCGAAATCGGCGGCATTCCCATAAGCTTGGTTGATACCGCGGGAATGCGTTCCGGGGGCGATACGATTGAGCGACTGGGAGTGGAGCGGTCCCGCTCGGCAATGGCACAGGCCGACCTGGTTCTGCTTGTAGTAGATCTCTCTACGGGGCTCGACGACGAGGAAGCATCCCTGGTCGAGGGCCTGGATCCTGACCGCTCGATTCTGGTGGGGAACAAACGGGACATCGCGGGCGCGGGCTCGCTTGAAGCCTACCGCGCCCGGAGGCGGGTCTGCGCGGTTTCGGCCCTGACGGGACAGGGCCTCGAGGATCTGCGCGCGTTGGTTGAGGAGATTGTCACGGCCGGGCGCGGCCTTCACCTGGAGGAGCCCCTCTTGGCCAACGAGCGGCAAAGACGACTGGTGGAGGAAGCTCGGGACCGCACCGAGTCTGCTTTGCTGGCAGTGGCGGGGAAGCGGGGGGAAGAATTGGTTTGCGAGGACCTTCGGGGCGCGGTTCGGGCGCTCGGCATGATGACGGGTGACGAGTTCACCCCCGACTTGTTGGACGAGATCTTTGGCAGATTCTGCGTGGGAAAATGAGCCGGTCAGGGCCCCGGCAGGGGAGACAGAATGCTGCGAAAGCCGATTCCGCGGTGCCCAGGGTGCTGGTGGTCGGCGGTGGTGTGTCCGGTTGCGCGTGCGGCGCGACTCTGGCGGCTTTGGGCCTTGGAGTGACGATTGTCAATGTGTCACTGGATACAGTCGGATTCCCAGCCTATGGTCCGACCCTGTCTATTGGTGAGGGCGGCCCCGATTCGCTCGCTGGGGTGATGGGCGGGCTCCCCGTTCCTCTTCGTAGCGCGTGGCTTCGCCGGGCCCTGGTCGTTCGCAGTAGACATCGTCAAGTGCTTGTTGACGCGAGGGCCGTCAGCATAGAGACCAAGAGGCTTCTCGAGCAGGTCGCGGGGCTTCAGTTTCGCCAGGGCCTGATCGAAGAGGTCAGGCTCGTGCACTCGAGCGTTCCAGATGCGGGAGAAGGCGGCTGGATGGGTGAATCTGCCCGGGTTGTGGCCGAAACGATTTTCGGAGAAGCGATTGAGGCGGACGCGGTGGTGCTCTGCGTCGGTCTGAGCATCGGCGGCAGCTTAGTGGCCGGTCAGCATCGGATGGAGGCTGGGCGTTACGGTGAGATCACCAGCTGCGGCCTGCGGGAGTCGCTTGAGCGACTTGGGGCCGAATACGCAGAGAGTGTGTTTGTATTGGGGCCTTGCTTTGCGGGTGATCCGCTGGCCCAAGGCGGCCGCGTGGCTGTGGCGGACGCGCTCGCACCCGTGGGGCTTGCGACCGCCGACATCCTGCCTGCGGGGAAGGACTCTGGCTTGATGATGCTCGCTGGGGACAGCGTGTTCGCAGATGCGCCTGCCTGGGCCGAAGGTATTCCTGCCGGCAGCACGAGAACTGGTGCTCGAGATGACGGGTCCGGTGTCGAGCCCGGCGGTACCTCGGACCCTCGGACAGGTGGGACCGTGTTGAGACTCGACTGGCCCGAGTATTTCCCACCGGCGCCTCACTGGGACGATGCCGTCCGCGACAGCATGAGCAGTCGCAGTGTCGTCCACGGGCAAGACGGGGAAGTCGTGCTCGCTCCCGATGCAGTTACCACCGATGAGACCAGAATGGCGCCGGGTGCGACCGGATCGGGTTTGGGCCCAAAGTTGACGCTGGGAGAGGCTCACCCCAGTCTTCCGGCCGGGTCGCTCGCTGAGGACAATCGTGCGGCCGCGAGTAGACTCGGGTACGCGGTCTCTGCGCTGAGGGTCGTCAACCTCACCGTTGAGGGTCGGCTTGTCGTCCGCACGCCGCTTCCGGCGGCTTGCGACGGCCTAGGACGCTTGTCAGGCGACGAAAGGGAGCCGGGAGAGCGTCCGGAAGGATCTCGCGTTCCGGTGTGGGTTGCCGGCCGAGCTGCCGGGGCCGAGACTTATTTGCAGAGCCTCAGGTCGGCGGTGCGCGTAGCGGAAGATGTGGCGCGGTCGCTAGGTGGCGTGTGCCGTGGGGAAGAGCTGCTTGGAGCGAACACGGGCTCGAGCTCATGACAGGCGGGAAATGGACGTACGATGTTGTGGTGGTCGGAGGCGGCCACGCGGGCTGTGAGGCCGCGCTGGCCGGCGCGCGCATGGGATGTCGCACTGCCATGGTCACCCTTCACCTCGACAAGATCGCACTGATGCCCTGCAACCCGGCCGTTGGGGGTGTGGGGAAAGGACAACTCACTCGAGAAGTTGACGCCTTGGGCGGAGAGCAGGGTCGCAACACCGACCGCGCGTACATTCAACTCAAGATGTTGAACACCTCCAAAGGACCAGCGGTGCGGGCCCTCCGTGCCCAAGCCGATAAGCGGCTCTACGAAGACTGGATGAAGGTGGCGCTTTCGCGCACCCGCGGGCTCAGCCTGATCCAGGGGGAAGCGATATCCGTTGATGTTTCACGTGAAACAATCACCGGCGTCACGCTGGCAGACGGGCGCCGGCTGCGCAGCAGGACCGTAGTACTCGCCACCGGCACCTTCTTGCGCGGGAAGATCGTCGTGGGGAACCGGAGCCATCCCGCAGGTCGGGTGGGCGAACTACCGGCCGAGCAGCTATCCCTTAGTCTTCTCGCTAACGGGCTGGAACTGGGGCGTTTTCAGTCGGCCACTCCGCCCCGCGTCGACGGAGATACCCTTAATATCGATCGCATGATTCCGCAGTGGGGAGATGAGGAGGACCTGTCCTTCTCTCATTGGGGGCGTCCGGCGCC
>ENA-ORXD01002542-ORXD01002542.1-sediment-metagenome-genome-assembly--contig:-NODE-2542-length-11922-cov-8.901646_pt1 | contig 11922 bp, 12 predicted proteins | sample MGYA00237862_ERZ511471 | MGnify/ENA metagenome assembly ERZ511471 | reverse complement strand
GCGGCTAAGGCGTGTTCGCGCAAACGTTCGTGCATATCCTGCCGGTCAGCGCCGGTTTTCACCGCTGCCATCATGATCCTCTCAGTGGCCGCGAATGGCGCGTAGGCATCCAAATTTTTTTGAATACTCGCCTCATGGATATTCAGCCCATCGATTATTCGTAATGCGGTTTTCAATAATTCATCCACAATTAGAAAAGCCTCGGGGAGCATCGTTCGCCGGTTGGCGCTGTCATCGAGTGTGCGCTCTAACAGAGAGTGCGCCGCGTTGCCCCAGGCGATCTGAGGCATAACAGAAAGCGCCCTTGCCAATGAATCGATTTTTTCCGCGTTGATGGGGTTACGTTTAAACGGCATTGCCGAGGATCCCACCTGCTTCTTCCCGAAAGGTTCGCTGATTTCACCTATTGGCGGGGATTGTAAAAGGCGTAAATCAAAAGCCAGTTTATATAACGACCCACCCAATCCAGCCAAAGCACTCACGATCTCAAAATCCTGTTTTCGTGGATAGGTTTGGGTGGCGATCGGGTAAAATGGCAGGTTCAACAGTTGACTCAACCTGGCTTCAAAAATTTCAAGCTGCTCAACCCCGATCAAATCACCATACGCGGCCGCGGTGCCCACCGCGCCTTTAAATCCTTTACCGCGCAGGTTGGCATATATGGCTGTCGAATGGATCCAGTCTTCCAACAGGTCCTGCGCGTAACTGGCCAGCCGGTAGCCCAATGTAGTGGGTTCGGCCGGTTGGATATGCGTAAACGCCATTACCGGCAGCTCTGCTGTGCTCTCAATTTTTTGGGCAAAAACCAGAAGTAATTCCTTGAGCCTACCCAGGACCAGATTCAGGGCTTCCCGCAAACGCAATACATCCGCGTTATCTTCCACATCCATTGAGGTAGCCCCCAGGTGCAGAATACCGCCGCCAAGAGGACATTGCTCCGCGAAAGTTTTCAGTTCTGCCATTAAATCATGATGGATTTCGGATTCAATTTCCAATGCGCGCGTCACATCAATCTCCGCCACATGCGCTTCCAGATCAGCCAGTTGATCTGTGGTGACCAAACCGAATTCACTTTGGGCTTTGGCCAGGGCCACCCATATCTGGCGCCAGAGCAGACGCTTATGTTCCTCGCTCCAAAGCGCGCGCATTTCGGGGCTGGCATATCGCCAGGTGAAAGGAGATTGATAGTTGTTATATTCAGGCATTATTTAATCCCGGGGTGTTCCTTTTCTTGCGATCAAGGATAAGTTTAATCCATTATGTTCGCCAGTAATTATCTCAAACCCAACCTGTTTACACAAGTTAGAATAGTAATTCAAATCATGACTTTCACGAGGCCAACGCGCTCCGTAACCGGTTAGAATTTCGCGATCGGGCAGGCGAATTTTTAATGGGACGGCAAAACCATCTTTTGATTTGTCGACAATTTCACTGATATTCACATCCCATAAATACAAGCTGCCACCCGGCATGAGTACCCGGTAAGCCTGACGCAAAACAGCCGCATGGCTCTCATGCGGGATGTACATCAGGCAATAAAAAACCGTCACAGCCGAGAAAGTGCCATCCAGAAATTGCAAATCGGTCGCGTCCATCACAATTTTCAAGCCGCCCGCCGGCGCCTCTTCCAACTCGCGCCGGCTGCGGTCGATCGCAATTACCTGGTTGCCCATTAACTGCCCAATTACTCCTTCTCCGCCACCGCCGATGTCTAATATCCATCCTTCCACTGGCAGGTGATTTAGATTGATAGCCTGTTGATTATATTCATGCAGCGATAAACGGGGGTGATGAGATGCTTCTAGCATACCAGGTTCCGGCTCCTTTCAATGATTTGCGGCAGTAATCCTTTGCCATCCGGCTCAATCAGCTCATCCGCGGCGTCGATCACAAATTGCAGGCTGCCTTTGGGAGCGAATGAACGGTTGGCAACCCGGAAGGTTTCCACATCGTTTCCTCCATCACCAGCCGCGAAGACTGGCAAGTGAGACAATCCCATTCTGTTGATCAATGCTTTCAGCGTGCTGCCTTTATTCACACCTAAAGGGGTAAGTTCATAGATAAAGGGAGTTCCAAATGCTTTTTCAATTGGTAACCCATCGAGAGAGGAGACAAATTCTTGCATTTGATTTGAATCTTCACAAAAACACATCACTTTGACGAAATCATATCCCTGCGGAATTTGATCTTCAGACTCGTACTGGAGTTTATACCGGTGCAGGCAACTTAAGCTGAATTGGTTCGGCCAGAGAAGATAGCTCCCCGTCGTACTTTGCAATAAATAAGAGATGTGTGTGTTCTTTTCAATGATGGAAAATATTTCTTTTTTTTCATCCGCTGAGAAAAGGAACTCAAATGCAGTTTCTTCTTGGGGCGCATACCCCGCACCCCCATTTAATGTAATCAAAGGGTATGGGATGTTTTGATCAACTACCAGTTGGTTCAGGTGAAAAAGACGCTTGACAGATTCCAGAGATCTCCCAGTGGCCGGCACAAAAAGGTAATCGGTATTTTGGAGCAGGGTGTCTTTATCAGGTTGCCGGATTTTTTCTTGCGGGTCCAGCAGCGTTCCATCCAGGTCAAAACAAATTACAGCTTTGTACATCGAAATTTTCTCCGAAATCTTTGATTTTGCTTATTGCTGGGTGAATTATACCTTGTTGATTACTCGTTTCTCAACTGATTTGCGAACATCTCCAAACAGAATCACAAGGACTGCCGTTAATGGCAGCCCTTGCTTTGTGAGGAAATGAACCGAATATATACCTAAGCTTCCACACGAGCATATTGTGTATTCATATTCTTCAGCGAATCAATGATCTTTTCGCGAACTTTGTCTAGTGGAAGTTGAGCAGCTTCAAATCCGAGCATGACAGCGCCAGCTACGGGTGGCACACATAAACGTTTAAAAATTGCCTTCGGAGATTCCGCCAAAACGGTTGCTTTCATGGGCTCAATCAGCGCCTCACCGGCTTTGAAGAGACTACCCAACATCACAATTTCATAAGCAAGATGAGTAAAATCAAGCTGCCGCGCGACTCCCAACACCAGGTCTCCCAGGCTTTCACCTGCCCACCTGACAATCTCGCGCGAAACCGCATCTCCTTCATCAGCCAGGCGAAAGATATCGGGAGCCATGCCCGGATCTACTTTGTAACGTCCAAGAATATAACCTTCCAGCAAATCAGAAGGATTGTCTGCATGGGTTGAATTGAGAAACAATTCAGTGAGGCTGGTTTGTGGTCCTCGGTGAGTCCATTGCCAGGCGATATGCTGCAACGCGCGCTGCACAATTTCACTTGCCCCGGCGCCTTCACCCCATTCCAAACCATAACCAAGAATACGTCCTTCTTTACCGAATAAATCACGCCCGCGGACGTTGCATCCCGTTCCTGAAACCACCGCTATCCCCCAACCATAACTGGTTCCCGCCAGCAAGCCTAAAACCGTATCATTAACCAATTCAGATTGGCAATGCAGCTGCAATTGATTGACACCCTTTTTCAACCCGGATGCCTGCGATGGCCAATCATAACCAGCCACTCCAAATCCAGCGCCGATGATTTCGGCGCGGGCAGCGCCGCTGCTGAGTAATGCTTCGGTGAGGATGTGCTCCAATACTTCCGCAAAACCAGACATTCCTACATCATCCGGATTTCCTTGCCCCCCCACGCCCATTCCAACCAATTTGCCATCTGTTGTAAAAAGGCTCGCGTGGCTTTTTGTGCCGCCAATGTCCATGCCAAGAATATATTGGGTCATCTCTCACTCCTGGCTAAAGAATTGTGGCAAATAAGCTCGATTGATATTCAGCATGTCTTCCAAGACGTTTTCCACCTGTTCGGCTGAAGGGCCCAGCGGATTAGCCAGAATTGCCTGGTAAGCCGCGTTGCGATCCCCTTTGACAGCAGCTTCAACGGTGAGCAATTCATACATTTTTATCTGAGCTATCATTCCAAAACATACCGGCGGCAATGGAACGGTTTTGATCGGTTGGAAACCTTTGCGATTGATAACGCAGGGTAATTCCAACACCCAATCCGCCGGCCACTCCGCCACAGCGCCATGATTGACCTGATTCACGATGTGAATTTCATTCAAATCGTTGTAATGGGCATTGATCAACTGTGTTGCCAAAGTAGAATAATACGCGCCTCCTCGTTTCATTAAATCGGATGGCATCCTGGTCAGGCCTGGATCTGCATATTGTTTGAGGAGGGATTCTTCAATGGCCATCACCGCTTCTGCTCGTGAAGGAGGCCAGGCATCCTGACGTTGAATCCGGTTTTGGGTGTAATAGTAATATTGCAAATATGAATTGGGGATCATCTTCAAGTGCTGAATGGTGTTAGCATCCCACAAGCCTTCTCCAATCCGATCATATTCCTGTAGAATTTCATCCCAGACGTCTACTCCATCCAGCGTAAATCCGCGGTACCAACCAAAATGATTCAACCCCATAGTGTCCAAAAATCCCCGGTTTGGATCAATTTGCTCTTGTCGTTTTTCTCCTAGCAAATCCAAAATTCGCATTTTGGTAGTGATTGGACCATTACATACTCCTACACTGAGCACATCCGGAGCATAACGGCTTAATGCTTCCGTATTCAAGCCAGATGGATTGGTAAAATTGATCAAAACAGCGTCTGGCGCGGATTTTCTCATTTCGTCTGCAATATCCAGCAGGGCCGGGATGGTGCGCAGTGCCTTGGCCATTCCCCCCACCCCATTGGTTTCCTGGCCAATTAGACCATGTCGCTTCCCCAGGTACTCGTCTTCCCGGCGCGCTTTTAACATTCCCACCCGAAATTGGGTAATCACATAGCTGCTGCCCTGAACTGCCTCATGAAGATTGGAGGTTTTCGTTACCTTGAAGTGCGCGTCACTGGCGCACACCATTCGTTCCGCAAATCCACCTACAACTTGCAACCGCTCTTCATTTATATCCATCAAACAGATTTCATCCACCGGTAGCGAATGTGAGCGTTCAATAAAACCATTGATTAATTCCGGCGTGTAGCTGGAGCCTGCGCCGATGACTGTAATTTTCATGATATCAACCTTCTTTTTGATATTTTTTCCATGGGTCATTGTCAAAAAAGCCATCTACCATTGCCAATATATTCTGGTGAGGAATCTTCAGGTCTGTTTCGTTTTCATCAATTGAGAGAATAAATCCGCCCTCTTTGCAACTCCATTGCTCCAGCAATAATTGCGCTTCTTCGTATACATCTGTAAAGCTTCCTTTTGGTAGAGTTGCTTGAATATCCACATTACTTTCAAAACAAATCTTTCCTCGGAATTGGTCTCCAATTTCTTTGATTCCATTCACTCGTGGCTGTTGGAAATTAACCACATCCAGACCCAAATCGATAAGATCCGGTAAAATCACATTCATTTTGCCATCTGTATGCATCCATATATGCCACCCTGCTGCATGGATGGCATCAAATAGGATCTTATATCTTGGCTTAAAAAAATTACGCCATAGACGCGGGTTTACCATCATTGCTTGTTGGGTTCCCCAATCATCCGTAAAGCTAAGTCCATGAACTTTGGTTTGAAATCGAGAACGAATATTTTCGATAATTCCTAAATTGAATTCGACTATTCGATCAGCAAGTAGGGCCACTTTTTCAGGGTATTCATAAAAATCCGTCAAACAATTTTGAAACCCCCGTAATGCATGCATCCGTTCAAACAAAAACATAAAAATAGGGGTAACTACATATCGATCTTCATGTCCTGCTAACTGCAACTCCATCCCTTCAAAGAAATCTGGGTTGGAGGAATCTGGCCAGTTATAAGATTCCAGAAGATCCCATTTGATTAATGGGTGTCCTTTAATCTGTCCCATATTATTCATCTCAGTACGTTCCCACAAACACCCCCATTCGTCTATGGTTCTCTTATCGTCTCGGTTTCCTGGGCCTATAAAATTCCATTTAACAGTAGCCACATCAGATTGGAGGACCCCCCAACGATCAGTATGGACTGGAGCCTCTACCTTTACAGGCAAGCGATCTGGTTGTTTCATCTCGATCGCGCGCATTACAACTTCATAAGAAGACTGGCTCATAAATTGAAACTCCTTAACTTTTACATCGATCAAATCAACACATCAGGGATTATTTAACCCTTAACCCCACCAGCATATAAACCAGCCATAATTCGCTCTTGAAAGACCACGAAAATAATTACAATAGGCACCAGGGCAAAAATTAAACCTGAAGCAATGATTCCATAGTCAGAAACTCTTTCCGCTTTTAATAACGGCAGAACTAGTTGCAATGTGCGCGTCTTCTGATTGAGCAGAATTAAGGCAAAAAGATACTCATTCCAAATCTCAATGAAATTCAAGATCACAACAGTAGCGATGCCTGACCGACTCAGGGGAAGGATAATGTGGTAAAGAATCTGGGGAAGATTTGCACCGTCACAAATTGCTGCCTCTTCCATATCTTGAGGTATTTCCCGCATTGTGCAACTTAATAAAATCACGGTGAGAGATATTCGGGCAGCTGAGTAAAACAGCACTAAATAAATAGGGTTATAAAGCAACCCCGTTTTTGCTGCCATAAGAAAAACTGGTACAAGAATTGCAAATGCAGGTATTAGAAAACCAGTACTGAAAAAGGTTTCAACAAGATTTGAATATCGATTCCTTAATCGCGAAATCGCATACGCAGCCAAAAACCCAAAAAGAAGAGTTACCAATTCTGAACAGATCGTTACCCCAAAAGAAATACCCATGGCTTTCACAAGCCCAACTCTTCTCTGTGCTTCAAGAAAATTATCCAAACTCCAAGAATCAGGCAATGAAAGTGGCGTAGTGAAGATTTGTTGGTTTTCTTTAAATGCTGATACAAAAACGAAATATACAGGTATTAGCACAATCAAAGAATAGATAAGGGTTACCCCATAATTGACAAACAGAGTTGATTTTTTATGATGGATTAGCGTTGATTCCGTTTTTTTCTGAAAAGGATTAGATATTTTCATTGGTTTACCCTGCTTGAGATTGACGAGTTATCCGCCGTATTAACATGGTTCCTAACATACCGATAACAAAGACGAATACCCCAATCGTTTGGCTATACCCAAGATAGCGGTTTACAAACGCCTGTTGATACAAGTAATAGCCTAAAGTTAATGAGGAATCTCCTGGCCCACCATTTGTTAACAGGAGAATATTTTGAGCACTTCCCATCAGAACCCACAGAAATAAAAGAAGTGCCATTACACCGAAGAAGTCGAGAGAAATTGGAAACGCAATTTTCCACATCAGGTTCCAATAGTTGGCACCATCTATCTGTGCAGCTTCGTAAAGCTCCTTAGAAACATTTGAGAGAGAAGCGAAAAACATCACGGAATACCATCCGATGCCACCCCAAAGATCTACCGCAATAACAGCACCCAGTGAAGTATTCGTATTAGCCAACCAAACCCTCACCAAGTTTTCTAATCCAACTTCTCGCAAGAGGTAATTAATTATTCCATCGGGCATGTACATTCCAATAAAGATCATTGCAAGTGCAGGAGCAGAAAGCATCCCAGGGATAAAGAAGATTGTCCGTATCCAGCGATAACCTTTCGGTCGTTGGCTAAGAAAGAATCCAAACATAAACGATAGCGGCAGTACCACGCATAATGTTGTTAGTAAATGAATACCAGTATTCCGTAAAGCATTATAGAAATGGGGATCGCGAATAAGTTTTAAATAATTATCAATACCCACAAATGTCGATGGCTTGATAATTCCACGCCAATCTAGTGTACTTACATAAAACATATTCATTAATGGGACGATCAAAAAAACAGAAAACAACACCAAGGCCGGTAAAATTAGTAGCCAGAATTGAATTTGACGTTTTTTTTCCATGCTTCTTCACAAACCTTTGGGCAACATACCTGCAATAATGGTTATGTTGGCAGGATGTATCAATAAGGAATAACTTTCATTAATTCTTGGGCTATGGGTATTAAAACCCATAGCCCAAGATTTCAAATTTATTTGTACAAATCATCCATTGCTAACAAAATTTCATCAGCCGTAAAACCTGGCACAAAAGCGTTAGCTGTTACTGTATACCAGGCATCGTACACGCTGGCTGGTGCAAATGCGGTTGTAGCATGCTTGACAGTATCTACATCTAGTGAAAGCGACTGTACAAAGAGAGGAGGAAGGATGCTTTCATCTATTTCAACTTCGTTGAAAGGTGGAATCATTGCGCTTTGCTCAACAAAACGGGCGATATTCTTTTCATCAAAAAACATCTGAGCAAATAGTTTTACTGGTTCCAGGTTCTCTTTACCATTTCGGGTAATCCAAAAACCTTTCGCTTCGAATGAACTATACCAAAACGGTTTTGTTGCACCTAACGCATTGGCGGGAAGCGGAATACCACCTAATTTTACTTTTTGAGCCATTTCTGAAGGCAAGTCTGCATAGCTCCAAGATCCACCATGCATCATAGCTGCCTTTCCATCAAAAAAGGCGGCATTCATTGTTTCAAATTCCATACCTTCCACATTATCGATAAACACACCGGCGTCTCGCATTTGTACAAATTCTTCTACAAATTGTCTGGCCGAATCATTATCTGAGAAGCCGCCATTAACAAATAACTCTGCGGCTTGCTCATTTCCGATAGCAGCTGTAGCAGCGGTCAAGAACCAATCTCCACCAGTCCAATCTTTACCCCCAATAGCAAATGGTTGGTAGCCAGCTTCTCGTACTTTTATAGCAACATCAGTCAATTCTGCGAATGTTGTAGGTAATTGGTCTACACCAGCTGCTTCCAAAATTTCCATGTTGTACCACATGGGCCAGTTAAAACCTTCGATCGGAAAAGCAGCGTATTCATCGCCAACTTTATAATCATTTAGTGCATTCGGTTTGAATTTTCCATCCAATCCCCATTCCACTAAATACTCATTTACCGGAACAACCACACCATCACTCAACCATTCCTTTGATGGACCCATCCAGTTGTGCATGATGATATCTGGTTCTTGATTCGCTAAAAATGAAGTCTCTACTTTTGTAGCCATATCATAATCCGGCACAAATTCAACGGATAGTTCAATATTGGGATAGGCGGCGGTAAACTCCTCAACAATCTGTTTTAAAACAGCACCCTTGCTATCTGCGTCATAATCCCAATTCGTATAAATAGTCAGGGTTCCATCCGGGTTTTCTGGTTCAGCGGTGGGTTCGGGTTGCGCCGGAGCCGAGGTGGCTGGGGCAGAGGCGGGTTGTTCATCAGCAACCGGTTGATTAACTTGGGCAGCACCAGCACCACAGGCAGAAAGCAGCAGGCTGGCGGTTAAAATCAATACGAGAATGAAAAAGGGTTTCGTTTTCACAGTTCCTCTCCAAAAAATTCAGGTAATCAAAATGCGTTTTATGATAAGATAAACGCAGCGTGGGGAACTATTCGCCTGGTCAGCCCACCCTTTGGGTGGTGTAGTTTCTCACGCTATCTTGTACACTTTCAATCTTTCCCGTCTTACCTCCTTTCTGATCACAATCCACATAAGCCGGTTCTTCTATCTCACATTATTGACAACCGCATGACCTCCGAATCTTCAACTCTGTGGGCAATAAAGTTAATGGTGGAACATCTTGTTGGTTTATGATCTTCAATAGTTGCTTTGCGGCTTCGGCGCCGACATCCCGGATTGGTGCCTGCACCGTGGTAATGGCTGGACCCAGGTAATAACGCGGGTATGCGTCATCAAAACCAACAACCGCAATATCTTCAGGCACCCGCAACCCGGCCTGGGAAAGCGTGTAGATGGCCGACATGGCGGTATCATCATCAAACGCGAAGATGGCATCAATTTCAATTCCAGATTCCAACCATCTCATCACTTGTTTTTCAGTTTCATTGGCTGCAAATCCTCCTTCTCCGATCAGTTCATCCTGAATCGGAATGCCGTGGAGGGTTAAGGATTGCTTATAACCCATCTCACGGTAGGTTGAATGTTCCTGTTCCTGACGGCCGCGGATGAATGCAATCCTTCGGTAGCCGTGGACATCAATGAGATGGTTAACCAAATTAAAGGCGCTATTTTTGTTCTCAAAGGTTACATTGGGAATCGGTAAAGATTCCGGGGCAGATTGGTGTAATAACACCATTGGGAAATTGATACTACTCAAATACTGCAATTCAGCTGACGAAAGCGCGTCCGTATGGATTAATAAACCATCCGTGTTATGCGGTCCCAAGGGTCGCTGATACCCGGCTTCTTTGGCAACCTCGCCCCGGGTGGCATGGATCAGCAGATCATAGCCCTGATTCCGGGTAACACTTTCCACCCCCTCTAAAATCTGGCCAAAAAAGGTTGAAGACACTTCCAGAGCAATCAGCCCCAGGGAAAAGACTTTACCTGACGCCAGTCCGCGTGCCGCCGCATGCGGTTTGTAGTTAAGTTTTTCAACCGCATCCCGCACACGTTGGGCGGTATCTTCACCGATCTGCCCCTTGTTATTCAATACGCGGCTGACGGTTGAGGAAGCAACTCCAGCCAATCTGGCAACATCATCAAGTGTCGGAGATGATATATGTTTTTGATCTTCCATGATTTCCTCTCTATGCAAGCGCTTGCCGCAAGCGCTTGCATAGAGTTTAGCAATTCTTCTGTTGGTTGTCAATAGCCACTTTGCACCCAAACAATTAAAGAAGCTGCCATTAAATGGCAGCTCTTCAACCCAAAAATCGAATTTTTCTCCGAAATCTTTGATTTTGCTTATTGCTGGGTGAATTTATCCCCTGTTGGCTGCTCATTTCTAGAATTGACCGTCGGTAAATATTCTCTCTATTGAATCCATTTTGTAGCCTGTTTTAAAGCCTCTGCGGAATATACTTAATTGGAGTGCACCTCATCATCAGGGGGAAACGCTCGCCATTGAGAATAACAACCAGGGCAAGCCGCTCACAATACCAATGCCTTTACCCATGTGCGCGTCAGCTACGGCCTTACCCCCCAAGGGGATGCTTCGCGACCCCCACGGACTATCGCTACACCGGGCAGTTGGAACAGGCCGAGTTAGGATTGTACTATTACGTTGCCAGGTGGTATGATCCTTATCCAGCACCCAACGGTCGATCTGGTCGATCCGGTCCAGGATTTGCAGCACGGGCTGCTCAATGAAAAAGTGATGGATTGATTCGGCAAGAAAGTGAAAGAAATTACCGGACATGATTTTCCTCCTTCATTTGATTGGATTTGAGCCATTTGGATGAGATGAGTACCTGGCCCCAAAGTGGAGGCGTCAGGCGCTGTAAAATTAAGGTGTTATGAACCACCCCTTCGATGTGCATACGTTCTCGCATAGCAGTTCTGACTTCCTTCATGTTTTTTTCGGGCGCGATGATCAGAAGCCAGACGCAGCCGCGCAGCAAATAAAGGTACTCTTTGGGATTGACGATCTCGACCTTCACCTTTTCTTCTTTGATCGAGCGGATATATCTTTCCGCATACTTACGCATGGTGATTTGCGGCCGGTCATCCAGCGCGGCGAAGAAAGCCGCGTTGAACAGAATCGGGAACAATGGGTCATCCATTGTTGGCGGCATCAGCAGCATGGAGCACCTCCGTGTTCTCAGTAAATTGGGCGACAAATCGATCTAGGGCAGCCATCTCGATGCGGGACACATTGCCCAATCGAAAGCGCTGCAGCCGGCCTTCCCGCAGCCAGCGGTACACCGTACGCGGTGACACGCGCAGGTATTCGGCGGCTTCTGGGATGGTCAGATAGACGATTTGCCGTGTGGCAAGTGGATTTGTTAGCATGGAACCCATTGATTCACCTCCTCAAAAAGGGTATAATAGGGTAGAAATTCGGAAATTCCGAAAAGGAGATTTACTGAAATGACAACCACTACTATTCAGGTTCGTAAGAAGGGCAGCTTC
>ENA-ORXD01002541-ORXD01002541.1-sediment-metagenome-genome-assembly--contig:-NODE-2541-length-11923-cov-4.152119_pt1 | contig 11923 bp, 9 predicted proteins | sample MGYA00237862_ERZ511471 | MGnify/ENA metagenome assembly ERZ511471 | reverse complement strand
GGGCGACGACGAGGTCGGCGATGCTCGCGTCCTCGGTCTCGCCCGAGCGCTCGCTGACGCACACCCCCCATCCGGATCCCACGGCGATGCGCGCGGCCTCGAAGGCCTCGGTCAGGGTGCCGATCTGGTTGAACTTCCAGAGCAGCGCGTTGCCGGCACCCGCCTCGACGCCGCGGCGCACGCGCGCCGGGTCGGTGACGAGAAGGTCGTCGCCGACGAACTGAGTGTCGGGCAGCGCTGCGGTGAGCGCCGCCCAACCCTCCCAGTCCTCCTCGTGCAGCGGGTCCTCGATGCTGGCGATGCCGAAGTCGCGCACGAGCTCGCGGTAGAGGTCGATCATCGCGGCGGTGGAGAGCTGCTCCCCGCCCACGGCGTAGGTCTCGCTCGCCGGGTCCCAGAGGTGGGTCGCGGCAGAGTCGAGGGCGTAGACGGCGTCGTCGGCATAGCCCGCGGCCGCGACCCCCTCGTGGACCACGGCGAGCGCCTCACGTACGTCGACGATGGGCGTCGCGAAGTCGCCCTCGTCGCCGGTGTTGGCGGAGAGCTTGCCGTAGCGCGAGACGACGATCTCCTCGAGCGCCATGTGGCACTCGCTGGCCATGCGGATCGCCTCGGCGAAGGAGCGCGCCCCGACCGGCATCATGATGAACTCCTGGAAGGCGAGGTCGTTGGAGGTGAGGCGGCCACCGCCGACGAGATTGATGAGGGGGACGGGGAGGACGCGCGAGCGCCCGTTCAGCGAGCGGTGCAGGGGCAGGCCGCGGACGGCCGCGGCGCACTGCGCCGCGGCCAGCGACACGCCGGCGAGGGCGTTGGCGCCGTGGCGGGCCTTGCGGGGCGTACCGTCGAGGTCGCGGAGGAAGGCGTCGAGGCCGGCCTGGTCCTGGACGTCGCGGCCGGCCACGGCCGGGCCTATGACCTCGTTCACGTTGCCGACGGCGCGGGTCACGCCGAAGCCCCGGTACGCGGCGCCGCCGTCGCGCAGCTCGACGGCTTCGGCGGCGCCGGTCGAACGGCCGGACGGCACCGCGGCGCGGCCGTGGAAGGCGCCGGGCTCGCCGGGCGCCGCGCCGGCCCAGACGTCGACCTGGACGGTCGGGTAGCCACGGCAGTCGAGGATCTGGCGGGCGTGGACGGCGGTGATCGCGGAGCTCATGGGCGTCCTCCGGAGGCAGGAGTGTCGGTGCGGATGGGATCGACGGTACGGACGGGCACTGCGGCGCGGTCGACCGAGGACCAGTAGGTGCGGGCGGGAGATCTCATGCCTTCGCCCCGGGCGCCGCGCGCGACGCGGGCGCCGGCGGGACGACGGTGAACAGGGCGCGCTGGGGGCGCGGCAGGAGCAGGGCGGTGGGGCGGGCCCGGCGGCTGAGCCGCCGGGCCCGCCCCACCGCGTCCTCGACCGCCGCCTCGAGCGTGGCCGCAGGCGTGAACCAGAGCCGGCGCAGGTCGGCGTCGGCGACGCCGGGGCAGCAGGCGACGACGTTGGGGCAGCGGGCGAGGAAGCGGGCCAGGAGACAGGAGTGGTCCTTCTCGATGGTGTAGGTGGCGACGGCGCGGGCGTGAGCGTCATCGGGCCCGGCCGCCCCGTCGAAGGGCTCGAGCATCTCGTCGCTGCCGAGGCCGTCGGCGCAGCCGGCGGCGAGCACGACGACGGTCTCCGGCCCCACGAGCGGCTCGACGGCGATGAGTGCTTTGAGCGCCTGATAGAGGTTGAGGTCGAGCGGCGTGCCCGGCCCAGTCACGATGAGATCGGGTGCGGCCGGGGTCTCGACCGCGGCCGTGCGGCGCACGAAGTCGACGAGCTCGTCGTGCGCCGCTTCTGGGTCTCCGGCCGCCACGGCGGTCGGTCGCAGCCGTCGGTCGAGCGCCACGTTGACGATGAAGTCGAGCGGCGCGAGACGCAGGGCCGCCAGCATGTCCTCGTGGACGGGGTTGCCGTCGAGTCCCCCCGGGCGTGCGCGCTCGTGCGAGACGGCCTTGGGAGCGTGGTTGTGCGCGATGGTCTCGTACGCGGCGACGCCGGGCAGCAGGGCCTTGCGCCCGCCGGTGAACCCGGCGAACTCGTGCGGCTCGACGACGCCGAGCGCGATACGCAGATCGGCCTCCGCCACTGCCCGGTTGATGCGAACCGGCGTGCCGGCGGGGGTGACCCCGACATCGAGACACTCGCTCCGGCGCGCGTCGTGGGTCGCCACGCGCACCCGGTGAAGCAGGTCCTTCCCGAACAGGCCGCGCAGTTCCGCCGCGGTGGCGGGCCGGTGGGCGCCACCCCCGACGATCACTGTGACGGTGTCGGCGGCGACCCCTGCCGCGGCGAGCTCATCGAGTACGTCGGGCAACAGCAAACGATTCGGCACCGCTCTGGTCGCGTCGCTCGTGACTATTGCTGCCGAGGACCGCCCCGCGGCCAGGGCGTGCAAGGGCGGCGCCCCCGTCGGTGCCTCCAGGGCCGTGCGGAGCGCGGCGCCAGCGTCGATCGCCGGGGGGTCACTGACGCACCGCAGCAGTGCGTCGGCGCCGTCGAGGGGTCCGCCCTCGAGGAGGCTCTCGAGCGCGTCGTCGATGTCGGCCAGGCGGTTAAGGTCTTCCCGTCGCACGGTCCAGAGTCTATCGGAGCGGAACACGGGGGCCGCAGCGCGCATGGACCCTTTGCTCTGCCCCGGCAGACCGCTCCTCGGCTCCTCCTCCGCCGCTGCGTCGGCGGTCCGCGGGGCGGCGGTCGCGACGCACGCCGCAGCTGCGGGTTGACGCTCGGGGACGGGGCGGCTCTACTGTCTCAGCACATGGATCGCCTCGTCCTCTTCGACATCGACTGCACGCTGATCGACGCCCACGGCGCCGGCGGCCGCGCCATCCACGCGGCGCTGGATCGTGTCTACGGGGTGAGCGGCGACCTCGACGGCTACACGTTCCACGGCCGCACGGACCCCGCGATCATCCGCGACCTGGCGACACGCTGGGGCGCCGCCGTGGACGAGGTCGACGCCCGGCTCGAGGAGTGCCTCGAGGTGTACGTCGGGCTTCTCGCCGACGAGGTCGGCGCGGGGCGGACCGACACGCTGCCAGGCGTGGCCGACCTGGTCGCCGCGCTGGCGGCCGAGCCCGGCGTCGTGCTCGGGTTGCTGACCGGCAACATCGCCCAGGGGGCGGCGATCAAGCTGGCGCCGACCGGGCTCGGCGAGCACTTCGCGGTCGGCGCCTATGGGTCCGACTCGGGCCTGCGCCCGGAGTTGCCGGCGGTCGCCGTGCGGCGCGCCGAGGAGCTCACGGGGCGGCGCTTCGCGGGCAAGCAGGTCGTCGTCATCGGCGACACGCCGGCCGACGTCGAGTGTGGGGCCGCGCTCGGGGTCAAGGCCATCGCCGTGGCGACGGGGCGGCACTCGGTCGCGGAGCTCGCGGCGTACGCTCCCGACCACGTCTTCGAGGACTTCTCGGACTGGCGCAGCGCCTTGGCCGCGATCCTCGGGTGAGGGCCGCGGCGCCGCTCCAGGAGCGGGGTTGAGAACGGGTGCCGGGCGGCCGCCGCACCTGAGCCGCCGTAGCCAAGCCACCGCAGCCGGACCGCCGAGGCCGGACCACGGGGGCGAGCCGCCGCGACCGGGCCGCCTAACGGCCGAATCTCGTCGGCGCGAGGGCGGCGATGTCGAGCGACGGCGCCTCGCCGGCGCACATCTCGGTGACCAGCCGGCCGGTGACCGGCCCCAGCGAGAGCCCCAGCATGCAGTGGCCCGTGGCGAGCACCACGTTCGGGTGGCGCGGGCTGCGCCCGATGACGGGCAGGCCGTCGGGGGTCAGCGGGCGCGGCCCGCGCCAGACCTGGCGTACGGGTCCCTCCTCGGGGAGGCCGACGACGCGCGCCGCCGCGCGGCGCAGACCGGCCAGCCGCCGGGCGCGCAGGCGCATGTCCCAGCCGGCCAGCTCGAGCGTGCTGCCGAGGCGCAGCGTGTCGCCGAGCGGTGTGAGGACGACGTGCGCCTCGCCGACGCAGAGCGGCAGCTCGGGCGTACCCTCGGGCCGTGCCACGTCGATGCTGTAGCCCTTGGCGGGCTCGATCGGCAGACGCAGGCCGAGCTCGCGCAGCAGGAGTGGCGTCCATGCCCCGGCGGCGACCACGACCTGGCCGGCGCCGAAGACGCCGCGCGTCGTACGCACGGCACGGACGTGTCCAGCGGCGGCGCGTCCGGGGCGGGGGCCCGCGGACCGCCCGCCGCCGGTCTCGAAGCCGTAGACCTCAGCCCCGGTCACGACGGTGGCCCCGTCCCGGCGCGCCCGCGCGACCATCGCGCGCGTGAACGCGGCGGGGTCCATGTGACCATCGTCGGGTGTCAGCACGCCGCCCACCACACTGCCGGGGCGCACCTGGGGCGCGCGTTCGCGCACCTCGGCTGCCGAGAGCATGTCGACGGCCACCCCGAGGGCGCGAGTATCGGCCGCCGCCGCCTCGGCTGTGGCCATCCCGGCGGCGGTCTCGTACACGAACAGCCAGCCGTTGCGGTGGTAGTGCCACGCAGCGCTGCCGTCATCCGCACTGCGGCCACCGCCGCTCGTCGCGAGCTCGTCGTGCAGAGCGGCGCTCAGCTCGCCGAGCTCGTGGAGCAGCGGCGCGTGCCTCCGTGCCACCTCGGGCGCGCAGGCGCCGCGGAAGTGCCAGAGCCAGCGTGCCAGCTCGAGGCTCGCCCGGGGCTTCACGTAGAACGGGCTCGACCCGTCGAGCAGCCAGCGCAGCCCCTGGCCGAGGGCCCCCGGGTGAGCCAGGGGCTCGGCCTCGCTGGGCACGAGCAGCCCGCAGTTCGCGTACACGGCGCTGACCGCCGGGCACACCTCGGACTCGCGCTCGAGCAGGGTCACGGCGGCGCCCCTCGCCGCCAGCGCCTGCGCCACGCAGGCGCCGATCACGCCGCCACCCACGATCACCACGTCGCTGCGCTCGCTCATCTCTTCTCCCTCATCGACGCGTCCTCGCGCTGGGCGCCGATCGTCCCCGCTCGATACGGCTGGCGGCGAAGGTCGCCTGTCGCCACGGGGCTCACGAAACGCTAACCTGTCGGGGATAGGCTCGCCCGGATCACTGCCGGGCGTCAAGGAGCTGAAGGATGGCACGCGAGACCGTGCTCGTCGTCGACGACGAAGAGGACATCCTCGAGCTGGTCAAGTACAACCTCGCCAAGGAGGGCTACACCGTCGTGGCCGTCGCCTCCGGCGAGGACGCGCTGGCCGCGTCGCGGACGAAGCTGCCCGACGCGGTCGTCCTCGATCTGATGCTCCCCGGCGTCGACGGCCTCGAGGTCTGCCGGCGCATGAAGAGCGACCCGACGATGCGTCACATCCCCATCGTCATGCTGACCGCCAAAGGCACCGAGGCCGACATCGTCACGGGGCTGGAGCTCGGCGCCTCCGACTACGTCACCAAGCCGTTCAGCCCGCGGGTGCTCACGGCCCGCGTCAAGGCGGTGCTGCGGCGCGACGCCGAGTCGACCGACGAGGGCGGCGTGCTGCGCGTGCGGCAGCTGACCATCCACCCGGGCCGCCACGAGGTCCTCGCCGGCGACGTGCCCGTCAACCTGACGGCGACCGAGTTTCGCATCCTGGTCTTCCTCGCCCGGCGGCCGGGATGGGTCTTCACGCGCCAGCAGATCGTCGATGCCGCGCAGGGCGACGACGTCTACGTGGCCGACCGCTTCGTCACCGACCGCTCGGTCGACGTCCACATCGTCTCCCTGCGACGCAAGCTCGGCCCCTGCGGCGCCTATATCGAGACGGTGCGCGGCGTGGGGTACCGGCTGCGGGACGACTGAGGATGCGCCACCTCTTCTGGCGCATCTACCTGACCTACCTGATCATCGTCGTGCTGTGCACGGCGGGTGTCGGTTTCTTCGCCCTGCGCAGCTTCGGCGATTTCCATCGCGACCAGACGGCGCGCGAGCTCGAGGCGCGGGCCGCGCTGGTGCGCGACGAGGTCGGGCCGCTGCTCGAGGCAGGGGACCAGGCCGCGGTGCAAGTGACCGTGCGCCGGCTCGGCGAGGTCTCGGAGACGCGGATTACGATCATCTCGAACGGAGTGCCCGGGGCTCCGGTGGGCGAGGTCGTCGCCGAGTCGCGGGCGGCTCCCGAGGAGCTCGAGCGCCACAGCGACCGCCCCGAGTTCAAGGCGGCCGTGAGCGGCAAGGTGGGGCGCGCGACGCGTGAGAGCGCCACCCTGGGCACCGACATGATGTACGTGGCCGTGCCCGTGGAGGCCGCCGGCCGGGTGGTGGCCGTTGTGCGTACGGCGATGAGCCTGAGTCGCGTCGACGACGCCGTGAGCGGCCTCTCCCGCTCCATCCTGCTCACGGCCGTGCTCGTCGCCTTGGTCGCCGCCGTGATCGGCTGGTACGTCTCGCGGCGCATCGCGCGGCCGATGCGCGAGGTGCGCGAGGGCGCCGAGCGCTTCGCCGCCGGCGACTTCACGCGCAAGCTCGCGGTGCCGGCGACCGAAGAGTTCGCCGGCGTGGCCGAGAGCCTCAACCGCATGGCTGAGGAGCTCGACGAGAAGCTGGGCGCCATAACCCGTGAGCGCAACGAGCGCGAGGCGGTGCTCGAGAGCATGGTCGAGGGCGTGCTGGCGGTCGACCCCGACCTCCGCATCCTCACGCTGAACACGGCGGCCGCCGGACTGCTCGGCGTCGACCCCGTCGAGGTGCAGGGAGCGGCCATCGAGGAGGCGGTGCGCAACCCGGACCTGCAGCGCGTGGTCGCGGCCGCCGTCTCCGGCCAGGGCCCGGTCGAGGTCGACCTGGCCGTCCACGTCGGCGGCCGCGACCAGTACCTCCAGGCGAGCGGGGCGCTCCTGCACGCGCAGGGAGGCGAGGTCGTGGGCGCGGTCGTCGTGCTGAACGACGTGACCCGCCTGCGGCGCCTCGAGGCGGTGCGCCGCGACTTCGTGGCCAACGTCTCGCACGAGCTGAAGACGCCGGTCACCTCGATCAAGGGGTTCGCCGAGACCCTGGTCGACGGCGCCATCGACGATCCCGCCGCGGCGCGGCGCTTCCTCAAGATCATCGCCGGGCAGGCGGACCGCCTGAACTCGATCATCGAGGACCTCCTCGCCCTCTCCTCGCTCGAGGAGGGCAAGGGAGCGGGTATGGACCTTCAGGAGACGCGGCTCGGCGACGTGCTCTCGGTCGCCGCCGACGTCTGTGCGCCCAAGGCGGAGGCGAAGGGCATCACTCTGCTCGTCGAGTGCCCCCAGGGCATGTACGTCGACGCCAACCCGCCGCTCCTCGAGCAGGCCGTGGTGAACCTGCTCGACAACGCCGTGAAGTACAGCCCCGGCGGCACCACGGTGCGCGTCACCGCGGCGCCCGACGACGGCGAGGTCGTGATCGCCGTCAGCGACGAGGGGCAGGGCGTGTCGCGCGAGCACCTGCCGCGCCTGTTCGAGCGCTTCTACCGGGTCGACAAGGCACGCAGCCGTGACCTGGGCGGCACCGGTCTCGGCCTCTCGATCGTCAAGCACGTCACGCAGGTGCACGGCGGCCGTGTCTCGGTCGACAGCGTCGTCGGCCGCGGCAGCACGTTCAGGATCCACCTGCCGCGCCGTCACTCCGTCTCGTAGCGCCCCGCTTCACGGCGCCGCTCCACGTCTCGCCCGCCACTGACCGTGCGCTAACCGAACCCTAACGCGGCGGCGTTAGCGTTGCCCTCCGGAGTGCGGCGCCCGCCGTCACCCCGGGCCATGGAACGTGACGAAAGGAAGGTCAGGATGAGGAAGTCCAGTCGCCGGTGGCGCGCGATCGCGGCCGCCGCGCTCGCAGTGCTCCTCGCGGTCTTCGCGCTGGCGCTGGCGGCGTGCGGCGACGACGGCGAGGCGAGCGACGGCAGCGGGATCCCCGGATCGGGGACGGCGAACACGATCGTCGGCGCCGGGGCGAGCTTCCCCTATCCGCTGTACTCGGCGTGGGGGAGTGAGTACAACAGCCTCAACGGTGTCAAGCTGAACTACCAGTCCATCGGCTCCGGCGGCGGCATCTCCGCCATCTCGGCCAAGACCGTCGACTTCGGCGGGTCCGACGCGCCCCTCGAGCCCTCCGAGCTCCAGGCCGCCGGCCTCATGCAGTGGCCGCAGTGCGTGGGCGGCGTCGTCCTCGTCGTGAATCTCGACGGCGTCGAGAACAACGAACTCAAGCTCACCGCCGAGCTCGTCGCCAAGATGTACACCGGCGAGGTCGACACGTGGAGCGACCCCGCGCTGGCCGCCGAGAACGACGGTCTCGCGCTCCCCGACACCAAGATCAACGTGGTGCACCGCGCGGACAGCTCGGGCACGACCTGGATCTTCACGAACTACCTCGCCGCCGCCGCCGGTGACGTCTGGACGCTGGGCGGCGACAAGGAGATCGCCTGGCCGACCGGCGTCGGCGGCAAGGGCAACGAGGGCGTGGCCGCGAGCGTGCAGCAGCTCAAGGGCTCGATCGGCTACGTCGAGTACGCCTACGCCAAGGAGACCGGGCTCGTCAGCACGCAGCTCAAGAACGCCGACGGCGAGTGGGTCGAGCCGAGCCTCGAGACCTTCGGCCAGGCGGCCGCGCAGGCCGACTGGGCGGGCGCCGATGAGTTCTACCTCGTGCTCGTCGACCAGCCCGGCCCGACCACGTGGCCCATCACCGGCGCCTCGTTCATCATGGTCCAGAAGGAGCAGGCCGACGTCGCCCGCGCCCAGGCCATGCTCCAGTTCTTCGACTGGGCCTTCCGTGAGGGCGCTGGCACCGCCGAGGGTCTCGACTACGTGCCGATCCCCGCGAACGTCTACGAGCTGATCCAGAGCAAGTGGAGCGAGAACCTCATGTCCGGCGGCTCGCCGGTCTGGCCGCTCTGAACCCCATCGGGTAGGACCGCGACGCACATGGGGGCAGGAACGTGAGCACACTCGACATCGACGTACGACCACAGGCGGGTCCACCGCGCGGCGCCGCCAAGGCGGCGCCGCGCGGCCACCGTCGCTTCGGCGACCCGGTGTTCCGCGTCGTCGCCCTGGTCTGCGGGTTGTCCGTGGCGATCGCCATGTTCACCCTGGCCGGGGTCCTCATCTACAACTCCTGGACGGCGATCGGCGAGCTGGGTCTCAGCTTCCTGACCACCGTCGCCTGGTCGCCGAACGGCGGCAGCTACGGCGCCCTCGCGGCGCTCGCCGGCACGGCGATGACGACCGTGGTCGCCATGGTCATCGCCGTGCCGCTCGCCCTGGTGATCGCCCTGCTGCTGACCGAGCTCGTGCCGCCGCGTGTGGCGCGCGTCATCGGCACGGGGATCGAGATGCTGGCGGCGATCCCCAGCATCATCTTCGGCATGTGGGGCCTCTTCGTCCTCGTGCCCTTCATGCAGGAGCGGGTCGCCCCGCTGGTCATGGACAGCTGGCTGGGCGAGCTCCCGCTGCTGCGCCCCGGGCCGATGTTCCAGGGCGGCGGGTTCTCGATCCTCACCGCCGGGCTCGTCCTGGCGGTGATGGTGCTGCCGTTCATCACAGCCTTCTCGCGCGACGTGCTGCTCATGGTGCCGCGCGTCACCAAGGAGGCGGGCTACGGCATGGGGTCGACGACCTGGGAGGTGCTCCGCAAGATCAGCCTGCGCTACGCGCTGAGCGGTATCGTCGGGGCGACCTTCATCGGCCTCGGGCGGGCACTCGGGGAGACGATGGCCGTGGCCTACCTTGTGGGCGGCTCCTTCCTCTCGGTGCCCCAGTCGCTCTTCGACCCCGGCACCACCATCGCCTCGCTCATCGCCCTGCAGTTCAACGAGGCCACGACGAAGCTCGACATCAGCGCCTTGATCTACATGGGGCTGATCCTGTTCGCCATCACCATGGTCTTCCAGGTGCTGGCGCAGATCTGGCTGCGGCGGGCACGGCGCACCACGGGGGGGCGGGCATGAGCGCGCCGGCGACGTCGCACAACGGCCGCGGACTGGCCCCTGCGCCGCTCAAAGCGTTGCGTCCGCGCTCGCACGGTCGCCGCAAGGCCGTGGACGCGGCGATCCGGGTCTTCGCCTGGGTCGCGGCCACGGCCGGCATCGCCGTCATGTCCCTGATCGTCTGGGAGGTCGTCCAGCGCGGCTTCAGCGCCATCGACTGGGCCTTCTTCACGGAGCTGCCGCCGGTCGTCGGCGAGGACGGTGGAGGGCTCGGCAACGCGATCCTCGGCACGCTGGTCATCACGTTCGTGGCCGCGCTCATCGCCCTGCCGATGGGCTTCTTCGGCGGCATCTGGCTGGCCGAGTTCGGGCGCAACGGTCGTATCGCCACCGGCATACGCATGGTCGCCAACGTCAACATGGGGATCCCGTCGATCGTGGTCGGCGTGTTCATCTTCGCCGCGCTCGTGCGGCCCCTGCAGCACTACTCGGGGTTCGCCGGGTCGATCGCCCTGGCGTTCATCATGCTGCCGGTGATGGCGCGCACCACCGAGGACATCCTCAACCTGGTGCCCAACGAGCTGCGCGAGTCCGGCCTGGCCATGGGGGCGCCGCGCTGGCGTGTCACGCTCGGCGTGGTCATCCGCGCCGCGCGCAGCGGTCTGATCACCGGCGCCGTGCTGGCCACCGTGCGGGTCGCCGGGGAGACCGCGCCGCTGCTCTTCACGGCGTTGAGCAGCCCGTACTGGCTGCAGGGACTCTTCGGGCCGGAGGGCTTCTTCGGCGGGCCGACCGCCAACCTGACCAAGACCGTGTACGACTTCTCCGGCATGCCGTACGAGCGCATGCAGGAGCTGGCCTGGGGCGGCGCCCTCGTGATCATCGTCGCCGTCCTCGGGCTCAACGTCCTGATGCGGCTCATCTTCCAGCGAGGCAAGGAATGGTAGGGACCACAGTGAGCGAGACCCTGGATCAAGGCGGGGAGATCCTCGTCGCCCCGCCGACCGAGGTCGCGGCCGGACGGTCCGCGGCCATGGACGAGGACTTCGACAAGCTCGAGAGCGTCATCTCGGTGCGCGGCCTCGACTTCTTCTACGGCAAGGAGCAGGCGCTCTTCGACAACCACCTGGAGATCAAGAAGAACCGGGTGACGGCCGTCATCGGCCCGTCGGGCTGCGGCAAGTCCACGCACATCCGCACCTACAACCGCATCTACGAGCTGTACCGCGACCACAAGGCGACCGGCGAGGTCATGTTCGGCGGCCGCAACGTCCTCAGCTCGGGGACGGACCTGCTCGACCTGCGGCGGCGCATCGGCATGATCTTCCAGAAGCCGAGCCCGTTCCCGATGACGGTGTTCGACAACGTCGCCTACGGCTTGCGGCAGCACTACAAGATGAACAAGGCCGAGCTCTCCGACCGGGTCGAGGACGCCCTCAAGCGCTCCGCCCTGTGGGAAGAGGTCAAGCACAAGCTCGGCGAGCCGGGCATCGCCCTCTCGGGCGGTCAGCAGCAGCGTCTCTGTATCGCGCGCTGCATCGCCTCCGAGCCCGACGTGGTCCTCATGGACGAGCCGTGCTCGGCCATCGACCCGGTGGCGACGGCGAAGATCGAGGAGCTGATCAACGCGCTCAAGGCCAACTACACGATCGTCATCGTGACCCACAACATGCAGCAGGCGGCGCGGGTGAGCGACTACACCGCGTTCTTCTACGAGGGGTACATCGTCGAGGTCGGTCCGACGACGCAGATCTTCTCCAACCCGCAGGAGAGACAGACCGAGGACTACATCACCGGCCGCTTCAGCTGACGGCGGGAGGGGAGCGATGATGACCACACACCTGCAACGCGAGCTCGAGCGCCTGAAGCGCAAGATCCTTGCGCTCGGGGCGCTCGTCGAGGACAACCTGCGCCTGGCCTTCAACGCCATCGAGACACGCAACGTCGACCAGGCCCAGCGCGTCATCACGACCGACCTGGTCATCGACCAGAACGAGGTCGACGTCGAGGAGGAGTGCCTCAAGCTCCTCGCCCT
>ENA-ORXD01002539-ORXD01002539.1-sediment-metagenome-genome-assembly--contig:-NODE-2539-length-11934-cov-4.090748_pt1 | contig 11934 bp, 11 predicted proteins | sample MGYA00237862_ERZ511471 | MGnify/ENA metagenome assembly ERZ511471 | reverse complement strand
TGTTGAGGATTCTGTCCAGCGTTCCCTGGGATGACCAGGACCGGCGGAGCGACTCTGTTTTTTGCCTGAGATTCAGTTGGAAACGCTCTTCCGGGAGCAGGCGGCTGCGCCTGTACCAGGCAATGATAACCATTATTATAATAAAAGCCAGAACCGACAGGAGAACCGGGTATAAGCGGATACCCAGCGGAGTGTAGTTCAAAGCCAGGCCGATTAGCGGTACGGTAGCAATGGAAAGACCAATGCTCAACGCCAGCCTCTCTACGGCGCCTAGAGAACCTTTCGAAGGAAACAGTGCGGCGATAAGGCTGTAGCCCGGGGAAAAAAGGATAAAAACAAGCCCCAGTATTATACGGCCGGCACCGGTGGTAAATTCGACCAGCGGAACCAGAACGGCTGAAAAAACAACTATCAGTACAAGGTCAACCATCAGGCCAGATTATAAACCATACCCGTGACTTGGGCAAAGGAAGTTACCATATACATAGAAACACCAGGTTCCGGTCGGAGCAGTTGAGGACCTGGTGGAAACTGTTCCCCGGAATAAATGCCGTTGCACCGGGAGACGCCTCAGACCGGTCCGGGCCGATAATCATTTTGCCTTGACCGGAAAGAAAATAATACAGTTCCGGATGAGGGTGGCAATGACCCCGGGTAGATCTGCCCGGGTATAGAGTCGTTTTGGAAATGCTGGCTCCGGTTATTTTAATATCCTCAACCAGGTAGCGTTCAGGTTCGTCGCACCTTACCGTATACACTACATGTGGCTCTGCCGGCATAATTACCCCCTCATCCGGATTTGCCGGATTCATCGTTTGTTACGGTGTGACACCTTTGCTCGAATCTTGAAAAGTCGTCTGGCTATCCACTGGCGGCTGAGAAATACAACAACAATCAGCAGAACCGCGTTCAGCCCGTAAACAGCCCATACCCAGTAGAAAACTGGTTCTGCGGGGGGCGAGGCCGGGTTTGTGGTGGGGGTATAAGTCGAGGAGTATTCATCACTGGTGATTTTGTAACCTCCCTTGACGCCGTTGATATCCACTCCGATGCTGCCGGCAGAATAGCGCACAATGCCGAAATTTACCACCTGGCTGGCGCCGCCGCCAAGGGAAATGCGTTTCACTTGCTGCAGTTGGCCGTTTAATTGCAGAACCAGCTCGTAATAACCGGCAATAGTGCCGGTGTTGGTGACGGTACACTGAATGGTCACCATTTCTCCGCGGGCGGCTTCAGCCGGGTAAATCTTTAAGTTGGTGACGGCAAAATCAGGAGGGGATACCGGAGCCAGTATGGCGTATGTGCCTGCTTCATCAACCGTTGCTTGTACTGTATTACGGTCAATATCGACCTGGCAGGATTCGATGACTATCCACCTCTTTACCGGGCCTTCCCAGCGGGCCATCACCAGTTCAGCCTCATTCATTCCGGCTGGCACCTGGGAGTCATGGTAGCCGATGATTAAGGTACCTGACGGATTGAACCGGGAGAACTCCGGAAGAATTTCATAAGCTGAACCAGCCTGCCGGTTGAGGTTGCCGGGTTCCGGAATGTCTGCTTTCCCGGCAAGCATCAGCCAAACCAGGGGTTCTCCCTGGTAGCCTGCCAGTACACAGCCCGGTTCAAATCCTAATGTTGCCATTTCATCTGCCGAGTTAACCGCAAACGCCGTTCCAAGCTGCCCTTCCCGGTTTATAAATCCGGTTATTCGGGTAGAGCCCTGAGGGATCGCCGGAACTACCGGTTCTGCGGGATCCTGGGGTTCCGGTTCCGGTCCAGGCTCGGGTACCGGTCCAGGCCCGGGTTCCGGTTCCGGCTCGGGTTCCGGTTCCGGTTGGGACGTGGTAGTCGCAGGTGGAGGCTGGACCGGTGTTTGGTGAGAAGTTGTGGTAACCGGCGGCGGTTCGGGTGAAGGAGGAACCGGTTCTGGTACTGCGTAAAAGGCGTTACCCATATTCTGGGTTTGGGGGAAATAGCTGGTGGCATCAAACCACAGGCCACCGGTTTTGAACCTGGCTTCGATTAACTCTCCGCTGATTTCATATTGCCCGGCAGCACAATCCCAGGGGAAATACAGGGGTAAATCCTGTGAAGCGGTGACGGTATCCCCTTCGGCCGAAGGCACCGGTGATATGGTAAGAGAATAGCTGGAGTTGAGAGTGTAGTTCGTTCCCGTTTCCAGGTGCCGGGCAATAATACGGCCCCTGATATAGGCCTCCGTAGGATGTACCGGCGCGTCCTTGATGCAGGTGGCCTCTCCGGTTACTGAGGCATAGAAAATTTCACCCCGCTGCACATATAGCCTGCTCATGGAAATGCTGTAGGTGTAGGCAAAGTATTCTGCCGGGTCGAGCGAAGCGGCATGCACCGTGTGGGCAGGCGCAAAACCGGCTATCAGCAAACTCGCGACAACAGCCGGCCCAATAAACCGCAGAAACTCGAGCAGTCTTGTCTGTATTTTCATTTAACGTGACAGTTACCGCCGGATGAATGTTACGATGTAGTAGTAGCGCCGCAGTACTATGATAACGATAATGAAGATAAGAACGACGCCCAGCATTATTCCGAGCAGCCACGGCCAGTTGGTTTTCAGCCACTGAATAATATCAAAGGGTTCCGGTTCAGGATCGGGCGGGACCGGCGCCTCGGGGATTTCGATGCTGAAAACAAAGCCGTTTACCTCTATGGTATGGGAGCCTGCTGTTTCAATTGAAGTGGAAAAACTGACGGTTTGTTGCGTTTGAGGTTCGATGGTAACGTTCCTGGTATCGATAACTTTGCCATTCACCATCAGTACCACCTCGTAACCACCGGCTACATCTCCGGTGTTGGCTACGGTTACTTCAACCGAAACCTGCCTGCCGGCCTCAATTATTTTCACATTAGAGTTCCAGCCGGTTATGAAGAAACGGGCTTCATCATAGGCAGTCGCAAAGCTGTATTGCTGTGAAACGACTTCATTGCCGATTTCATCCAGTGTTGTGATAATGAAATTATAGGTCGTGCCCGGTTCCAGGCCTTCAAGCAGGGCCAGGTGGATGCTTTTATATTCATCACCGGCGCTGATTGTTTTTTTGGCTTCGCTGCCGGTCCAGTATTCGATCGTGCCGGCAACCGGTTTGCTCATTTCCCAGCTTATCACGGCTTCACTGCGGGTAGCCAGGATTACGTCAACGCTGATAAAAACCTGTTCCGGGGGTATTTCTTCAAAATGGGCAATCACTGTTTTATCGCCGTTCATAACAACCGTGGTGGTAGCTGCGTTGGGGTTGGTTACATCGCCTGTCCAGCCGGTGAAGCGATGCCCTTGGGTCGGCAGTGCGCTTATCGAAACCTCCCGCCCCTCGGTGAAACTGTGTTCTCCGGGAGCAGGCTCGGTGGTGCCGATGCCGTTTACTTCGATTGTGAGCTCGTAGTAAGTAAGGGGCACAAACCTGGCGGTAATGCTTTTGTCGGCGTTGATGGTTACCGTGGTGGTTGCAGATGCGGCGTCGGCAACCTCTCCCGTCCATGTGTCAAACCTGTAGCCGGAGGCGGGTGTAGCGGTAATCTCAACCACCTGGTCCCTGGCATAGGTGTGGGTGCCGGCCGCCGGGCTGGTGGACCCGCTGCCTTCGATATCGATAGTCAGGGTGAATGAATCCCGGGGGGCGAAATTGGCGGTCACCGTTTTATTATCATCCATGACTACCGTGGTAGAGTCCGAATTCCGGTCGGCCACATCGCCGGACCAGTTTACGAAACGCCAGCCCTCGGCGGGAGCGGCCGAAATATTTACCATCTCGTTTTCTTCATAGTCATAAGCGCCCGGAGAAGGCGAAACCGAACCTTCCCCGTTAACTGCAATGGTAAGGGTATAGGTTGGAATCTCTTCAAACACCGCGGTTACCGTCTTGTCGCCATCGATAGTCACGCTGGTGTTTGAAGAATTCGGGTTGGACACGTCACCCTCCCAGTGGTCGAAGCGCCAGCCGCTGGCCGGATTAGCCCGGATGCTGACCGACTGGCCTTCGTTGTAGGCATGGTTGCCCACCGAAGGGCTGGTGGTTCCCTGGCCGTCTACTGCCATGGTGAGGGTGTGTTGGGGCAGTGGGCTGCTGGCTGACAGGTTACGCAGAGTAGGAGGAGCTCCCGACTGGAAAGAAGTACTCCCAGCAGCATAGCCATTAACGAAAAAGTTGATGGTATCGCCATCGGAATCTCCGTCTATTGTTTGAATAATAAGGCTATACTGGCCACCGCTGGTAGTATCGCTGCCGGCTGTCCTGCCGTTCATTTCGGCGGTTACACCGGTGCCATCAGGTGCAGTTGAGCCGTCAAGAGTAACATTGCCATAAAACGTTTGTGGTATCGGCGGAACTGCATGAACTATGTTTATCGGCAGTAATAAAGACAAAGATATAGTAAGAAGTATACTTCTCCAAAGTATTTTCATTTTGCCCTCCATCCTGCCAATGCGTATACCAAGTTTTCTCAAAACGTTCCCCTTTAACCGATAATAAGGGTATCTGCCGCCGTCATTTCTATCCAGTAAGCTTTGCTTTCGGTCATATTCGTAAGTTCACCCTGGGGTGCTCCCTGAATGGTAGTATAATAACTCCACATACCAGTTGCAGCATCATAAGCCCAAACCGTCTGAACGTTGTCCAAGATGTCGCCCAGAACGGCTTCAGTGTTCGAAGGAATTGGGGTTTTCGGTATTGAAACAAGGTTCCAGCCGGCAACCAGGGCAATTTCGAAGGGATATCCCGGTTCTTCTCCGAAGACAGAAAGGGTTGCCGGGCTGATTAACTCAATCCAGTAACCCGTTCCCGTTTCCATTTCCAGCAGGCTTCCCTGTGGCGCTCCCGGTATGGTGGTGTAGTAACGCCACAGGCCGGTCGCAGCATCATAAGCCCATACCGTTTGAATGCTCCCTGAAATATCACTCAGGACCTGGTCAGTGTCGGGAGGAACCGGGTTAAGTGGCAACCCGACGAAATTCCAGCCGGCAACCAGTTCGATAATTTCTCCGGTAGAAGCGTAGCCGATGGTGCAAATCGTCCCCTGCCATAAATCCAGCAGATTTTGAGCGGTCAGCTCGTCTACCCCCCGGGTGAACCACATCTGGTAGAACTCTCCGGTTCGGATAACGCACGGCCGGGCGACGCTTGCCCAGGGGGTATCCGATGCCGGGTTCAAGCCGTAGGCGCTGTTTTCGGTCCAGCTATCGGTACCATTGGCTGAAGACGCGTAGCCAATTCTGGTGGTGGTGCCGTCGAGGCGGCTCTTGGTTTCGAAGAGGTTGTTGTCGATAATCTCTACGAATTCCTCTATCAGGGTGTCATAATCTTCGGTCTCCAGGAGCTCCAGGAGGTAGTCGATGTCAATGGTGTTCAGTTCATCCAGGATCGGGCTGATATCATCCCGGCTAAAGCCGGTAACCCCATATGTATACCACATCTGGTATTCAACACCATCCGTGATGACGCATGGGGCGGTGACGGCGTTGAGCAGGCCGGCGCCTTTGGAAAAGATATTATAATCAACGCCGGTCCAGACAGCCCCGTCGGCCGATTCGGCATAACCGATGCTGCCCACCAGCCCGGCCTGCAGGTCCCAGAGGTCTTCCGGAGCAATGTTTTCCAGATCTGCCGCCAGGTCTTCAATCATGGTTTGGGTAATTCCGGTGCTTACGCTTGAAAACCACATCCGGTAGCCGGCGCCGTCGAAAAGCACGCAGGGGGCGCCTGCATTATCACCCAGGTACGGCCCGGTATTTTCCAGGACTGCGGCGGCGTCCAGCGTCCAGCCGATGCCATCGGAGGAAGTTGCATAATCGATTACGGTCCGGTTGCCGTTTATGATATTTACAATGGCATCTGCTACAATCTGGTCGTCGGCGCTTCCCAGGTCGCTCAACAATTCGGCGATTTCAGCCTGGCTAAACCCGGTTGTAGAGCGGGAATACCACATTTCGTATTCGCTTCCATTATATATAACACAGGGGGCGGCAACGCTTTGCAATTCATTTTCTGCCGGTGCGGAAAGGACCTCAGGGTCTTGCACCGTCCAGTTTATGCCGTCAGTCGAGGTGGCATAGCCGATTACGGTGGCGGTGTCTTTGAGCAGGTTGTAGACTGTTCCGGCATCCAGCCCGGAAACATGTTCCAGCAGTGCCGGCATGTCCTGGTTTTTAAGCGCTTCCAGGATGGCATCCAGTCCCAGCCCGGAGATGAGCCCGGCGACCTGTGACTGGGTAACTTCGGTTTTCGGGTGGCTGAACCACATCTTGTAGGTAGCGCCGTCTTTGATTACCCAGGAATCGGTTACGCCTCTCAGGTTGCCAAGTTCGACATCCTGCGTGGTCTTAATAAAAGGGCTGAGGGCCAGTGCGTTCAGCACACCGGAAAATGCAAGACAAAGGCAAAGGGATAAGCTGGTTGCCAGCCATAACCATTTCCGGCTGTTCGGTATGCGTCCGTCTGACGTTATTCTCATTATCGAATTTGTCTATTATGAATAAACATATTGACTTTTACCTGCCGTTGAAAATTATCAACAGCGTCTCAGGCAGGAAAACGGGCTTCGATGACCCCGGCTAAACCCTACCTTGAGGCTATCACCGCCAATATATTGTTGTCAAGCAGGATTAGCTTTGCCCGCCTAAAAAATTACCCTTCAGATAAGAACCTGGCGGCGGCGTCCGGTTTTTAAAAATGCGACAATTTGTTTATTGCGCACGAGTTGATAGAAAAACACCAGAAGCAGCAACAGTCCGATTATCTCCGGAATATAGACGCTGGGTTTGCTGACCAATGCCTCCAGTATGCCGCTCATCCAGTCTTCGGTAGGGAGCTTGTCGAATTCAAAGCCGTATAACGGCCACAAGAATGTTTTGGGTGTAAGCCATATACTGTCCAGCACCAGGTGGGCAAAAACACCTCCTGCCAGTACCAGGCCTCCGGTATTTCTGCCCGCCAGGTATACGATGAATCCGGAACCAAGCAACAACAGGGCAAATAAGAGAGTGTGGGTATAAATCCGGCCGTTGCTCAGTTCATCAGCCAGGAAATAGATGCCCAGGGGCTTGTCTATGATATCCGGCAGTACCGAACCGAGAAAAAGCAAACGGTAGTCGATAAAAAGCTCCGGCTTATTCAACCGCGGCTTGCGGGTGGTTTCGCCCGCAACGGCGATTGGCTTTTTCGAACGGAGCAAAGGGATTGCTTTGCCGGCAAGCCAGACACAACCTGTGGTAATACCGGTATGGGCCAACAACAACATTGGAATACATAATAAACCTTTTGCGGCACGTGCGTAAAATCGACCCCGCGAGGCATAAATATTAACCCGCAGGGCTGGCATTTGCAGTCTATATGTTATAAACTAGGTTTAGCAATATAAGAAACAGGATTGGAAAATGGAACGGTGCAGGAATTGCGGTCAAAAAACCCTGGCTACTCTGGACTGGGCTTGCCCCTGGTGCGGATATCCCTTGAAAACAGGCGACCGGCTGGACAAAACCTATTCCCGCCTGCTGGCTGAAAGGCGAGCCATAGGGGTTTGTGAAAGTGAAGAGAATTACATGGAGCCTTATGCCCCCATCGGGAAAACCTCCGGCTTGAATGTAGAAGAAACCCTGCAGGAAGACATTTCGAATGCAGATGAAATCCTTGTAACCGAAGACGAAGAAATGTTTTCAAGCCAGGCTGCCGGCGGTGCACCCGAGATGCCCCCCGAAAAACATTATGACCTCGAACAGATAATTCCGCTCCCGGACGCTGTTTCCCCGGACGATGAGCCCGCCGACACTCAGCAGGGGCAGCCAGTTAAATTTGAACCGGCTGCCGACCTTCAGCCGCCGGTTCAAGCGCCGGATTTGGTTGAAGAACCGGCTGAAGAGGCTTTCAGTTCGGAGCCTGAAGCAGAGCCGGTAATTGCAATTGACATAACTGTTGAAGAACTGCTCCAAGCCTACCAGCAGGATGACTCGGCTGCCGATGCTAAATACAATAATAAAATTTTGGCGCTTACAGGTTTGGTAGCCATGATCAATTTCAGGGAAAACCGTGATATTCAGTACGTCAATCTGACCGGTCAAGACCAGAACCTGTTCCAGTCTATCAAGTGCATGTTCGGTTCCGGCAATGCCTTTCAACTGCGCTCACTCCAATGGGGCCAGCCGGTGGTCATTAGAGGCAGGTTCAAGGGTTCGCTTACCGCGATGAGCCTGGTGGATTGTTCCGTTATTCAATAGCGGGCAGTTCAATTAAAACCGTTGTACCTGTACCCGGTTGGCTTTCAACCGATATTTTACCCCGGTGTTCGCTTATAATGCCGTGGCAGATGGAAAGCCCCAGGCCGGCGCCTTTGCCGACATCCCGCGTGGTAAAAAACGGGTTGAAAATCCGGTCCATGAACTCTTCGGGGATACCTTCACCATCATCGGTTACGTTGATTAGCACCGTGCTTTCTTTCTGGCTGGTCTTGATGGTTAAAATGCCCCTGTCATGGGCAGCGCTTATGGACTGTTCGGCGTTAAGTATTACATTCAAAAACACCTGCTGGAGCTGGCTGATATCGCCCATCACCGGGGGCAGGTTTTCGGTAAGATCGGCGCTTAGAACGATGTTTTTTCGCCGGGCGGCGTGTGCTCGCAGTTCAAGTACCTGGCTGATAATATGGTTTATGTCGACAGCAGTCTTTTCCTGGGGATGCTGCCTGGAAAAAGCCAGCAGGTTTTTTACGGTAGAGGCGCTGCGCCTGGCCTCTTTGTTGATGTAGTTTAATTCTTCAACTACATCCGGAGGAAAATCCCGTTGCAGCAAAAGGTCTGAAAAACCGATAACACTGGTCAGAGGGTTGTTCAGTTCATGGGCCACGCCGGAAACCAGTTCGCCGATGGAAGCCAGCCGGTCCCGTAAGACCAGCTTTTGCTGCAGCATTTTACGCTCGGTTATATCGCGCATAACCAGCACCGCACCGGCCTGTTGTGCGTTTTCAGTATAAAGGGGTGAGGCGGTGGCTTCGATGGAAATGCCCATAGCCGGCTCGTAAAACTCGACCGTTGCCGGTTTGCCGGTTTGGCTGGCTTTGGTATAGGGGCAGTCCTCTCTGGGGGCAGGAGAACCATGCACAGTTTGATAACACAGCGTGTGGATTAATTCTTGTGGAGCTTTACCGAACCTGGCGGCGAAGGCTTTGTTGACCCTGAGCAGCCGGAATTCGTTGTCCACGATGGCTATCATATCCGAGATTGAGTCGAAAGTGCTTTTCCATTCGCGGGCGGCATTTTCTATAGCCTTGTCGGTTTTTACCCGGCGGGTCACGTCTCGATATATCCAGAGGTGGTAAAGTAATTTGTTTTTTTCTAAAACCGGAACATAGTCTCTTTCCATGTATCTGCCGTCGGCCATTTCGAGCAGTTCGAACTGCGTTTTTTCGCCGGCTTTTATAATAGCCTCGATTCTGGCGGTAAAATCGAGCGGGTTTTTAAAAAGGCACCCGGATTGCTCGGAAGCCTCTCTGCAATCGCCACCGATTAATTGCTCGGGTGCTGCCGGAATGGAGAACATCCGGCAAAAGGCATCGTTGACAAACTCGATTTTTCGTTCGGCGGTTTCCATAAGGAGCCCGCCGTTGAAGTTTTCCGTAATATTTACCAACTCCAGGTTGTAATGCTTCACCCTCTCTTCTGCTGCCTGCCGTTCAGCGATTTCTTTTTTCAGAGCTTCTTCGCGTTTGCCCGAGGCTTTGGAAATAGTCTCATGTACCAAAGCGTAAAACAGAAAAGCCCACCACAGAGGCAGGAGCATACCGACCGAGTCTTCAACAATCACCAGGCCGGTGTTTATTTCAGACCACTTCAAAAACAGGCATACATTAAAGCAAATATAAACCAGCAGCAGGCCGCCCAGAACGAACCTCGTGTCTCTGGCCAGGTTGTTTTTCCAGCTTCCGGCCAGCAGGATAAGGGCACACAGCCCGGCAGCGCTCGATGCCGCATCTAAAAAAGCTATGCTCACTGCCGGCTCTCTTCTTTCCTGGAAAACAACAGCCAGCACCAGGCCAGCAGAAGCAAGGCACTTGCCATGTAGCTTAAGTGCTCAAGAAAATTAAACACGCGTTCCCAGAAGACGCCCTCAACAACCGTAAAGGCAAAACCGGCAACCATAGCCAGGAAGCTGCCGAGCAGTACTTCGAAAGCCGGCACGTGCCTTAGATGGGGCATGTTCAAACGGATAAATACCAGCACTCCCACCCCGAGCACGAGCATAATTATCTCATTTTGTTCGATCATTGTGTCCGATATTTATTATGTCTTTGCTCCATTATGCTGCCACCTGTAAGGCAAGTCAACACTTGCCGCTTCGCTGGCGGTTGAAAAACATTATAGTCCCGGGGCGCGACACGAAGTGTCACTCAGGCCTACAACCCGTTTATTTCCAGCAATACCAGCAGTACGGCTAACAAAACTGCCAGCGGGATTATCACTATCCATTCATTAACCCTGAACAACCGTGGTAAGGTAAGTTCTCCGAAGTATCCTTTTTTCAGGATTCCCGGCTTCAACTTGGGGTAGGCAGCCGCCAGCAAACCGGAACCCAGTACGATGCCGATAAAGCCGCCGGTGATGGCATCCAGGTAGCCGTTGCCCATGGCGCCGGCAATCGTCCCCGGGCAATATCCGAGCAGGGCAAAACCCAGGCCGAAAATCAGGCCGCCAATGGCATTCTTACCCCACGATCCCGCCTTGGGCCGGAGTGTTACCCAACCAAACCGCTGCATGATGTGCAGCCCGAGCATGCCGGTTATGACTGCCGACATCATTACCTTGAGCACTGTAAAGTCGGTCAGCAGCAGCTGCCCGATGATCACGTCGTACTTGGTAACCCCGCTTTTTTGCAGGAGAAAACCGAAGATGATACCAAAGATTAAACCCCGGACCAGCTGCGCTTTTTTGGTTTGCGTTTTCATTGCATCCTTCCTTTCAGGCTACTACCTTGAAAAGAATGTGCGCCATAACAATGCCGCCGATAAAGAAGCATATTGCCGAAATCCAGGAAGACACAGCCAGTTGCATGGTGCCGCTGATGCCGTGGCCGCTGGTGCATCCCCCGGCCCAGCGAGCACCGAATCCCAGCAGAACTCCGCCTGCCAGGGCTGAGAGCAGGCGGAGCCAGGTACTGTCACCGAAGGCCGTCTCCCACTGGGTGGGAATCCACTGCCAGCCGAAGTCGCCGGAAACAAGCGAGGCAACAAGGGCGCCGATAACAATACCCGCCACCAGCATCCACTGCCAGTCTATTTCAGGTTTCACCTCCTGGTAATATAATTTGGATTCAATCTTTTTGCCCCGTATCAGTTTTTCGAGCATGCCGGCAGTCCGGGCAAACGAGGTCGAACAGCCAATTGGCTTGGCAGAAATAAGCCAGGTCAGCCAGCTGAGGATGCCGATGCCGATACCGGCTGCATACGGGGACCATTGAACTTCCATCAACCAGTTCATTTAAAAACCTCCTCCATTTAATCAGTATCATGATTGTAAAAGACTTGCCGGCAAGCGGGGGCCGTGGGGGTTGACACAAACGTTGCACTGTTTGGCATGCCCGGCAGCGCTGTAACCCGTCATGCCGCCGGCGACGTTATATACGTCCTTGAAACCGTGTTGCTTTAATATGCTGGCCGCCAGGCTGGAACGGTTGCCGGTGGAACAGATTACATAAGTGGATTTTTCGGGGTGAAGTTCCCCGTACCTGGTTCTGAGTTCCGGAGCGGGGATGTTGATGGCGCCGGCAATATGCGAATCGGCAAATTCAGCCGGTGCGCGGGTGTCGACCAGTACCATATCGGCCTGGCCGTTTATCCTTTCATAAAGCCCTTCAGTTGAAATCAGATGAATATGTTCTGACTTCTGGCCGTCTGTCGCCCAGGCAACCATACCTCCCTGTA
>ENA-ORXD01002537-ORXD01002537.1-sediment-metagenome-genome-assembly--contig:-NODE-2537-length-11940-cov-4.290399_pt1 | contig 11940 bp, 11 predicted proteins | sample MGYA00237862_ERZ511471 | MGnify/ENA metagenome assembly ERZ511471 | reverse complement strand
CCGCTCGTTTCCATGGACGAACTCGTCGCGCGAGCCCACGAGATGTGCGGCCCCACCGACCCCGTGGAAACCGAGGATCGCATCATCGGCGTCATCGAGTGGCGTGACGGAACCGTCATCGACGTCGTGAAACAGCTGAAGAAAAAGTAGGGACAGAGGAAAAGGGAAAGCGGGTAAAAAAGGGGGGGCGGTGAAAACCGCCCCCCCTTCGCGTTCAGGGATGGGGGAAAAACCAGATCGCCCAAAGGTTGCCAAGGAAATGGTAGAGAATCGCCGGGGCGATGTCCCCGTGTTTCAGTCGAAGCCATCCCATGACCAGGCCCGGGAAGAACGTGAGGAGATAGAAGGGATCGGACCGGAACACCAGGTGGGAGAGGGCGAAGAAGGCCGAAGCCGCGGCGACGGCCAGCGCAGGGTGAAGGATCCGGCCCAGCAGCGTCTGGACCCAGCCCCTGAAAAAAACTTCCTCGGATACGGCCGCAACCAGGCCCGAGGAGGCAAAAGCCACCACCACGGACGGGGGTAGCTCGCGGGGCCAGGTCCGGCCGGGCCACCCCATGAAAACAACCACCGTCAGGGGAACGAGGGTCAGGAGCGCCGCAATCGCGGCTTCCGCAAGACCCCGCCTCCCCGGGCGAAGCGCCAGGCCATAGAAGGCAAGAGGCTCCTTCCGGACCCAGGCCCAGAGGTAAGGTCCGTACAACATTGCGGCGACCGCCACCAGGGGCCCAAGCATGCCGGGACTCACCGGTTCATTCCCCCTCTCCGCGAGCCCTGAGGAAACTGGAAACGGAAACCCAAAGCCAGCCTGCACCCAGGAGAAAAACCCCAAGGGCCCAACCCCTCGCCAGGGAGGAGTCAAAAACGCCGTCCCCCCTCAATCGGTCCGTAACCAGGCGGATAAGCCCGTAGCCCGCAAGGAAAAGAGGCCAGAGGATCGCCGAACGCGGACGCTTTCCGGCCCGCGTGAAGGCACGCTCGATCACGGCCAGCAGGAACAGGAGGAACAGGGCCGACAAGGACTCGTAAAGCTGTGTCGGGTGCCTGTAAACCCCAACCCGGTCGAAAGGGAAGCCAACCGCCCAGGAAACCCCGGTCACCTTTCCATAACAGCACCCCTGGGCAAAACAGCCCCACCTGCCCACGGCGACAAGAGCAGCCGCAGGAAGGCTCGCGGCTTCCGCCAGGGGCCACACGGGAATCTTCCTCCTCCTGAGAACGGCCAGCGCCGCCAGGCCGCCGCCGAGGATGGCCGGAAGGGCTGAAAGCCCCCCTTCCCAGGGGCGCAGGAGTTTCTCCGGATGCCCAGCATAGGCCGGCCATTCCACCAGGATGTTCCCCAGGCGCGCTCCGAGGAGGATCCCCAGGAAACCCCAGAACAGGGACACGCGTGCGTCCTCGTCGGCAAGCCCGTAAAGGCGGCTGGCGCGGCTACGCGTCCAGGCCAGCGCCAGGGCCAGGGAGAGGGCCCAGACCACGGTGTAGGTATCGATGACGACGGTGCCGATCCTGAACAGGACTGGATGCAAGAGGACCCTCCCTTGCCGGCCGAATCCCGGCGCAACGTTTTGCCGACGCGGTTATTGTAACCTTTTATCATGGAACGCTATACTGGAAACGGGAACTGACCCGGTTATCCCCTCGGGAGGGATTCGCATGAAGCGTTTCGTCCGTTTGCCCCTCGTTTTATTGCCCCTGCTTTTCCTGTTCATCCTGCTTGCGGCGGCCAGAGGCTTTTCCGAACCCGGCACGCAGGGAACCCCGGTCTCCTCCTTCGTTCCAGGCGAAGTCCTGGTCCGGATGAAACCCGGGATCCGGATCGAACAGGTCCTTTCCGGGTCGGCCGTCCCGCTGTCAGTCCAGGAAAAAGCCGGTGGAATGGAGAAAAACACCGTCCGTCTCGGCATAAAGGGCGGAGAGACCGTCGAAGAAGCCGTTGAAACCCTTTCAAGGCAAGAGGGGGTCCTTTTCGCCCAGCCCAACTACGTTTACCATACCGCCCTTGTCCCGGACGACTCCCTTTACCCACAGCAATGGGCCCCGGCCAAGATAGGGGTGGAGGCCGCCTGGAACCTGGCGACAGGCAGTTCAGACGTCCTGGTGGCCGTCCTCGACACCGGGGTCGACCTCAACCATCCCGACTTGGCGGGCAACCTCTGGACCAATCCCGGGGAAACACCGGGAGACGGGATCGACAACGACGGCAACGGCTACGTGGACGATGTCCACGGCATCAATTCCACTTCATCCCCAAGCACGCCGCAGGACGTCCAGGACACGGCGGGACACGGCACCCACGTCGCGGGCATCATCGGGGCCGTGGGCAACAACGGGGAAGGAATCGCCGGACTGAACTGGAACGTCGGAATCATCACGGTCAAGGCAAGCACCGGGACCTCCTTCACCACGCTGGATCTAGCCGAGGGCATCGATTACGTCAGGGGGCTGAAAGAATCAAAGGGACTGGATATCGTCGCGATCAACGCATCCCTCGGTGCGGCAATCAGTGGGGATACCCTGCTGAACGAGGCGATAGGGGATGCCGGTGAAGCGGGAATCCTGTTCGTTGCCGCAGCCGGGAACAATGGCGACAACAACGACACGATGCTTTTCTACCCCGCAAGCCTCTTCAAGCCGAACGTCCTGTCGGTCGCAGCGACGGACGATAATGATGTTCTCGCCACCTTCAGCACCAGCCAGTCTTCCAATTACGGCCGCAGGACGGTGCACCTCGGTGCGCCGGGAAAGAACATCCAGAGCACCTACCGGGACGTGCTCGGGGTTTCCGGCTATGCCTCCCTGAGCGGCACCTCGATGGCCGCCCCTCACGTGACGGGCATCCTGGCCCTCCTGAAAGCCCAGGATGCGACCCGGGACTGGATCGCACTGAAGAACAGGCTCCTCTCGGGCGGCACTCCCCTTTCAAGCCTGGCCTCCGGGAGCATCACGGGCAGGCGCCTCCTGGCGGCCGGGACCGGCGGGCTGGGAGCACTGACCGGCAGCGGCCAGGTCGTCCAATCCCGCCTGCGCCCCATCGCCAACACCCTCGACCTGGACCCCGGGACATCCGTTGACCTGGCCGCCCTGAACATCTCCGACGAAGATTCCCTGGGCAACCTTTCCGTTTCGATCACCCGTAACGGCTCCTCCTATGGAACCGTCACTCTCCGGGACGACGGGGCCGGATTCGACCTCGCCCCCGGAGACGGGATTGCTTCGGCGACCTGGACCGTCCCGGCGGAATCCGACAGCACCTATGTCTTCTCGTTCCCGGACGGAAACCTGACCATCACGGTCGACCTCGGAGAAGAGCCGCCGGCCCCGTCCGGCGGTGGCGGTGGCGGCGGCGGGTGCAGCGCGGCCGGCACGCCGGGCCTGGCCCTGCTTTTGGCCGTGCCCCTGGTGGCGGGCCTGGCGGGACGGAAAAAATAGCCCCGGTGCGAGGCAAACAAAAAAAATGAAAGGCTTGCGTTTCCAGGAGGCGGGATTCCTTCCCGCCTCTTTCAATTGGATCCCGGTCGCGGGGTAAAATGGGGGCATGAGAAAATCCTTCTTTCACCGGATGCGTGCCTTCACTCTTGTCGAGGTCCTCGTCGCCGTCGGCCTCATGGGTCTCGTGGCGACGGTCGCCATCGGGCCCCTTGTGGCCCTGGTCGGCCGGCTGGAGATCGTGAGGAAGGATTACGCCCAGGAGGAGACTCTTTATGCCGCTGCCCGGGACATCGCCTCCGACTGCAGGCAAATCCTTCCGCAAAGCGGCGAAACCGCATTCAGGACCATCCGGAGAGACCTTGTGGGGGACCGGAGAGCGGACACCCTGCTTTTCTGGACGGGCGCCCCGAGGACCCGCAATGAACCCGCCGCCACCGAAGTCTATGCCATCCTTGAACCGGGCCCCTTCCGGGAATCCGTCAAGCCCGGACTCTATCGCTGGACCCTGCCGGGGGAGAGCCCCGAGGACGTCGTCCCCGAACGCCTCGACCCGGCGAAAGCGACGCTCGTGTTGAAAAACGCCGACCGGTTCGCCGTCCGGGTCTTCGACGGCAAGAGCTGGGTGGATGATTATTCAGGCCCTCTTCCTGCGGGGGCCTCCATCGAGATCGGCCGTAAGGGGGCAAGGGCCACCCATGTGGACACTCTCGCAGCCTTCTAGACCCAGGCGGGGAGGATTCGTCCTCGTCGCGGTGCTCCTGTCGGTGACGGTCCTCGTGACCGGAGCCCTGGCCTTCGCCTGGTTTGCCCGGATGGAACTCCGCAAGGCCGAGGCAGGCGCGTTTTCCCTGCAGGCCCGAAGCCTGGCCGAAACGGCGATCCACGAGGTGAAAAGGGGACTCGTGCTGGACACGAACGACTACGACTCTCCGCTCGAGCCCTGGTTTGGCACATGGCCCCTCCCGTTCGGCGACAACATCTCGGTTGTCGTGAGGCTGACGCCCCAGAACAACGCTCTTCCGCTCAACGGGCTTTTCCTGCCCGACGGGACCACTCTGCGGCGCGAAATGGAAACGCCGTGGGAGAGGCTATGGGAAGAGGTCAAGCGGCCGGAACTGGCCGCAGGCGTGCTGGACTTCCTGGACACCGACCGGACCCCTCGGCCGGGAGGTTCGGAGGAGGCGGATTTCATCAACCGGGCCCCATCGGTCCTTGATGAAATAAGGCTTTATCCGGGCATTGACGAAAACCTGTATTATGGAAACAATGAGAAAACCCCCGTTGGGCTTGCGCGATACCTGACGGTCCATAGCGACGGAAAAATCAACGTGAATGTCGCCCCGGCCGAGGTGCTCGGATTGCTGGATCCCTCACTGACAGAAGGAGTGATCGGGGAAATCGTCGAAAGACGCTCCGGGGAACCGCTTTCAAGCTGGAACGACCTGATTGCCCTGCCGGGATTCCCGCGCTCCATACGCCCGCGCATAGCGGGCCTCCTGGCTTTCACGAGTTCACACTTTCTCGCTGAGGTCGAGGTTCGCAGGAACAACATGGTTCGCCGCTACGAGGCGGTGCTGCTGAAAAAATCCGGCCGCTGCTCGATTGTCGCCTGGAAGGAGATGTAGGCGCCCATGAGAGGTCCCAAGGCAAGGGAAAACCGACCCGTGCGTTTCGTCACCCCCAGGGAAATGTCCTTTCACGCTTTTTCCTTTCCCTTCAGCGAGCCGTCGCGCATCCGGCAGGCCCTCTCGCTGCAGCTTTCTTCCCTTTTGGGAGATAAACCGGGAGACCTTCATATCCACCCCCTGGTGCTCCAGCGTGAGAAAGACCGGGTGAAGGGTTTCGCCCTGGTCCTTTCGGGTGAAACCTTCCCCGACGGCAAGAACGAGGGGGGAACCCGGCTGTTTCCGGCCCCGCTCGCTTTCGCAGGAGCGCTGGCCGGTGAAGGCCTGGGTGTCTGGGCCGACGAGGAAAACGTTGCATGCGTTCTCTGGCGGGAAGGCGTCCCCGTTCTCTACCGCTGCTCTCCCCGGGCGGAAGGCGAACCCGGGGAAGTCGTGGAGTGGGCGCGGCGATCTTCAGGGACGGATTTCGATGTCGTTCTCCTGGATTCCAGGGAAAACCCCGAAGCGGTGGAACTCCTGGAAAGCCATGCCGGGAGAACCTGGGAAACCTACCCCGTCCTCGCCTCCCTTGACCTGTCCTCCCGGCAGATGGCAAACACCCTTCGCCTGGAAGACCTCTCCTCCAGGCTGAAACCTCTCCTGGCCGCCTTGCTGGTCCTGGGCCTCCTGTTCGACGGGGCGACAGGCCTGGCGCTTCTTTCGGCACGCGTCCGCCTGAAGGGCTACGAAGACGCCGCCACCCGCCTCTACCGGGAAGTCTTCGACCCCAACGGTCCCGTGAAGGACCCCCTGAGCCAGGCGAAGGGGCGGCTTGCGGCCGTTTCAGGACAGGACGGGGCGAAAAACCTCACCGCGGTCCTGGCGATGCTGGGGCGCGCGGATGCCGCCAACACCGAGGGAGTCGTCCTCGACTCCCTCCGGTTCTCCGAACAGCAGGCCGAGATCTCCGGCAAGGGAGAGTCCGTCGAGACCATTCGCGCCTTCCAGCAGGGCCTGGAAGAAGGAAACTCCTCCCTCGACGATCTTCAGCAGCTTCCGGGCGGCGGGTTCAGGTTCAGGATCACGATACGGGGGACGACTCCATGACGGATCCCTGGAAGAACAGCTTCGTGCAGGCCAGGGAATGGTTCATGGAAAGCCGCGGGAACCCTGAAGCACGCGCGGTTCTCCTGCTCGTTCTGCTTTCCTTTCTCGCCTGGGGATTGGGCCTCTTTTTCCTTTCCAGGGAAGGAGAGATGGCCAATCGGGCCGCCCTACAGGCTTCGCGCTTTGCAAACCTGGCGGAGGTTTCCCAGGCCTACAGGGCCCTCCCCCCCTCGCAGCGGGACGGCGGCAGCTCCGTATCGGCGAAAGATCCTCTATCTTCCGCCTCGGAAACGATCGAACGCCTCCGGATGAAAAGCCGGCTGAAAAGCATCTCGGGTTCGAACCGGGGCATCTCGCTTGCACTGGAGGGACTCGGGCAGGACGAAATGATCGCCCTGGCCCGCGAGCTGGAGAAAGCACACCTGGCCATCCTGTCAGCCGAGATCAGGGCTCTGCCGGTCGAAGGAAAGCGATTGCTTTCCCTCAACCTTCTCCTCGGAGGCACCCCATGAGAAAGCCGACCCCCCGGGCGCTCGCCAGGGGCGCCCTCCTGGCTGCCGCTTTCCTCGCGGGCCTGTGCTGGGCCTTTCCATGGGACCGGCTGGCCGAGTCCGCCCTTGCAGAAGCTTCCCGGAAATTCACCCCTTCCGGCATCCAGCTCAGCTACGGCTCGGTCCGGGTCCTCTCGCACCTGCCCCCGGGAGTGGAAATCCGGGACCTGTCGGTCTCGAGCCTCCTCGGCGTCCTCAAGGCTCCATCGGTCAGGCTGGGCTTGCGGCCGGTCGATTCTCTTTCCTCACTCGCCCCGGCGCTGGGAATCGAAAGCCCCTCTGCAACCCTGGACATGGCCGGGACTTCTCCCCTGCGCCTGGGCAGGATGCAGGCCGAGCTCACCCTGGAGAAAACGCTCGTCAACCTTGATTCCATCCGCCTTGACGGTGAATTGTCCGTTTCGGGCCGGGGCAAGTGGTCGACTGCCGAGCACAGGCTCACGGCTGCGGATCTCGTGATGAAGGCACCGGCCAAACTGGACCCGGGCCTCAACCTGCTGGCCCTTTCCACCGGCCTGAAGCCCGCCGGCACCGGACAATGGAGGCTGAAAATCCCATGAGGCCGTTGCCGACTCTCCGGAGTTTCACATGGAAACCGTTTTTCCAGGCAGCTGCAGCTTTCCTGTGCGGCATCATCCTTGCCCAGGCGCTGGGCCTCGCCCTGGACACCAGGAACCTCGAAGCACGCCTTGAAAATGCACGGGCGGCCCGGCCGCTAAACATCCCCGTCGCGGGGCAGGGAACCGCGGATCGGGACATCCGGGCCTTTTCAGGCAAAAACCTTTTCGGGCTTGAGGGGGGAACTGCAGGAACCGTCCCGACCGGTTCGGAGCCGGAAGACGTCAAGCTCCTCGGGACGTTCCCGCCCCTGGGTGCCCTCTTCCGCGTGAACGGAAGCTCAAGGGCGGTCCTCGTCGGACAGGCGGTGGGCTCCGAGACTCTCGAGCGAGTCGAAGGGACCCGGGCGTTTCTCTCAAACGGACCCGGGACCCGAACCCTGGATGTCATCTACGCGGGTGCCGGAGGGGAGAACCCGGCACCGCCAGCACCACGGACCTCCCTCCGGCGAAGCGAACCCAAGCCGGCGGTGCCGGCCCGAAGCGGAATCACCGCTCCCGCAGGAGGGCAGGACGGGATCATCGAGCGGGAAACGATCAACAACCTTCTCATGGATCCCTACCAGGAACTGAACCGCGTCCGCCTCCGCCCAAAGATGGCCGAGGACGGTTCGCCCCTGGGCATCGAAGCCCAGTGGCTGCACAAGGACAGCCTGCTGTTGTCCATGGGGCTCAAGTCGGGGGACGTCATTCATTCGGTGAACGACATCCCCATCCGGACGACCTCGGACATCGTCAACGCCATGAATTCCCTGCTGAACAGCGACCGTTTCGTGATCGCCTTCTTCAGGGAAGGGGCGGATTCCGAGGTTGCCTACTCGGTAAAATGAGAAAGGCTCCAGGATCCCGGTCCGCCGGCTTCACCCTGCTGGAAGTCCTGGTGGCCGTGACGGTCATGGGGCTGGCAGGCGCGGGGGCCTTGAGGCTCGTCGTCCTTTCCGAGCGTGCCCTGGCCGAGGCCCGGCATCAGCGCCTCTTCGTCGAGGAGGTTTCCCGGCTAAGGCTCGACCTGCTCTACGGGAAGGTCTCCGACAGCGGGACGAGAGACGGCCTGTCCTGGGAAACGCGCAAGCAGAACCGACCGGTCCTGGGCGACCGGTGGAGCGTCCGTTACCGGACCCTGTCGGTCAGGACGGGCAACCGATCCATCGAATTGATCATTCCCTGAGGGAGGGGTCCCCATGCAGCGCAGGAAAAGCCCGTTTCTTCTCTTCATTCTCGCCATATCGGTCCTGGTTGCCGGACTGGCAGCCGGCACACCCTGCCAGGCGGAGACACCCCAGGACGAGGCCAGCCTGGTGGAAGCGGCCAGGGCGATGCGGAACTCGGGTTCCGTCCAGTTCAACTTCAGGGAACTTGACCTTGCGACCTTCATCCGGTTCATGTCCGAGGTCCTGCAGGAAAACATCCTCATCGACCCGTCCGTCAAGGGAACCGTCACCGTGGTCTCTCCGCGTGCCCTGAACCTGAAGGAAGCGCGGCAGGCGATGCTCTCGGTGCTGGAAATGAACGGACTATCCCTCCAGCGGACCGGGACCTACAGCAAGGTGGTCCCGTCTTCGAGGGGACAGAGCACCGAATACGCGGTCCGCAAGGGACGCGTCGGTCCCGGCTTCGGAGAGAGCTTCGTCACGCAGATCGTCCCCCTGGACTACGTATCGGCCCAGTTCGTCGCCGACGGGCTCAAGGCGTCCATGAACGGAGAGGTCGGCGTGGCCCCGATGGCCAGCGGAGCGAAGGTCCTCCTCATGGGCAAGGCCACCGCGATCCAGAAGGCCCTGGGGGTCATCAACGCCCTGGATGCGGCCGATAGCCTGAAGAACAGCAGGACCATCGAAATCCGGAACACCTCCCCTTCGGCTCTCGCCGGCCAGCTTGCGGCGATGGCCAAGGACCCGAGTTCGCCTCTGTCGGGACTTTTGGCCGTACCGGACAACGCTTCCCGCAAGCTGATCCTCCTGGGCGAGAAGCGCGTGTTCGCCGAGGCGCTCAAAATCATACGCGAGCTCGATATCCCCGCCCTGGCGGGCCAGTACCACGTGGTCCCGCTGGAAAACACCGACGCGAAAACGATGGCAGAGAAACTGAGCACGATCCTCTCCACGGCAGCCAAGCTCCAGCCGGACCAGAAGGGTACGCTGCCAAGCAGCGTGGTGGCCGACCCCGGGACGAACAGCCTGATCTTCGTGGCCGAAGACAGCACCGCCCGCAACATCGAGGCCGTCATCCGGAAGCTGGACGTCCAGTCCAAGCAGGTTTTCCTCCAGGGGCTCATCGCCGAGGTCAACATGACCAAGCTGGACAACGCGGGAATCGACTGGGCAGCCTGGGGCGGGGCCATCATGGGCGACGCCGTCCTGGCCGGACAGGCGGCCCTGGGAAACTCGACGGGCATCCCCAACCAGTTCATCGACTGGTTCCGGGACCTGACAACGGTCGAAGATACGACGACCGACGAATTCGGGAACGTGACGACCACGACGACCTATGAAGGCAAGGTGCTGCTCTACACCACGATCAACATGCTGAAAAAATACGACGCGATCAACGTTCTTTCCATGCCTCGTCTCCTGTGCACCGACAACATGCCCAGCGAACTGCAGGTGGGACAGGTCATCCCCCAGCTGACGAGCAAGCTCTCCGACACCGCCAACCCCGGGACCGTCCAGAACAGCTACGACTACAAGGACACGGGCCTCATCCTGAAGGTGACCCCCCATATCCGTAGCGGCAACCTGGTGTCCCTGGAGATCGACCAGACCGTCGAAGACGTGCTGACCCCCATGACGGTGAACACGCCCACCACGTCCAAGCGCCAGATCAAGAGCAATGTCACCGTGACCAACGGCCAGACCATCGTCCTCGGCGGCCTCATCAAGGAAGCCGACAAGTCCGTCAGGTCCCGGGTCCCGATTCTCTCCTACATCCCGCTCATCGGGGAATTCTTCAAGAGCGTGACGAAATCGCGGGAGAAGGTGGACCTCCTGATCTTCCTGACCCCCCGGATCATCGAGACCCCGGAAGAGGCAGGCCGCCTGACCGTGCAGATCGGGACGACGTCGGGCGACATCGAAAGCCAGGTGTCTGAAATGGAGCGCCTCTACAAGCAGAAAAACGACGCCCTCTACAAGCAGGGAGTGAAACAGAATTGACGGAAAAGGCCCTCGACCCCGGGGAAATCCTTTCCCTCATCCCGGAATCCCTTAGCCTCGACACCCTCCGCGGCGCCGGGGTCCTTCCCTTGCGCCGGGATGCGGACGGCCTGGTGCTGGGGGTGTCCTCCCTCGAGGTTTACGGAAACGCGCAAATCCTGTCCCGCAGCTTCGAGGGAAGCACCCGTATCGAAATCACGGACCCCGACCTGCTGAACGGGCTTTTCGACCGCCTCTACAGCCTCCGGAGCCGGATCGCCTCGGACGACGTGGAGGCGATCGAGGGCGTGGCGGACCTGGACGCCGTCGCCAGGGAAGACATCCAGAGCGACTCCGTTTCGGCTCCCGTGATCCGCCTCGTGAACAGCCTTTTTTTCGAAGCCGTCAAGGAACGGGCGACGGACATCCACGTTGAGCCCTTCGAGGACCGATGCGAGGTGCGGTTCAGGGTGGACGGCGTCCTGCACGACAAGCTTCTCCTGCCCAAGACCCACCAGGCCCCGCTGACCACGAGGATCAAGGTCATGGCCAGGATGGACATTTCAGAACGGTTTTCCCCCCAGGACGGGCGGATCGGCATCTCGGTGGGAGGGCGGTCCGTGGATATCCGCGTCGGCGCCGTTCCCACCCAGCATGGGGAACGCCTTGCCCTGCGCCTCCTGGACAAGAGGGAGGGACTCCTGACCCTGGAACAGCTCGGCATGCCGGGCAAAAGCCGGTCTGCCCTCCAGGGGATGGCTGCTAGCCCCTACGGGATGATCCTCTTGACGGGCCCCACGGGTTCGGGGAAAACGACAACCCTCTACGCCATCCTGCAGACGCTCGCCCGCCCGGAAGTGAACGTCATCACCGTCGAGGATCCCATCGAGTACGACCTCCCCGGTGTCGGCCAGATCCAGGTCAACGAGAAGGCAGGGGTCACCTTCGCCTCGGCCCTGCGAGCAATCCTGAGGCAGGACCCGGACATCATCATGGTGGGAGAGATGCGGGATTTCGAAACCGCCCACATGGGTGTCCAGGCCTCCCTGACCGGTCACCTGGTCCTTTCGACCCTTCACACCAACGACGCCCCCAGCGCCGTTGTCCGGCTCGCGGACATGGGCGTGGAACCCTACCTCGTGGCGGGATCCCTGCTGGGGGTCGTCGCCCAGCGGCTTGTCCGCAAGGTCTGTCCCTCCTGCGCCAGCGAAGCGGAAGCCCCGCCGGCCTTCAGGAAACAGGGGATCGAAACCGTCCATAGGGGAACCGGATGCGAGCGCTGCATGGGAACCGGCTATTTCGGCCGTTCCGGGCTTTACGAACTCCTGGTGATGGACGATGAGCTGCGGGAAGCGGTCTCGGGAGGAGCCTCCTCCTCGAGGATCCGGGGAATCGCCCGCGAGAAAGGCTTCAAGAGCCTCTGGGAACTCGGCCTGAAGCGGGTTCGCCAGGGCGTCACGACTCCCGAGGAACTTTACCGGGCGGTCGGGGAGGCCTA
>ENA-ORXD01002535-ORXD01002535.1-sediment-metagenome-genome-assembly--contig:-NODE-2535-length-11941-cov-16.328894_pt1 | contig 11941 bp, 8 predicted proteins | sample MGYA00237862_ERZ511471 | MGnify/ENA metagenome assembly ERZ511471 | reverse complement strand
ACGAGGCATTAAATACGCCTAACAAAACCGTCGGACACCGACTGGATGAAAGGGCCGCCCGGAAGGGTCAAAGGCCGAGAGAAATGCCGTGCCATTTACAAAATAAGTGGCAATTCTACTTACATTTTGAGAGTCGTACATAGCACAAAACCCCTTGATTTAAAAATAGAAATCCAGGCCTCGAAACCAATACAGAAAATGCGGCAAAAGTCTAGCCCTTAAACCTGAGCCCCTCCGGAGGCGAGGGCTTGTAGTTGCCGGCCCTCTCGCCATCGCCACTTTCCGGTCAGCATGAAGGACGTGCCCGGTCAAGGCTGCGCAGCACCCGAAGGGCTTGACCTAGTTTTGGCTCTGCTCTGTTCCTTTAAGCTGTCGCGTGTCGTGCTATGGATTTAACAGCCAGCACCAATCAATGGAGCTGCAAAATATGCATTTGGTACAGAAGAACAAATAAAACAAACTGTTTACCTTACCTCGAAGATCGGTTTGTATGGCGCACTCCACTGTGCAATAACACCTGATTTTTAACTGTAAACATTTAAATCATCTCCAATAAATCGTGGTATTTCAAAGCAATTAAGGTTTCTTCATGACACTTTAGGAATCGCTTTATCGCTGACGCAGAGAAGTATTCTTTGAAGTAGTAGGCTCTCATCTTGTTAAAAAATACCTTGTCATGATGAGATGCTTCTTTCGATACGGAACAGTTTTTCGCAGATGCATTGACAGTGTTCAGTGCACTCTGCATTTCCTCTTCACTCATTTTAAAGAATTGATTAAGCCCAACAATTACAGAATCATCCTTCAAACAGTCTTCATAGCGGATCGAAACACCAGGCATATCGTCCTTTGCAGCAAGCCATGAAAGCGTATGATTTAACCAACTGTTTGACATCTCATGCAGTGTGGTTATATCCAGATTTTTATCTGAAAAGTAGTCAAGTGCATGATCTAGGTTTTTCTGTGGTATGTCATCTAGGGTTACCTTAGACCACTCTTCATATGAGTACTCACGATCCAAATTCAACAGCAATTTAAAAATATTCTTTCGATAGCTTTGCGAAGCTGGAGTATCATCACGCCATGCACCATATTGCAAGCGAGTAAAATTAATGTAAGACAACAACACGTCAAGTGGATTTCGATAAATGTGAACATATCCTTTATTTAGAAAATCGAATCCACTCCTTACATGCATACGTTGCTCGCGACCTGGATAGGCGCCATGGGTTTTAAGAATTGCACACTTTTCCAAAGTAACCGTATCTTTTAAAACTGAGCATGGCTCCGGAACAGTCTTATTGCGCATGATATTGTATATATCCATGTCCGACTTTGGGAACCCATACTGGGCACCGGCGATCCGTAGCACCCAATTAACCCAAGTGTTTCCAGATTTAGGATATGACGTAATCCAAAATACATTTATATTCTTCATCAAATTTACCAGGTTTATAATTCTCTTAATTTAGAAAGTATGAGCAGTTAATGAAAACAATTACTTGGCTGGAGTATAAATCTAAAACCCCGCATAATCGATGCACATGCTGAAAAATAACTCAGCAAGATAACTCTACCTTGAGTGTGTATTCCACCAATCAGTGCTCTCATGCCACCAATATCCTTATCTTAAGTCGTCTACCTGAGCCTGTAATTGGCGAAGCCTCGCCCATTCCCGAGTGAAGACAGTGTAATATTGTCCGCGCGATTCAACCACTAAACGCTCGAAATCTGTTGCCAGTTGCCGTGCCATTACGTCCCAGCGAAATTGTTGAGCATGTGCAAGTCCGGCGTCACGCATGGCTTTTTGCTTTTGCGGCGACTGAATGTCAAGCAGGGCTGTGCACATTTCTTTTACGCTGGTGCCACTAATTGACAGCGCGACGCCACCCGCTGCTTCAGCCAGCGAACCATTTTGTGTGGTTATTACTGGGCACCCGGCTGCCATGGCTTCAATCACCGGCATGCCAAACCCTTCGTACAGCGACGGATACACCAAAGCCATTGCACCACCATAGGCTAACGCCAGTTCATCATCCGATAATCGCATGCGGTGGCAGTTCATACCTGCCGGAAGCATGGACAAAATAGACGGTTCAATTTTTTTCTCGCCACCCACACATACAATATCAAAATCTGCAGGCATGTGCCGTACGGCCTCGAAAAACAACCAGCTATTCTTGTAGTTGCCCTTTTGATGCCCACGGGATCCCACAAACAAGAAATACGGCCGCTTAATTCCCCGAGCCTGCAAAAATCCATCAACAGCGGATTTGTCACGTGGGAAGAAGGTCTCGATGTCTATGCCGCAGTGTGCAACGCTGGTTTGTGAAACTGGAATTTCAGGGTAGATGACCAGCAGATCGCGACGGGTGCAATGCGAAATGCACAGGTAACGCTGAGCAAAACTGATGGCTATCGCTTTTTCCATCCAGGGCCGCGGGCTCAGATCATACCCCATAACCTCTGGTATCATATCATACACCATCAACAGCATGGGCGTCGTCAATGGTGTGGTATAGTAAGTCGATGTAAAGGCATCGATGCGGTATTCGTCACACACCGACTGGATCGCTGCTGAGTCCGCCGGGCATTGCAGATTCAAATAACGTTGAAACGGAATACGCTCGACACCTTCTATCACGGGGGCAGTTCCCCGATCAAGCATAAACAACTCAAAGCGTTTTTGCGCTGCCAGTAGGGGCAAAACCGTGCGCCACACTCGCGCTATACCGGTGCTGTTTAATTGAAAAAAAACACCATCGATGAGGATTCGTATCACGAGTTACCTTTTGCAGCAATCAGTTTATTATACTTATTTTTCCGTGCAAGCCGACGCAACGCTTTTTGCGCCATCAGATACTGATCAGCCATGATCGGAGGCGGGTTATTTGGATCGATAGCCAGGGCAAATGCATTGGCATCTTGGCGGTTCCTCGCATACGTCTGCCCTTTTTCACTCTTCACGACCAAGGCCTTAAAATCACCCAGTGAGTGCCCCTCGGCTAAATAGTTTTGGCTCTTAATTGGATCATCGCCAGCAACGGGGTTTTTGGCAACCGCTTGCATACGATGCGACGTAAACCACTCAATGCGTTGCAGCAATCGTTCTTCTACATACCGCAAAACGCGCTCATAAGGAACGCGCTCCAGCGCATTCGATTGACAATGATGTTGCCTCACCAGGCGATGTACGTAGGTGATTAATGTTGCCAGAGGCAGTTTTTCCGACCGAATCTGCTTTAGGAATATCTGTTGGCAAAGTACAAAATGACTCGAACGCGCTTGTTCGATGTTCGCCAACACCCGGTTGATTTCCTGGTCAGTTAAACGAGGTAGCACCATATCGAGTACTGAACGACCATAGTCAATATCGGCATACCGGCATTGTGCCATTGCAGTCGGCTGTTCCGCATCGGCAAAAGATGGCGCTATCCATTTCAGGCCAGGGTAGGCAATGCTATTCGCGGGAGCAGAATAGTGGCGATAGATGGCCTGAATTTCTTTTATATGGGGTTTGTCCGCAGTGTTAGATGTACTGCTGGCTCCTTCAAAATTGTAAACAGAAACAGCCAACGGAAGATACTGTGTCGCAACATTATTGAGCACAATCACCCGGATAAACCATTCGTAATCCGCAGCGTACTTTAACGTATCATTGTAGACTCCAAACTGTTTAAACAACGTACGTCGAATAAATGTGGCCTGATGCGGCAAACTAGCTCCGGCAAAAAAATCAATGTCGTGGCACTGCTCGCCAGTTCGCCACAACGGGTAGGGCATCATTCCAGTTTCTTTAGCAATCACCTCACCATAAATGATTCCCTCAGTCGGTAACCACTGAAATAAACTCATCCTTGCTGCCGGGACGGAGTAACTGAAAACCGATGCAAGTGTATTCTTGTGACACAAGTAATCACCGCCATTCAAAAACAGCAAATACTTACCACTGGCCAGAGCAATTCCTTTATTCATCGCATCATAGCGTCCATTATCAGGCTCTGACACTAAGTGAGTCATATATCCTCTGTATTGCTCAAGAATTTCACGGGTTCCATCGTTGGATCCACCATCAATCACAATCCACTCAAATCCGTCAAACGCCTGTTGACGAATCGACTCACAGGTATCCTTTATGTGCGGCTCGTTATAGCAAATTGTAATAATAGATAAAAACGGCGACGACGATGACACTTGAAACTCAGATATGGCAGCGAGCACATCCTGGCCAAATTTAGTCCAGGAAAATTGACCAGCTTGCTGCAATGCTAAAGTACTGTAGTGCTGACGTATGCCGGGTTTGTTCAACAATTGGTCATACGCATTGGCAACGCCTACCTCGTCATCAGGCGCCAGCATGATACCGGCGTCACCGACGACTTCGGGTATCGATGAGGTGTTACTGGTAATAACCGGTACGCCGCACGACATTGCCTCTAGTGGCGGAAGACCAAAACCCTCATAATGGGATAGATAGACAAATCCAGTTGCACCAGCGTACAACGCCGGCAAATCGCCTTCATCAACGAAACCGGTCAACACCACTCGGCCACTTAAATCTGGCCGTTTATCAATTTCGCTTTCCAAGAGGTCCAGTTTCCAGCCTTTCATGCCGGCCAGAACCAACATCGCTGTTTGGTCACCACTTTGTCTTATATATGCAGCAAAGGCGCTTACTGCTGTTTCAAGATTTTTGCGGATCTCCAGGGTAGCCACGCTAAGCAGGTAAGGTACATCAGATGGTACTCCGTATTTTGCTTTACTTTGTGCAATCTGCTCGTGACTGATATTAGCTTTGTAGCCGGCATCAGCGCCCAGGTAAGTTACTACAATGTTCTCTGCAAACAAATCAGGCCGATGCTTCAACAGGTCTTGTTTGGTTGAATGTGAAATGGCCAGTACCAGCCAGTCCGGCTGAACTTGCTGGTAGAATTCGTTGATGAGCTCAATGATATTCCGTTCAAAAAACTCTGGGTTATTAATGGCGATAAGATCATACGCTATCGCAACCTTTTGAACCCGGGATTCTTCTGCCCAATTGTCTGGAACCTTAAAAAAAGGCGTAATGAAGAAATCCGCACCAACAAAAGCCGGATCAATTCTGCTGTCGACAAAGCGAACGTCAATATTGATTTCAGCCAAATAATCTGCTAACCCAGCTCGTAAATCGACGCCTTGGCCATTAAAGAACTCTTCCCTTGTTACAGTAACAATCAACTCAATCTCGTCGGCATTGGCTAAATAACAAACGAGTTCATGTGCGACTCTGTAAACTCCGGTTTTGATGCCTTGAGCCAATACGGTACAATCAACCACAATCCTTATCTTCATATCACTCTGGTTTATAATAGGATTTAAACAGAATGCCCTCCAGGAAAATTATAGCGCATGCTTTTTGTGCGAGCAAAAAACACATCACAATTTCCACAGATGGCAAAATCATGATAAAGGTGGCAATCTTGTTTAGTCAACTGCTTCATCACTTTCCTCGTACCGAATTTGCGCATTTGGTCGCGCCAAACACCAGGCGGAACGCAAAGTGAAGGGATTCACTTGCTGGACCCAACTGGTGGCGATGCTCTTCTGCCACACGGCGCGCGTAATTTTCTCCGGGGGTTCTGGGGCGGTCTCGCCTGCTGTCAGGGTAAACTCAAACATCTGGGTATCAGTAAAGTACGCAAGCTGGTAAGATCCGATCGACAAACAAACCATCGGCTTGCTCCGTTCTATGGACTTTAACAAAATGGCCGAGTGATTTGTTGGGAGCTAAATAATCATCAGACCATGCGGATGCACATTATAATATTTTGTATTCAGTAACATTCTTGCCGCATTAAATACCCTTATACTACCTGATTGTGACACACCAGCAACTAAAACTAAAAATGGGTTTTTCATAATTCTTTAGTATTGTATGCAAATTGGTTTAACACCGCATTTTACAATATAATATCTTCATCAAGAATAGATGATAAAGAGTCGATAGTGCCGCTGTCTACAATAATTTATCCATTGTTCAAAAATTATCCTAAATGGTAGCACTCTTTACATCCATTAACTATAGAGCGGGCTGGCATAGTCTTTCTAAGGTAATAATTTTCATTATAAATGTCTAAAACGTTATGTTTGCGAACATCATAAGCATCTTGATCAACAAATCCGGTTTCATCTATACAACATTTAGTGACGTAGCCGTTGGCAAGAATATGAAGATCTAACCATTGGCCACAGGAAAAACCTTTTACTTGTCGACTGAAAGATGTGAGCAACCCAGAAGCTGATTGGCATTCTGCGCCCGCACCTGAATCACCCATCCACTGAAAAAAAGGTCTTATTGCTGGACGAAATCTTGGCCACCTTTTTTGGCAAAAAGATCGATATTCAGTTGATTGCCGTTCATCTGAAAAAGGAGCATATAAAACTACCGGGAGGTTAAAATCACCTGTATCGATCAAGATATGGAGATAATCAAGGTTAGAAATTACTTTATCCAACCCGAAGCCCATCATCCGCAAATGTTCTTCTTCATTAATAGAGTTGAGTGATATAGATAGACTAGCTTTGGGATATTTGGTCATCCATTCAAATGAACCCTTGTTTATCATTGTCCCGTTTGACCAAAACTGTTGAATAGCAGAAGGCAATTTTTCAGCAATCACTTGGCAAAAATTCTGTAGGCGCCGATCAAGCAAAGGTTCGTTAATTCGGCTAAGGGTAATACCAAATGAATGTTCTTGAGGAATAATAGAAAGGTCTTGAATGATTTTATGAAATAGTTCATCTGGCAAAATCTGACCTTGCCTTGGTGATGTGGGATAAGGGCAAAAAACACATTTTCCATTGCATTTTACTAAGGTTTCAATACTTACATTACGAGGGTACTCAAGGCAATGAGTTGCGGACTTCTTTACCTGTGCCGGATATCCCGAATAGTCGGCCTCCACAAAGCCTTTCGTTGTTAGGGAGGGGGTACCACCACCAATATCAACCTTTTCATACCAATCATCAAAATTCTTCTCTGTACAACGATAATTATTCCGTTCCAGAAGCTCACGGATATCCTTTCGTCGCTCTGTAAAGTTATGCTCCACTGTCAGCAATCTAATATTCCATTGATCGAAGGGAAAATTCCGCAATATCTCATACTCACTGCCTTCTGTGTCGATACTGAGGTAATCGATATCTTTGGGTGCCTGATGTTTCAACAAAAAATCATGCAAGGATATGGTTGTGAGTATTTTCGTCTGTCCTGATGCATGGTAGTCCGCTCTTTTTTCCTTGTGCCGATCATCATCTGCATATTCTCGCATACCACCGTAAACATCGGCAAAAACAAACTCAACTTGCTTTCCGGTTTCTCCGGCAATACAACTCTCAGAGACAATGCACTGCCTATTTTTTTTAAGCTTGGCAAAAAATTTTGGATTTGGCTCTGCGCAAATCCCCTTCCAATCAAACTCTTTTTCAAGTAACCAGGAGTTACTGAGCAAGACGCCGTCTGCAGCTCCAAATTCTACAAAGAAGCCGTTTCGTTTATAACCTGTTTTTTCCAGAACCCAAAGCTCCTGCCCTAACTGCGATACCGCTTTTTTTTGAATATTTGCCAACCACTCCGGAGAACCCTCAACAGCAGCATCGGTCTTGTTGGAGTATTTTTGAATAGGCAGTTGTTGTCGTTGCAAAGCAAGAGAAAGTTCATTACTGACCAGAGCCAGTTCTGTTTCCAAAACTGCAAGACGTGATTTATCAATCAGACGGCTTTCCTTTATCTTGCGCAATTGTTCACCGATAAATTCAGTGGCTTGCGGTAGCAAACCCATTTTAATGCTTTCGATGATGAGCCTGTCCTGGCCAATCAGCACATCACCGGCATCGGATGATACAGTATCGATATATGCTTCATAATAGTAGTTCGACCGCTGCTTATGACCGATTGCAATCGCAGCACGCCCCAAACTGTTATACACCCCGGAAATCAATATCCGGCTAATCATTTTTTTATCACAACCCCAAATTTGAGCCAGAGTAATTAATTGGCGGGCTTGCGCCATCCTGTCCATTTGCAAATTTCCTGCGGCAGATAGCAGGGCGAGTATGGCGCGATCTGGATGGTGTTCCAGACTGTCGGTCTGAATTTTTGCCAGGCTCTGCCAGTCGCCAAATTGCCACTGGGTGCGGGTACGTTCAAGCAGGTTGTCGTCGTATGATACGATGGGCTCGGTTTCAGGGCTCCAGGCGCTGGATTTCGGTTTTGGTGGTTCTGATTCGGCAGATCGCGGGTGTATTTCTGTTTCTGTCACCGCCGGAGTGGTTTTCGGATTAGAGGCGTTGGATTTTTCCATCTCGGTTGTCATGTTGCGACCGCTGAATTGGATTTTCAGGACAGTTGGTTTTTTGGGGCATTACGATTTCTTTTATTATCGTCTCGACTCATGCAACAGGACTTCCTTAATGATTTCGATCTGGCCTTCCGCTTTTGCCATTTCCTCGATGAACAGAGCTTGACGCGCTTGCAATTCAGTAAGTTCACTTTCCAGTTGTTTTATCTTGGCCTGACGCTCAGAGGCTAGTTTGGCCTGCTCGTCGCGATCCTTCATGATCTCGTCGATCCGGGCCTGACGTTCAGAGGCCAGTTTGGCCTGCTCGCCCCGGGCTTCGGCGAGCGCCGCCATTTGTTGCATCATTTCGGCTCGACGGTTGGCAAAATTGGTTTTTTCTTTTGCTTTGCGAAGATGATGTTCTTTTACCTTTTGGCGAATCCTGTCAACTTCTTTCCTCTCGGAATCGCTCAATACAATGTCTTTCGGAAGCGCTTCAAACGCGGCATCAGCTTCAGATATCGCGCCTGCTCTAGCCAACTGGAATACCAACCTCTTTAGCGATGATGCATTCGAATTTAGGGTGTATGCATACCATGCCGTAAATTTTGCCGCATTCATGTCACCTACTATTATCAGGTACTCGATCAAAACCGAATAAGCTTTCACTTGCAGCGAAGGAACAATTGCAAGTGCAGCCAAGATTTTTCTTGCGGGTTGAAAGCCTCCCTTGATGTATGTTGAAATAATCAAGAGGAAAAGAGTCCTTCGCAAACCGGTCACATTGAAGCCGCATTGCCGATAAGCCTCCACTGCCTTTTGATAAACCTGATCATCCACAGTGGTTGATGATCGCCTGTCGCGCGTATTAAACCATGTCTTGAACAGTTTCCCGGGAATCATCAACATACGGACCAAGGATTTGGCACTTCTGGTGAGGTCTTTTACCAGCCCGGTATTCAAAGCATTTTCGACTTGCAACTGGTAAAGGCGAGATTGTACGGCCACCACGGTGCGCAGGCGTTCCGTCTCGGCAACGGCGCCGGGCAACTCGTCATCCACCCAGTTCATTCTGAACTCTTGACTCTTTATAAAGTAATGTTCCAGTTCCTCCTGGACCTGATGGAGCTGGATCAACAAAAGCTCGTTTTCTTCCTCCAGTTCCTTGAGGCGCTCTTCGTGGTCGGGCTTTTCTTTGAGGTGTTGTGGTCTATTCATGGTTTTTCTTTAGTCTAATGTCCATCCAGCACAATCAATATTATTGATGTTGATAAATTTTTCAAAAAAAAATGTGATAACCGCCTATCCGCAGCAAATTTATTGCCAGAGCCAGGAAAATGCTGTCATTTCGGTCGGATGTGAGAAATCTCTTTGCGCCGGAGGCCTAAGATTTCTCCCTACGGTCGAAATGACAAAAACATTTTAAACCAGTCGATTACGAATCCTGTCAAACTTGCAGCTGAAGATTGATGGTAATCAGGAAAAAAATGAGTGTTTTCTTGATTATATAACAGAATAGCCGCTCGATGTTATATAACAAAACAACTGAACTTTCATTTTTGTTCTAACTTATTTTTATGTGTTATTTTTATTTAATACCTGTCCCGGCTGTTTCAGCATAGCAATGGCAACGAACGGACATGACTGCATAAAGGATTTTTCTGATGACATCTTCCACCACGACTCCAGCCTCCCCTACCTTGTCCATTGCCAGCTACAAAATCCTCTTGAGCGCAATATTATAACACACTTCTTAACCAGATCACCGCATTTATTCCGAGACATGATTTTGACTACCATGCCGACATTTACCATTCAGGACAGAAATTCCGCTCTTACAACCGCTGGAGCCAGTTCATGGCGATGTTGATCGGTCAGCTCTCCGACAGGAAGAGCCTTCGCGACATTACCGACAACCTCAAAACGCAGCACGCCAGGTTGTATCATCTCGGCATGAAGCCAACTTTAAGGGCAACATTGGCCCGGGTCAATGAGCAACAGCCTGCCTCGTTGTGTATGAAGGGCTCTCCTTTCGACTGCTGGAAAAATGCCGCCAGGTCTCGCCAGAGAACAGCTTTTTCTGTGGAGTTAATTTATGAGACATCACTGACCGCAATTCATTAAAAGGGCATTCTTTTTAAATCCTATTTTGGACAAGAGTGGAATCCAGCGGTTTTCCTATCAGGAAACTCTCTAAAAACGGGAGAGATAGCAATTTAATGCTCTCACAAATTCTGTGTGTGTTGAATATTTTTTCATATATTTTTCCGCTACCGCAGGTGTCAGCTTTCTTAATTCCAATACATCTTCTGTCTCCAGAAAAGGAAAGATTATTTCGAACAGACGGTCTTGTTCTTTAAGACGACCTTCCTCATTTACATTTGAAACACCCGTATTCCTGAAATTTAGCAGTACACGAGGAACTTCATAATGTGTATAATTTTTTTCAAGCAGGTTAATGCCCAAAATTCGGTCGGATATAATCTGGAAGGACTCATCGTATGGTCCAATGTCGTTATAAATTTTTGCAGAAAGAAGCATAGTTTCGTGTCGTAATGTCATTCCGAAGCGCAACCTTGGGTCGAAATGAGAGCTTTTTAAGACCCAGCGAGGAACACCATGTTTATCAACATATCGAGCTGGGGCCGATACGAAACTTGTCCCAGCATATAATTTTGCCTCGACCAATACCTTGACACAATCATTTTCATACCAATCATCTGAGTTGAGAATCAAAATATAATCACCAGAAGCTAGCGCCAATCCCTTGTTCATGGCATGGTACAGGCCCCTATCTCTTTCGGAAATATAGTAGTCAATTTCATCCGCATATTTTTCAATGATGCTCAGAGTGCCGTCATTAGACCCTCCATCAATAATTATGTATTCCAGGTTTTTATAGGTTTGTTGCATAACTGAACGGATGCATTGCTCCAGGTATTTTTCAGAATTCAGACAGACTGTTATGATTGTAACCAGCGGCTGGTTTGGCAGTGAATCCCTTACAATTCCCTTTCCGCGCTTTCCGCCTTCCGCTTTTCGTTTGCCGGTTATATCTGGGTAGCGGTTGTAGATTCCGCAAAACGTTGTCTTTATAGTATCTGGCAGGTTGTTAATTTTTCTCGTAATCCAGGTTGCGCGATGGTTTATTTTAAGCGCTTGCGAATAGCTAAGATATGCATATTGATAATCGGATAAATTTACACACATATCACCAATTAATTCATGGTAAACATAAAACGACGGAAATATGGCAACCGCTTTTTCAAGAAGTAAAATTGCTTCTTGATATCGCTTTGCCCCAATAAAATATCTTATTTCAGATAGATACCTTTTCCGAGTCAACATTGATGGTGAGGTGATTAGGTGGTGATGGGCAGGTAATTGCTTCTTCAATATCCCATAATTGATCGAGATTCAATTAATGAAATTAATACCGGGCTCTTTACCTGCACAATATGGATATTGTTTCAATAGATACAAAAAATACATTATAATAATTTTTTTAAAGTTCTATTTATATGCAAATAATGGTTTAATTGTTAAGATCTCATATTTTCCAGATTGACCTGATAAATTTCAAAACCACTATTAAAACTGGGCTTTGCCGCAGGCTTACTCCT
>ENA-ORXD01002533-ORXD01002533.1-sediment-metagenome-genome-assembly--contig:-NODE-2533-length-11944-cov-3.080728_pt1 | contig 11944 bp, 16 predicted proteins | sample MGYA00237862_ERZ511471 | MGnify/ENA metagenome assembly ERZ511471 | reverse complement strand
GGGAGCGAAAAAAGGATCAGTTCGAGAGCGCCTTATTCCTCGGTGACATCCTCTGACTGGCAGGAGGGGCACATCGGGCGCCTCCCGATTCCCTTGAACCGCTCTCCGCATTCATTGCATTTGTAGTTCTTTCCCTTCACCCGTTCAGGTGGCATATCCATATCGACGGGACCTCCAACAGTGCACATGTGCTTGTCACCTCACTAGGATGGATCGGTCAGCGATTGTATTAAGGTTATGGGAACCCGCGTCTCCTTCCGCCGGGAAAGGTGCCCGGGGTGGATCCGCCGGACCCAGGAAAAGAGGGAGCGCAGAACAGAGGGAAACCTGGTCAATGGGCAGATCCCCGGCGTCCCGCTTTCCCCGGCACTCAGTCGAAGAGGTGGGCGCGGTATCCGGAGGACGATCGGGCGCCGCTGCTCTTTTCGGCCGGACGTGCGGGGACAGGCCGCGCCTGTCCTGACAGCAGGAATGCACAGAGGCCTGCGTCTTCCGAAAAGACTGCACAGCGCTCCCTGATACAGGGCTGTTTATCGAAGGGACAGAGTTTTGGCATGAAAACCGCATCCGCGGTTTTCATCGGGGGGGGTTGTGAACGTACGTTATCATGAGCGTTTGGTTCATGGTATCCCGTACCGGCAGGGAAGGTCACCGTATCCACCGGTTCCTCTCGATCGCGGTGTGCCATGCCTTCCATGCCCGGGAGAAGATACCCCGCAGTCCGGGGTTCTTCTCCCAGCGCTCCAGCAGCTGCCTCGTGGTCTGTTCCATTGCTCCCGATCTCCACGTATGCGGGGGGGCAGGATATAGCTGACGACAGGACAGGTCCAATGACGATGACCGTGCCGGGGAATCAGGGGGGTGTCCCCTATCCCGCGATGAGCTGGACCATGGGGACGCACGAAAAAACGATGATTGCAAGAGCCATGAACATATTTTCTCTCATCTCTTTCTCCTCTTACACTCCACAGAGGACCCCCCTGCCGTATAAATTGGGGGGATGGATCCGGTTCAATCATCATCTCTCCCGTTCATCCTCCCCAACGGTCCCCCGATAGTTTTCTCCTGGACCGGGGAGATCGGCACCGGGCAGAATCGAGACCCGCGAACACCGCCGGGTCTTTCGTCCGGCCGGGACCGCCCTGCCCGCAGAACCGGGGGGTGAATCCTGCCCCGCAGGTTCCAGGTTCGCAGCACGGTGAGCCGGGTGCAGATTCCCGCCGATGTGAGGCTGGCAAAGGATTTCCGTTCCCGCTGGCATGATCATGAGGGGAGGGTGGCCGTCCGGATGATCCTGCGGATGAGACCGGGCCGGACAGCGATTGCCCCCGCCGGGCATATCTCGTGGCAGCAGTAGCACCGGATACATGCCTTTCTCGTGATTTCCGGCGCCTCTCCCGTCCAGGAGATCGCATGCACCGGGCAGATCCGCTCGCAGCGGCGACACCGTTCGCACCGGGAATGATCGATGGCAGGGTAAAGGGCACAGAGTCCCCCGAGGCGATGGAGCGCCCCGAGGAGCAGGCTCTTCTCGAGGCCTTTGCCCTCCCCCCGGTAGGTTGACGGCATCCGAAAACCGGTGGCGGCAAGGGTTGCCGGGTCATCCCCGAGAAGAACGATATCGGTACCACCGTTCGGGAGCCCGCCCCGGTCGGCAACGGCCCTGATGGTGGGGACATCGAGCGGGGGTATTCCGATCAGCCTGCAGGCGATGACATCGATCGCGGTCCAGTCAGGGCTCGCCAGTATCGCACCGAGAGGCCGGGGCCGCCCGGAAGAGGGGCCGTCCCCCTCCATCGCAACCACGGCATCCATCAGCTGGAGGGAGGGGGAGATCGCCTCGTTGAGGTCGGCGATCATCCCCCCGAAATGGAGGGGCTCCCTGAACCGTGCATGGTGGAGCGGTTTCTCAAGCCCCGGTACCACCCCGAACAGGTTCTTGGTCCCGCCGGAAAAGAGAGTCCAGAGGTGGGTCTTTGCCTTCGAGACGACCACGATGTGGTCCGCATCCCGCACCGGGAGGATGACCGGGAACCGTTTTGCCATCCTCCCCTCAGCGAACGCGTGTTCGTAGAAACCGGTATCATAGTTGAGCACGGCACCGGTCTCTTCTGCGACCCGGTCATACCCGGCGGCCTGGTACAGGGACCGGAGATTTGCCGGGGTGTAGCGGATACCGCCGCCGGGACTGTCAGCTATCGTGACCGAACACCCAATACTGCGGAGGAGATCGCAGACCGCCCGAACGACCTCGGGATGGGTGGTGACGCACCGTTCCGGTGGGAGCCCCTGGAGCAGGTTCGGTTTCACGAGCACCCTGCTTCCCGGGGTGATGAACGATTCGATACCACCCAGGAGATCGATGGTCCGCCGGACCGCACGGGTCACCTCATCACGGTCATAGGCAGCACACCGCGCAAGTGCGACGGTTTTCACCGGGTCTCCGGTCATTTCTCATCTCCTGATTGGCCTGTGCATCCTGCGTCACGGGCAAGGAAGAAAGCGCCGAGGACATAGGATACCGGGACTCCCCAGAGCGGGTGTGCAACGCCGAAGTACAACGCTGCTATGGCAAGGACGAGCCGTGCGGCCAATGTATCGTTGCCGAACGCTGCCATGAATGCTGCACCCCCGATGATCGCCGTGATCCCGAGGTATGCCAGGACACCCAGAAGCCCGCCACGGATATTGTGGATAGCCCGGCTGATGCTGGTATGCATATCCCAATACCGTTTCGTGCACAGCTGCTCATTAACCCAACTACCCGTGCTGTACTGTCAATCTCCAATGCTCACGTCCCGTTACCGTGTGTCGGAATACAACCGGATGACCGGCAGGTGAACCCGTTTCCCCTCCTCCGGACCACCAGGATCGGGGATAGCTCCACAGTCCGGCACGAAAGTGAGGGGTGCCGAGTTCATGCAGTAGCGCAGGCCTGTTGGCGGTGGGCCATCATCGAACACGTGCCCGAGGTGCGCATCGCAGCGGGCACAGCGCACCTCTCTCCGGACCATCCCGTAACTCCGGTCGATTGAAATCCTGATATTATGGTCGCTGACCGGTGCAGAGAAACTCGGCCACCCGGTTCCTGAATCGAATTTTGTTTCAGACCGGAAGAGATCGGTCCCGCAGCAGATACAGCGGTAGAGGCCGGTGCCATGGAAATCATGGTATCGTCCGGTGAATGCAGGCTCGGTCCCGGCCAGCCGGGCAACCCTGAACGCCTCCGGGTCGAGCAGCCTGCGCCACTCCTCCTCGCTTCGCTCTACCCTCCCGAGCTCGCGGGTCGTTCCGGTCTTTACCTCGTAGATGAGTGCCATGGACTGATTCTCCCTCCTGGGATGCCGGGGCACCCTGGTGCCCCGGTCAGAGAAGGGCCGCTATCGCTGGTCAATCGGACAAATGCTACGGCCCCTCACGTCGTAGCCTGAGCAGGACTGCTGCCCCGGACAACCCGCCGAGGAATACAAGGGGGGAGAGACTGAGCCGGATCCCCCCCTGGGCCGGGGTGGGAACGAGATTCGCGGAAACGGCTGTTCCCTCGCTTGTCACCGTGACCTGTCCGGTGTAGTCCTGGTACCCGTCCATCTTCAGGACGAGGGTGTGCGACCCGAGGGCCTGGTCAGGGATGGTGAGCGGGGTCACCCCGGCATCCTGCCCGTCGAGGAAGACACGTGCTCCCGGGGGGCTGGAGGTGACGGTGACCGGTCCGTATGGAGCCGGTGAAAGAGTGACCGGCAATTTCACGATCTCGTTTCCCTTCACCGTGGCCGTGACGATTACAGGAGAATACCCCTGTTTTGAGACCAGGATATGGCGGGTGCCGGGTAGCACATCCCATATGATCAGAACCCCGGTTTCCGGAACCTCACCAACAGGGTTTCCGTCGATTGATACTGAGGCGAGGACCGGGGTGACCATGAGGTGGAGCCTCCCATACTCGACGATTCGCAGAGCCTGCATCGTCGCATAGATGTGAACGATCGATCCCTTTGCCGGGACGGAATGTATCGGTCCCGAATACGGGTAGTACCCCTCTTTTTCAAGCGAGAATGAACGGTAGGGAGTCCCGGTAAGGTATACCGGGACATCGAGGATACCGAGAGCGATCTCGCCCTTGTAGTCTCCATCAATGTACACCTTTGCACCGTTCACATTGGCGTGGATACGGTAGGTCCCGATATCGCCTCCCAAAACGTCCCCTGCCGTGTCAGCCGAGCTCCCGGATACAGAGAGTGCCGCGATTATGAAGCATGCCATGAGGAAAGAGTGTTTCATGCGCCATCAGCCCATTACATGGTAGGGTCATTGCGGGTGTATTTAAATGTATCAATGCCCGGGCCCCGGGTTCGGTGCTGGTGGCTCCCGGCTCCCCCTGTCCTGGCTGCACGATGACAGAGATGACTGCAGACCGGCTGCAGATCCGGGAGTCCCCTCGTATCGTACCCGTCCCCCATGGCACCCGCCCCAGGGAATACTTGATGATGTCAGGGGACGCTCACTCTTCAGGTGTCAAGCGATGAGAGACGGAATCGAGGACCGTCCGAACCGGGATTTCCGTGGTGGAGCGGTAATCCCGGAACGGTGTCGTTGCCCGAATTGCGGGTATGAACGGGCACGCCCGGTGCCTGTCCCCTGCTATGCCCTGCGATGCCCCCGGTGCGAAGCCCCCCTTGCGGACTGGTGAGCGGCAACGGGAACGCTCCGGCTCCTGCATTCAGGATATCCGGAAGAGAGAAGGCCAGGGCCGAGACTCGAACCCGGGTCGGGGGATCCACAGTCCCCTAGGATGACCAACTACCCCACCCTGGCAAAATATACCCGGATAGATTGGTTTTTTCGCTATAAATACATCACCCTGGCCGCTCCCCCTCTTCCGGGGTGGGAATTATGTGCCCCTGCATCCTATAGATTGCAGATGCGGCGGGTTGCACAGGGAGATACCATTATACCCCGTGGTTTCGAATACCGACATCATATTACCCTGGCACCCGCCCCCATCAAACTGCACCCCGAGGATGATTTCCCATGACCCAGACGCCACGCATACGAACGCCAATCGTCGCCGTGCTCGGCCACGTGGACCATGGCAAGACATCCCTGCTGGACCGGATACGGGGGTCTTCCGTCGTCAGTAGCGAGGACGGGTCCATCACCCAGCATATCGGCGCGACCATTGTCCCGATAGAGGCCATCAAGAGGATGAGTGGATCGATGGAGAAGATCCCGCTCAATGTCCCCGGACTCCTCTTCATCGATACACCAGGGCATCACGCCTTCACCACCCTCCGGGCACGGGGCGGGGCTCTCGCCGACATGGCGATTTTGGTGGTGGACATCAGCCAGGGGTTCCAGCCCCAGACCATCGAAGCTCTCCAGATCCTTCGGAACTGCCGCACCCCCTTTGTGGTCGCAGCAACCAAGATCGACCGTATCCACGGGTGGAAACTCCAGAAGGATCAGCCATTCCTGGCATCGTTTGCCCGCCAGAACGACCGCGTCAGGGAGATTGTCGAGACGAAACTCTACGAGATGGTTGCACGGCTCTCGGAACTCGGATTCTCCGGTGAGCGTTTCGACCGGGTCTCGGATTTCCGGCGAAACCTCGCGATCGTCCCGGTGAGTGCCCATACCGGGGAGGGGTTGGCCGAGCTCCTGATGGTGATGATCGGGCTTGCCCAGCGGTACATGGAGGAGGATCTCGCCCTCTCCGTGGATGGGCCGGGCATGGGAACGGTCCTCGAGGTCAAGGAGGAGCGCGGGCTCGGGACAACGCTCGATGTCATCCTGTACGACGGCACCATCTCGGTCGGGGATGAGATCCTGTTTGCACGGCAGGACGGCATTGCACAGACCCGCATACGCTCGCTCCTGAAGCCCCGCCCGATGAAAGAGATCCTCGTGGAAGACCGGTTCGAGCGCGTGAAGACGGTGACTGCTGCAACCGGGATCAAGGTCAGCGCCCCGGGTCTCGATGGTGCGATTGCCGGATCACCCCTCCAGGTACTCCGGGGCGATCCCGGACCGGTCAGGGAGCGTATCAGGCGGGAGATGGAGGAGATCAAGGTCAAGATATCCCCTGACGGCCTCATCATCAAGGCTGACACTATCGGGGCACTGGAAGCGCTCTGCAACGAGCTCGAGGCAAAGGAGATCGGGGTGATGCGGGCCGAGGTCGGGCCGGTGAGCCGCCACGACATGATCGAGGCAGAGACGATAAAGAACCCGTTCTACCGTGTCCTGCTCGCGTTCAATACCCCCATCCTCCCGGACGCAGCCGAGATGATCCGGGACCCGGGCTACACCCAGGTGATGATCTTTGAAGGAAAGGTCATCTACAAGATCGTCGAAGAGTACATTGCCTGGAGAGATGAGCAGAAGCGGAAGGCCGAGCAGAAACGGTTTGAGCAGATCATCATGCCGGCAAAAGTCAGGGTCCTCCCCCACTGCGTGTTCCGCCAGAGCAACCCTGCGGTTGTCGGGGTCAGGGTGCTCGGGGGCACGCTCAGGACTGATGTGAACCTGATCCAGGACGATGGGAGGAAAGTCGGGCATCTCAAGTCCATGCAGCTCAACCAGGAGAATATCCGGGAAGCGCAGGCAGGTGCCGAAGTTGCCATATCTGTTGAAGGTGCGTCGGTCGGGAGGCAGTTCTCCGTTGAAGACGACCTGTTCGTGGACATCCCTGAACGGCACGTGAAAGTGCTCGAACGCGAGATGCTCTCCCATCTCCCCATCAGCACCCGTGAGATTCTCGGCGAGTTTACCGGTATGAAGCGTCGGGAGGACCCGTTCTGGGGGAAATAGTATTTAATAGGTAGGGCACCCAAACTACTGGGTACTTCCCGGAGAACGTCCGCAGACGCTTCCTTGCGAAGCGTCCGGGCACAACAGACCACATCTTCCCTGCGGGGAACTTCCGGGTTTTGGGATAGTATCAGAGTGGAGTCTTGGCAGCATGGTTGAGTTCAAAGTCGTATTGTCCGATGCAAAGACCGGACGCGCCTATAACATAAATGTCAGCGGTGGAGTGGCAGGTGCCATCATCGGGAAGCGTATTGGGGACGAGCTGGATGCAGGGCCATTCGGTCTCCCCGGGTACCGCATGGAGATCACCGGGGCCTCCGACCGCAACGGGACGCCGGCGAAGCGGAACCTCCCTCTCGCCGGCAGGCGGAAGCTCCTCCTCTCCGGGGGAGTAGGGTTCCGGCCAGCCATGGACGGTCAGCGCCGGAGAAAGTCCATCCGCGGCAATGAGATCACCTCGGATTTTGTCCAGATCAATGCGAAAGTAACCGGGTACGGGGACAAGCCGCTGGAAGAATATTTTGCCAAACCTGCGCCGGAAGAGGCGAAGGCATAACCCCTTATTTTTTCAGAACACTCTCCCGCAGTGCCGGGAGCAAATCCTCGTAGTTCACGCCGAGGCGCTTCGCAAGTATTACCACTGCACCCTCCGGCCTGATGCACCCGTCAAACTCCTGGGTGATGATTGCGTTCATCGCCGCTGCCACCATGGTGAGCGGCATCTCTTTCTCGCCGGCAATCCGCTGCATCAGCTCTTCCTGCGGATCCGAGCTCCGGAACACGGCAGATGATGGTTTGAATCCGATGGGGATCTCAACGGTCGCAAGGTCAAAGAGCGGCCTGATCATGTCACCCTCGAAGGCAATGAGCCCATCCTCCTGCGCCCGGGACAGGAGGAGGTGTGCCTGCTCGATATTCATCCATCCCCGTTCGAATGCGAGGAAATACACCATCTCATTTTTTTTCAGCCGGTCTTTGCGGGTATGCCGGAAGGGCGCGGCAATGGTGACGGTGAGGCTCACCCCCTGCACCCCCCGTCTCCTTCCCGTATCGCCGCAACCTGACCCTGCATGGCCACCACAGGAATAAACATACTCTGCATGCTGCTATCAATCAATCGGTCGCCCCTCCCGGGCAGGTCAGGGAATGCCGGTCACAAACCTCAAATAACCTGCACGACCATTGTGGAGTATGGCAACGACGCAGGAATATGCAGAGAAAGCAAAAACGCAGATAGACCAGCTCGCCCGTGAAATTGACCGTTTGCAGGAGAAAGCTGACGAGATGCGCACCAGTCTGCGTGCAGAGTACGAACGAAAGTTCCAGGAGATATCGTCCGAATACGAACGCCAGATAGAGGAACTCCGCAGGGCAAAGTCCGATGCGGAGGAGAAACTCTCACGGATGAGTGCAGCAAGTGGGAGTGCGGTTGACGAGCTGCGGGTCGGGGCCGATGCGGCGATCGCCGAAATGAAACAGGCAATCCTCCGGGCCAAAGAGAAATTCATGGAGAAACAGTGACCGCAGCGGCACGGTATCACGGGTAACTATCGGGGCGCACTGCCGTATTCACAATATTTATTATTTTATAAAATCCATATTTTTCGACAAAAGTCGTATCCGTACATGCCTCCTCCTGCATCCACCGTATCTGGGTACGACTTTTGGTAACCTGTTGAACGTAACCGGGAACCCATCCCCGGATGGATTCCCGGGTTTCACCCATTTTCATGCGTCTTCCCCTGCAGGTTGGGCAGGGGCGGTCATGCAGGTCTGAACTGACCGGAGCCACGGGCCCTGGGCTGCCGGACCTGGCATGGAAAGCATCACCCTCGCAGGAAGATGCACCCAGTGCGTAACGGGCGTGGAGGAAGGGACCTGCCCCCGCTGTCGTATCTGGGAAGAACCCTTCGCACCCACCCGGAGGGCGGCCGGGAAAAAAGGTTATCTGGTTTATTCGATGAGGACCGCGTTGATGACGCCGTCCTGCCCGGGCCTGCTGACGATGCGTGCCCGCCCTATCTCGGTCCTGACCACCGCACCCTTGGTGAGGAGGTTCCTCCGGACGTAGTTTGGATTTGCCCCGTTCGCCTCGACCGTCTCGATGAGGACTTTCCTTATCTCACCGCTCGCCCTGTTCGCCACGCTGGCATACTTTGCCCGCATGGCACGGACCCGGGGATTCCCGCCGAATGTGCGGACGATCTTCCTGCGGTCTTCTCCGATATGGGTGTCTGTCGGGGCCGACCCGATCTCTGTCCTCTTCTTTCCCCGCGAGGGACGGTATCTTCCACCCGTTGCCCTGCGGACTGACCTGCCTTGCCACTGCATGCTGCTGTCCCACTCCTCTTTGAACATCTGCCGGGGTGAACCCCGGACGAGTGCTATACATATACCCCTGCATATTATTTAAGCACTCTTCCTCAGCCAAGGAGGGCGGCAATGACTGCGTCAACACCCTCTCCTGTTTTGAGGTTGGTCCGCAGGACCTTCATGCCGGGGTTGTAGCGGTGCATATCCTGCTCCATGCGGTCGAGATTGGCGCCGACCAGCGGGGCGAGGTCCACCTTGTTGATGATACCGATGGTGCAGCCCCGAAACATCATGGGGTGCTTGTTCACGACGTCATCACCTTCGGTGGCGCTCACGATCACCACCCGGGTACCTGCACCGAGCAGAAAATCGGTGGGGCAGACCATGTTGCCCACGTTCTCGATGAACAATACATCGATCTGATCGAGGGGGAGGTGCTCGGACGCATGGTCGACCAGGTGGGCATCGAGGTGGCACTCCTTGCCGGTATTAGCGTTCTCCACCGGGATACCGAGTGACTTGATCCGCTGGTAGTCATCATCGCCGTACACATCCCCCGCGATTGCTCCGGATCGGAGCCCCTGTGCTGCGAGGAGAGGTACAACCCGCTCGATGAGAGCTGTCTTCCCCGAGCCGATCGCACCGAGCAGGTCGATCGCCCTGATGCCGTGCGCCTTGAAACGAGCAGCGTTCCGCGCTGCAATACGGTTATTGACGTCGAAAATATCCTTTTCAAGCCTGACGTCGATGTGGTGCATGGTGAGCGTATGTCGTCTGCAGTGTTTATAGGTTCCATCAGCACATCTTAGAGGGATGAAGGACGAGATGAAAGGGGAGCGGGTTCTCTATCCCTGCTATTTTGATGCGAGCCTCACCCGGCAGCAGGGGCGGCGTATCCCCCGTTCGCGTGCGGTGAAGGACCCTGCGCTTCCCGACATCGAACGTGCGGTGAAGCGGTGCGGTGTCCGCTATCGGGTCGAACAGAAGAGCCATCCGGCATACTGGTGGAAGCATGAGGGCCGGATCGTGGTTTCGTGGCCGCAGGCCAAGGAGCAGCTCCTCCGGAAAGTGGCCGGGAACCTCGAGGCAAAGCACGCGGTGAAGCGATGACGAATCTTGCTGACCTGCATACCCATACCACCCTGAGTGACGGAGAGATGCTCCCGATCGAACTGGTGCGCAGGATGGCAGTGCTCGGGTATACCACGGTGGCCATAACCGATCATGCCGACAGTACGAACCTCGTTTCACTCATCGAGGCGGTCCGGCGGCTCATCCCGGCAGCAAAACTCTACGGGGTCCGCCTGCTTGCCGGTGTGGAACTCACCCATATACCCCCGTCTCTCATCCATGCCAGTGCGCAGGAGGCAAAGAGCAGCGGGGCAGGCATCGTCATCGTGCACGGTGAGACACCGGTTGAACCGGTAGCGCCGGGGACCAACCATGCCGCCTGCACCTGCAGCGATGTGGATGTGCTCGCCCATCCGGGTTTCATCACGCATGAGGATGCGGTTCTTGCACGGGAGAACGGCATCGCGCTCGAGATCACATCGCGCGGGGGCCACAACCGGACCAACGGGCACGTGGTTGTCGTTGCGCGGGAGGCCGGCTGCCGGCTGGTGGTCAATTCAGACGCGCATGCTCCCCACGATCTCCTTGATAAACGCGCAAAAATTGATGTGGCGAGAGGGGCAGGTCTGACAAAGGACGAGTGCGCCCGCATCATCTCTTTCGATGGTGACGCACCCCGGGTGCGACGACATTGATATTTATACCTTTACCCAATATTTATATACTGGGACATACTATATATATAGATTACTAAACCATTTCGACTGCCATTTCTCCGGGGCAGGAAACACGGTGGTATCTCTTGAAAGCGATTGGAAATGCGGTGCATACGGTAGGGAAGCGCATCCTCGTTATCAGGGCTGATCCCGCACAGCTGCCGAAGTTGTACACCGATGTTGTTGACAGGAGATTGAGACCGGCAGGAAAAGTGGTGGAAGTATTTGGGAACGTATCAGCCCCCTATGCTGCCATACTGTGCAGGAAAGACTGCGGAATGGCTGCCGGGGAGAAGCTGTTCATTGCCATGCAGGAGCGTCACCATGCAGGAAGTAGAGAAACTTAAAATTCTTCAGAATGAGCGCGAAGCCCTCAAAAACCGGCTGAAAGAGCGGGTAAAAGAGCACGAGAAGAAGGCCGAAGACCATACCGAGACTGTGTGCCCCGAGTGCGGAGGCCGTCAGCTCGTCCATGACTATGAGCGGGCCGAACTGGTCTGCCAGAACTGCGGTCTCGTAATTGATGAAGACTTCATCGACCGGGGTCCCGAATGGCGTGCATTTGACCATGACCAGCGGATGAAACGCTCACGGGTCGGGGCTCCCATGACCTTCACCATCCATGACAAGGGGCTCTCCACCATGATCGACTGGAGGAACCGTGATTCCTACGGTCGGGCAATCTCGAGTAAGAACCGGGCCCAGCTGTACCGGCTGCGCAAGTGGCAGCGGCGTATCCGGGTCAGCAATGCGACCGAGCGGAACCTGGCGTTTGCCCTGTCGGAACTCGACCGGATGGCCTCGGCCCTCGGGCTTCCCCGGAATGTCCGCGAGACTGCCGCTGTCGTGTACCGTGACGCCGTGGACAAGAACCTGATCCGGGGGAGGAGCATCGAGGGGGTCGCTGCAGCAGCGCTCTATGCGGCATGCAGGCAGTGCAATGTGCCGCGGACGCTCGATGAGATCGCCGAGGTCTCCCGGGTATCGAGAAAGGAGATTGGGAGGACGTACCGGTTCATATCCCGTGAACTCGGGCT
>ENA-ORXD01002532-ORXD01002532.1-sediment-metagenome-genome-assembly--contig:-NODE-2532-length-11949-cov-3.430088_pt1 | contig 11949 bp, 11 predicted proteins | sample MGYA00237862_ERZ511471 | MGnify/ENA metagenome assembly ERZ511471 | reverse complement strand
GCCGAAATTACGCCGCGATAAATTGGTGTAATGCCGCACCAGATCAATTTCCGCTACTTCCGGCAAATCAAGCTCATCACGCAGATATTTACTGCCGATTGTTTCCTCCATATTAACAGCGGGAACATCGCTTGCGGGAATATCCGCCGTAACGCGTCCGGATTTACTTATTTCAAAAATGAGTTCCATTCTTGTTCCATTTTTGAACAAGGGGTTGCAACCCCTTGTTCTATCCTTTGTTCTATTTTATAATCTCTATCACCCGATCCATATCTTCCTTGGAAATCATTTCCGTTGCGCAGAACAGTAATGTATTTTCCAGTTCCGGATAATCCCTGTGCATCTCGTAACCGCCGATGATTCCTTCCTGTTTCAGTTTTTCATTCACTTTTTTGGAATCGGGACAACGTAAAACAAATTCGTTATAAACAGGCGCGGAAAACACTTCTTTCCAGCCCGGAAGTTCCAGCAGTCGGTGTCTCAAGTACTGAGTTTTATAGACGTTAAGCTCGGCAAGTTTTTTCAGATTCTTCCCTAAAGCTGCCAGGTAAACTCCCGCAGCCAGCGCGCAGAGTGCTTCGTTGGAACAAATGTTGGATGTGGCTTTTTCCCGTCGAATATGCTGCTCGCGGGTTTGCAAGGTCAGTACAAATCCGCGCTTACCTTTTTTATCCACTGTCGCCCCGACAAGTCTTCCGGGTATCCGTCGCATGAATTTCTCACGGGCGGCAAAAATCCCCAGATAAGGTCCGCCGTAATTCAAAGGATTGCCGAGACTCTGGCCTTCGCCGACGACAAAATCAGCGCCTTCGGCTCCCGCAGGTTTGAGAATTCCCAGAGATGTTCCATCCATAAAACCAGCCACCAGCAACGCTCCTTTTTTATGAGCGGCATCAACCGCAGGAGCGATGTCTTCGATAACGCCGAACAAATTCGGGCTTTGCATGATTACTGCGGCAACCTGATCATCAAGTTTTCTTTCCAAAGCTTCCAGGTCAATTTGACCGGACGGCGCATAGGGCAGTTCAACGATTGTATAGCCGTTAGCCCAGCAGTATGTACGTAAAACTTGTCTGTATTCGCGATGAACCGACCGGGCAACGATAATCTTACTGCGATTGGACATTTTAGCGCAGAGCACCGCGGCTTCAGCCATCGCGGAAGCTCCATCATACATCGAAGCGTTGGCAATTTCCGTACCGGTAAGACGGGCAATCATGGTCTGATATTCGTAAATAGCCTGAAGAATTCCCTGGCTGATTTCCGCTTGGTATGGTGTATACGCTGTGTAAAATTCCGCACGTCCCGTGATATGGCCAACAACCGCCGGAATGTAATGGTGATAAGCTCCCGCTCCGGTCAGGATCAATCGCGGCGGTTTATTTCTTGCCGCAAGACCACTCATCAGAACGAAGGTCTCCTGTTCGGATAACGCACCGGGGATATTCGGCATTTGTTTTAATCTGAATTTGTCCGGGATATCGGCAAAAAGATCATCGAGACTTGAGATACCAACAACAGATTGCATGTGGGCAATGTCATCAGGTGTGTGTGGGCAGTAATCCATGATTATTTTTTTCTTTCTTTTTTTATTGTGATTCTTTTTCCTCTTTAAGCATTTCTTCGTAACCAGCCGCGGTCAGCAGCATATTCAGTTCATCCGGATTGAATAAGAGCATTTTCACAATCCAGCCCTCGCCAAAAGCATCCTGATTGATCAACTCCGGGGTTTCCTCCAGTACGGAATTTACTTCAATCACTTCTCCGCTCACCGGAGAAAATACATCAGATACAGACTTGACAGATTCGACGACGGCCACCGTGGCATGCGTCACAACTTTCCTACCGATTTCCGGTAAATCCACAAAAACAATATCCGTCAGCATTTCCTGCGCGTAATCGGTTATGCCGAGTAATGCCGTCCCGTCACTGTAGTAGATGATCCATTCATGGTCGCGGGAATAATATCTGTCATCCGGATTTGGCTTGGCCATAATGCCCCTCCTTAATGTTATTTTGTCCTTTTATAGAATGGTAGTTTAACAACTTTTGCCGCCGTCATCGTCTCGCGAATAGCAATGTCTATTTGTGTATCCGGCGCGCTGCAATCAATGTCAACAAACGCCATGCCAATTGCTTTATTTAATGTCGGCGAAAAGGTACCGGATGTTACGATACCGATTTCTTTTCCATCTTTTATAACCTTGTAACCATGACGGGCTATTCCCCGTCCGGTCATTTCCAATCCTACCAGCTTTTTTTTGATTCCGGAACTTTTTTTTGCTTTAAGCGCAGCAGCTCCGATGAACTCCTTGATTGTATCAACGATCCAGCCATAAGGCACTTCCAGCGGACTGATCGACTCATCCATATCCTGACCGTTAAGCATCATGCCTGATTCCAGCCTCAAGGTATCTCGCGCACCTAAACCGCAAGGTTTCATACCTGCGTCCGTACCCGTTTCCATTAATTTATCCCATATTTGACCGATGACATTACTTGAAGCGTATACTTCAAATCCGTCTTCTCCTGTATAGCCGCTGCGGGAAATAATAGCCTCGAATCCCGCGACTTGAGATCTGCAGAAATGATAAAAACGCAGATTTTTCAGATCAGCTGCCGTCAGTTTCTGCAAAATTTCTTCAGAACGCGGCCCCTGCACATCCAGTTTGCCCGTTTCATCGCTGATATCCTTCACATCGCAATCAAATTTTCTTTCCTGTAGAATCTTTTTTATCCATTCCCAATCTCTATCCTTGGGAGTGGCGTTGGTAACCAGCATATAGAAATTTTCATCCATTCTATAAACAGTCAGATCATCAATAATGCCGCCTTCCTCATTGAGCAGAGCGGATAATTTAACCTGTCCTACCGTTTGATCCGCCAAATTTCTGGTCAATACCAGTTGCAAAAGATCAAGCGCCTGCGGACCCCTGACTTCTATTTCTCCCATGTGGCAGATATCAAATAGACCGGCGGCGTTTCGGGTTGTTTTGTGTTCGTCGATAACATTGGTGTATTGCACCGGCATGGCCCACCCGCCGAAATCAATTATTTTGGCCTTCAGGGCGACGTGTTTTTCATATAATGGCGTCTTTTTCATTTCTATTTCATCCAACAATTTATAACATCAAGAAAACCGGTTTCACCGTGTAAACTGAATTTTCAGTATGAATCCGCCTTTTCCGGAACTTCACGTTCACGGAAAAATATTTTTATTGTGAAACTCAAATTTTAATGAAACTCAGATATTACAAACGCAGTGTAGTAACATCTGTTAGTTGAATTACCCCGCGTGCGAGGCTTAGCGGGACAATATAACAATCCCTCTATAAGCGGAAGGTGTCACACCCGTGATTCCACCTGCAATGATAATTGTTGAAGAAGCTACTATAAGTAAAAATATATTTCAAGAATGAATCCTGAAATAATCTGGTATCAATCAATTAATGTTTCCTGCGGTCAGTGAGTCTCAATCCAATCCCGTTCCGCTTCGCTCCAGGGATAGTTCAACCATCAAGTTCCAGTGCGCTGCGCTTCTAGAACTTGGGTTTCACTATTCCTTGAAGAGTTTTTCAAAAAACATTTGTTTGTTTTTGGGGTAATAAATATCGCCGTAATCAACAATCAGTTTGCCGTCCAGATGGTCAACTTCATGCTGGATAACACGGGCAACGTAATCCAGATATTTCTTGTTGACTTTACCCCCTTTGGCATCCAGAGCACGCACTTTGATTTCCGGAAAGCGGCTGACCTCCACCTGCACATCGGGGCAGGAAAGACACCCTTCAGCCGCGGCCACTTTTTCGCCACGTTCCTGAGTGATCCGAGGATTAACCAAAACTTCAATATCATCAATACTTTTTATTTTTTTCTGCCCTTCATCAAAACCTTTGACGCGAAAAACAATTACTCTTTTATTAATACCGATTTGCGGAGCGGCCAACCCGGAAGCGTCATCTCTTGCCATGAAAGAATCTATTAGCGTTTGAACAATTTCACGCCCTTCTTTATCCAAAGGCACAGGTAATTCAACGGACTTTTTCCTTAACACAGAGGTATCCTCTGCGTTTATTCCTTCTTGATTCCATAATGCCAAAACTCTTTTTGTGGACATAGCCTTACTCAAAAACCATTTTGGTGAGTTACTTATCATTTATTCTTCATTATTTCAAGATATTGTCGCTTGCAATCAGCACCTATATTTTGCTAAGTAACCCACAAGTACGCAAGTAAGTTTTTTAAATATATGAATATAATTAATCAAATCGTTACAAAATTTGCCAGGCGGGAATTCGCCCGTTCACTGAAATTCGAAGATGGAAGTTCACAGGAATTGCCTTCCTGCACCGACAATAAACAGCACCTGCTTTATCTTCACATTCCTTTTTGCGAGGAACTCTGCCCCTACTGTTCATTCCACCGAATAACTTTTTCAGAGCCCATTACCAGAAGATATTTTCAGGCTCTGCGTAATGAAATTAAAATTTATCATGAAAAAGGATACAAATTTGAAGGAATTTATGTGGGCGGCGGCACTCCCACTGTTCTCATCGACGAACTGGCTGAAACGCTTCATCTGACGAAGGAGCTGTTTCCGGTCATAGATATTTCCGTAGAAACCAACCCCAACCATTTAATATCGCGTAATATTGAAATCCTGCAAAAGCATGGCGTCAAAAGACTTTCCGTGGGAGTGCAGACTTTCAACGACGATATGCTCAAAAAAATCGGCCGCTTCGAAAAATATGGCTCCGGTCAGGAAATCGCCGAACGGCTGAAAAACACCCAGGGCTTTTTCCACACCTTAAACGCCGATATGATTTTCAATTTCCCCGGCCAAACCATCCAGATGCTCGAAGATGACCTGGCCATGATTTTAAATTTAAATATGGACCAGGTGACCTTTTATCCGTTGATGATTTCAGACTTAACGCGGGAAATCATGAAAAATACTTTTGGAGTTGTGGATTCCGGCGACGAAGAAAATTTTTACAAATTAATCGTCCGGCGTTTGGAAAAAAATTATGATTTTTCCTCGGCCTGGTGCTTTTCCCGCAAAGAATCACTGGTCGATGAATATGTTGTTGAATTTGAAGAGTACGCGGGTCTCGGTAGCGGCGCCATCGGCTATTTGTATGGAACCTGTTATTCCAACACGTTTGATATCGAAAAATACATCTCGTCTCTGGAGAAGGGCAAACTGCCCATTCAGGCTTCGCGCAAGTTCGGCCTTCACGATCAGATGAGCTATGATTTTTTGATGAAACTGTTCAGTACAAAACTGGATATCCCGGCCATGCAGAAAAAATACGACGGTAAATTTTTAAAAACCATGTGGAAGGAAATAGCCGCGTTTGAAATTGTCCGGGCTTTTCGTTATTTTCCGCCTCATCTGCATTTGACCCCGTATGGCCGTTACCTGTGGGTCATCATGATGCGGGAATTTTTCATCGCCGTCAACAATTTCCGCGACTACTGCCGGAAGCAGGTGAAGATAGGATGAAATAAATATTGTCCCTCTCCAGAGGGGATGTCGCGAAGCGACGGGGGAGGAAAAATTAATAGTATAAAAAGAAGAACATCCACCCCCTATCCCCCGCCAGCGAGGTACAAAGAAATGAATTTGGTATTAAATGAGGATAATTATGGACGAACAACGCAAAGAAATGTTGAAACAGTTACCGAAAATTGATGAAATAATCTTGATTCTGGAAAAGCAAAACATTTACGATCTGGCTCCGCGAGACGTCGTCAAGGAAACCTGCCGCAGAATTGTACAGGACCTGCGCGATAAAATCGTCAACGCCAAGAAAAAACTTCCTGCTGAATTCAGTCCCGATGCTAAAACAGTAGCCAAAGAGGTGGAGAAATCCATCAAGGGATTATACCGCTACAGCCTGCGTCGCGTGGTTAACGCCACCGGCGTCATCCTGCACACCAACCTGGGACGCGCGCCGCTTTGTCCCGAAGCCTTGGAAAGAATCATGGAAGTGGGCAAGGCTTATTCCAATCTGGAATTTGATTTAGCCAAAGGCGAACGCGGCCAACGCTACGATCATGTCAGTTCGCTGCTTTGCGTGCTTACCGGCGCTGAAGACGCGCTCATTGTTAACAACAATGCCGCCGCTGTTTTGCTGGTGCTCAATACTCTGGCCCAGAAAAAAGAAGCCGTTGTATCGCGAGGCGAACTCATTGAAATCGGCGGCGAATTCCGCATTCCGGAAATCATGAAAAAAAGCGCGACAAAACTTCGTGAAGTGGGAACGACCAACCGCACAAGATTGAGCGACTACGAAAAAGCCGTCAATGACAAGACCGGCCTGATTATGAAAGTGCACACCAGCAATTATCGTATTGTGGGATTTACCGAAGAGGCAAGTATTGAATCCTTGGTTGAGCTGGCAAAGAACAGGGGTATTCCGGTCATGGACGATCTGGGCAGCGGCTGCCTGATTGATCTTGACCTCTATGGCCTTCAGCACGAACCTACCGTGCGTGAAAGACTTACAAAAGGTGTTGATGTAGTCACCTTCAGCGGCGACAAACTGCTGGGCGGGCCGCAGGCCGGCATCATCGTCGGTAAAAAAGACGTTCTCGCAAAAATCAAAAAGAATCCGTTGAACCGCGCGCTCCGCATCGACAAGTTTACACTGGCCGCGCTGGAAGCAACATTGATGCTCTACTTAAATACCGCTGCGACACCGAAGAAATTAAGAGCGTTAAAGGCTTTAACTGAACCTGTTGTTGACGTAAAAAAACGAGCTGAGAATTTAATTGCAAAATTACAAAAGGAAAAAATCGAATCGCTAAAATTTTCCTTGCGTGAAGACTTCGCGGCAGCTGGCGGCGGCTCTTTGCCTACGCAGCAGATTCCGACTGTTTTAGTCGCCGTTCAAAACAAAAATATGCCGGCAACCAAAATGGAAGAAAAACTGCGCAAGCTCGATGTGCCGATCATCGCCCGTGTGGATAAGGACGAAATCCTATTCGACCTGCGCACCGTGGCCGAGGATGAATTTGGTTTCATCGTTGAAGGCTTGAGACAAATAACAACCGATTAAGAAAGCGGCGCGTTCGGTGAACGCGCCCTACATAATAATGTAGGGACTGTTCCCCGAACAGTCCGAATATTCTGTGCAGCCAAGTCTTTTTGATTTGGCGGTCTACAACACAGATATGCAGTCGAGTCCAAAAGACTCGACTGAACTTGGGGGCGGAAGAAATATAAAATAACAGGCGCTGTCCCTATTATCTCTTTTAGATATAAGGAGGAGATTATTATGACAGTCGTAAGTTTCAATGAGTATCTTCAATATGAAGGTGTTCAAGAAAGTATCGACGCAGTAAGGGCACATGGGACTGGTGCGAGTACTGGAAAGTTAATGGAGGAATGCATTAAAGAGATATTGTTGTCTTCTAAGATATTATCAACTAAAGAAACATCACCTGAAGTGGACTATGGCTTTGGAGCAGACTTCGAGTGCAGTTACAACGACAAGGGATTCTTCTTGGACTGTACATTAAATGATAAGAAGTTCGTAAAATATCTTAATAAAAAAGGAGAGTTGGTAGATAATATCAACTCTTCTTTTTGTATGCATATTAAAGACTTGGAGTTCCGCTTCGGTGTGAAGGAGCGTCACTATAGTTTCTTCTTTTACGAGAAACCTGTAGTTGTTCTGAATGTAAAGTTCATATATCCTACAGGTGAAAGTAAATTTGCTAAATTAACAGAACAAGACGCAAGCAACATAATGTCTGCTTTAATATCTATTAATGAACTGTTGATAAGAAAGGGATATAGCTCTGAGGCAGACATGAGAATAAAGCTTAATAAAAATATTTATAAATAAAGAAGATAAGAAAAGGGATCAGATCTTTGCTAAGCTCATGTTAAAAAATACTGGATTTCTCCGGCATTCGCCGGAATGATTTAACTAAGGTAAAGTCGGGGCAATAATTTGGTCGGGCAACCTGAAAAAATAAGTTTTACAGTAAACAAAAGCCAGGGCGGGCAGAGGCTGGATATTTTTTCAGTGGGACAAATATTTTAATATCTAATTTAAAAGAATAAGGAGTTGACATGGCAACTGTTAAACGAATTAAATCCGAAAATGTATTTCAATTAAAAATAACTCTTAATCATATTAAGCTATCGATTTGGAGAAGAGTATTAGTTGATTCAGAAATAAAGCTGCCTGATTTACATAAAATTATACAAACTGTAATGGGCTGGACTAATTCTCATTTACATCAATTTATTATTGGCAATCAATATTATTCACTTCCAAACGATGAATCATTTTATAAAGTCATTGATTATCGACAAGTTAAGTTAGATTCATTATCCAATACACCAAAATCAAATTTTATTTATGAATATGATTTTGGAGATGGATGGGAACATTCAATTGTTATTGAAAAAATATTGCCTCGCGAAAAAAACACTTATTATCCAATCTGCATTGACGGCAAACGAAGTTGCCCACCTGAAGATTGTGGTGGCGCCTTTGGTTATGAAAATCTTATTAAGATAATAAACAATCCCGAACATGAAGAATATGATGAAATGATGAAATGATGGAATGGCTTGGAGATTATTTTGACCCGGAAGAGTTCAATATAGATGCAGTGAATGAATTCCTCCGTGAAAAGAATTTTGGTTGTATCGAATTATTTGACTAAAAAAGTAATTTAAAGTCCCTCAATCCCTCTACTCTAAAGTGCACTGTAGCTATCGAGAGAGGGATGAGATGTAGTATGGAGTAATAAGTTGGTCGAACAGACGGAAAAAATAAAATTCACGGTTGATAAAAGCCAATGCGGGCTGAGGTTGGATATCTTTCTTGCGCAAAGCGAGGCGGCGCTTTCGCGTTCGCAGGTCAAGTACGCCATTGAGGAAGGCGATGTGCTGGTCAACGACAAGATTCCCAAAGTCAGCCAGCATCTCAAGGAAGGCGACGTGATTGTGCTGACCAAGAGACCGCCGGTGGAAGCCGCGGCCGCGCCGCAGAAAATGCCCCTGGATATCGTTTACGAAGACGACGCCGTGATCATCATCAACAAACCGGCGGGTATGGTAGTGCATCCGGCGCCGGGCAATCCCAAAAAGACGCTGGTCAACGCGCTTTTGTATCACTGCAATGATTTGTCGGGCATCGGCGGCGTTCTGCGTCCGGGTATTGTGCACCGGCTGGACAAGGACACGTCCGGTCTGATTGTGGCGGCAAAATCCGATGAGGCGCATCGAAGCCTTTCATCGCAGTTTGAAAAACACGACGTGCACAAAAAATATCTGGCGCTGGTCTGGGGTGACGTAAAAGGCAGCCACGGAGAAATCGTGGCAGCCGTGGGCCGGCATCCGGTCAACCGCAAGAAGATGTCCACGAAAAGCAAACACGGCAGGGGTGCGCTCACACTCTGGCAGGTGCGCGAACGCTACGGCGTCGTGACGCTGCTCGAAGTGGAAATCAAAACCGGACGCACGCACCAGATTCGCGTACATCTTTCAGACCGCGGCTATCCGGTGGTAGGCGACGCCGTTTACGGTAATACCTCACGCGTAAAAGCGGTTGCCGATCCCGCGTTGAAAGCCAGGCTTAAGGAATTCAACCGGCAGGCGCTGCATGCGGCGCAGCTTTCTTTCATCCATCCGCAAAAAGGCGAACGGATGTTATTTACCGCGGACATGCCGGACGATATGGCCGATTTGTGCGCCCAGTTGCGCTTAAAAACTGCGCCGACAAAATAAGATTGTCATTCCGAAATCCCGATATAGAGGGATGAGGAATCTTGAAGTGATTATTAGCAAGACTTCTCTCCCCGATCAATCGAGGTTCGAAGTGACATAGAATGTCTCACGCACTGCGCTTTGAAATGACACAAAAACTAATTGCAGTAACAATTTTTAAATATTAATATATTTCGCAATACACTGATAAAAATTATCGCCAAGGCAGGGCGCAAATGTTTAATCTGAATAAAAGACATTCCATACAGTATTACGAATCTTCCTATTTGAGCGGATGCGATTTTCTAACTCACGCCTTCTGCACCAGACTCGGCGGTGTCTCGGATGGAGATTACAAATCGCTGAACATCAGCTTCAAGGAAGGCGATCTGGAAAGCAAAGTCTTACAGAACTGGAATCGCTTGGCCATGGCCTTTGCCATACCGCTGGAAAATTTTCTTACCTTAAATCAGGTCCACGGTGACGATATTTTTGTCATCAAACCCTATGGCGATTATTTCCCCACCGACAAAGCTCTGGATTACGACGCCATTGTTACCAACCGTGAGAATCTGGCCATCTGTATCAAGACGGCGGATTGCGTGCCGGTGTTTATCGTTGACCGGGCAAAAAAAATCATCGCAGCGGTTCACGCCGGGTGGAAAGGCACCGCGCTGGAAATCACCGCTAAAGTGGCCAACCTGTTTTTCGAAAAATACGATTCTTCTCCGCGCGATATTCTGGCGGCGATAGGCCCGGCCATCGGCCTGTGTTGCTTTGAACTGGATGAAGAGCCGGCGGAAACTTTTCGCAAGCTGAATGATCATGAAGAATTTTTATTCGCCGGTAACAGTCCGGGCAAATGGATAGTGGATTTGCCGGAAGCCAACCGGCGACAGATGATCAATTGCGGCATTCCAGAATCCAATATCGATCTCTCCCGTTTATGCACTTCATGCCGTCAGAATTTATTTTTCTCATATCGGGGTTCGGGCAGTATCACAGGCCGACAGCTTAATTTTATCATGATCAAGGGAGAAGAACCCTGCCGCGTCATGACCATCGGTGACGAATATCCGCGTATTCAGTAAAAACATTGGGTATTGACAGTCCTATTTTAACGTATTACTAAATATTATCGTTGTGCAGGAGGGAGACAAACAAATGATTATTGTCACAGGAGGCGCCGGATTTATCGGCAGCGCTTTTGTCTGGAAACTCAACAAGGAAGGCATTGATAACATTATCATCGTTGACCGTCTGGGCACATCGGACAAATGGAAAAATCTGGTCAACCTTCGTTTTGTCAATTACATCCATAAAGACGACTTTCTGGAGATGATTGACACCGACATGGTGCCTTTCAAAATTGACGCCATAATCCACATGGGCGCCTGCTCTTCCACGACCGAACGCGATGCCGACTACCTTTGGCACAACAATTACGCGTATACAAAGATTCTAACCGAATGGGCGCTGGAGCATGACGTCCGTTTTATTTACGCCAGTTCAGCCGCGACATACGGAGACGGCACCAATGGATTTTCAGACAGCCACAAAACCATCGAAGACCTCAAACCCATCAATATGTACGGTTATTCCAAGCAGGTGTTTGATCTGTGGGTGCTGCGCCAGAAGCTTGAAAACAAAATGGCGGGAATCAAATTTTTCAATGTCTTCGGTCCCAACGAATATCACAAGGGCGACATGTCCAGCGTCATCTTCAAGGCCTTTCATCAGATCAGGGAAACCGGCAAGGTCAGACTTTTCAAATCCTATAAAAAGGAATACAAAGACGGTGGCCAGATGCGCGATTTTGTCTACATTAAAGACTGCGTCAACGTTATGTGGTGGCTGTTTAATAATCCAAAGGCCAACGGCATTTTCAACCTGGGTACCAGCAAAGCCAGAACATGGAACGATTTAATCAAAGCCGTTTTTGCCGCGATGAAGAAAAAAACCAATATTGAGTACATTCCCATGCCGAAAACTCTGCGCAACCAGTACCAGTATTTTACTGAGGCGGAAATGACTAAACTGAAGAAGGCAGGCTGTCCGGTGAAGTTTTCCTCACTCGAAGATTCTGTACATGATTATGTAACAAAATATTTGCAAAAATCCGATCCGCATTTGGGGAAATAATGATGGACAGAAGAATAGTTTGCATTATCCCCTCCCGCTACGAATCCAGCCGGTTTCCCGGCAAGCCTCTGGCC
>ENA-ORXD01002531-ORXD01002531.1-sediment-metagenome-genome-assembly--contig:-NODE-2531-length-11952-cov-4.601095_pt1 | contig 11952 bp, 9 predicted proteins | sample MGYA00237862_ERZ511471 | MGnify/ENA metagenome assembly ERZ511471 | reverse complement strand
TGACGGAGATCAGAGCAGCAACCATGTCACAAAAATACAGTTATTTCGTCAAAATAGATCAAGTCAGAAAGTTGAGATAAATATTTTTATTACAGCCAGTCAGCTCTACTCCCGGTGATAAATTTTCAGTTTTTACCAAGCCTCCCTGCCTTGCCGCGCAACCAGCGGAATACCATAGCCGGTGGGAGCGTTTACTCTATCAGAAATGGCCTGCGGCTGCCGGGCCAGAACGGCTGATTGCGGGGTGTATCCATCAGTCCCTGCAGTTTTGCCCGGTCAAGCCAGTTGAGGACAAGATACATCAGATCAGCCCCCCGCAGCATGCCCAGTGCTCCACCGGCACAGCAGACCTCATCAAAGAGGTGAACATTATCACGACGGATGCCCCGGCCCACGACCGTAAAGGGAACAGCCTCACCGGAATGCACCAGGGGCCCGGAGCTGGGGGTTGAGTGGTCGGCGGTGACCACCAGCACAATATCATCAGCCAGCAGCTTTTCAATCACCCGGCCCAGCCCCCGGTCAAGGGATTCAATGGCCGCCACCTTGTTGCGGGGGTCCTTGCTGTGGCCTGCCACATCAGGTGCCTTGGAATGAACATGAATGAACTGGTACTCCGCCGCCCTGCTCCTGGCCAGCCGCAGCCGCTCTGCCAGATCCCGGCCGGGGTCCTGGGTATCAGACACCTTTTCCCGGTCCATGCCGATGAAGGAGGCAAGCCCCCAGTACATGAGACCGGAGGAGATGGAAAGCCCCTTCATGCCCCAGCGCTCCGGAAATGAATCCACCTGCCGCCACCTGCCGGCCCGCTGGGTGACGAGCCCGTTAATTGCCGGCTCCCCCCTTTTTTTTCTTTGAGCATTCACCGGATGAGCGGCCAGTTGTCCATGGCACCAGAGCAGATAGGCTTTCAAGGCCGCGGCCGTATTGCTGGCCTGAACATCGCCGTCGGCCTCCTCCCATGGCTCCACTTCAACCAGCGGGGTTGCCGTCTCAAGAGGGTCCGAATCGGTGACGGCGGGAGAAACAGGCCCCTTCATGGTCACAATGCCGTCAAGGCCATTGGTGCGGTAATACCCTATGGCAATTTCCCCTTTGGCATAAGAGGCCACAAGCCGGGCAAGAATCTCCTGTTCATCGGCTTCGGCCTTGGGCCGGTGCTTGACGAGCTGCAGGGTTCTCCCCACTCTTTTGAGATTAACGAAATGGGCAAGCAGGGCCACATCCTCCCGGCCCGGGGCAAGACCTGCTCCCGCAGCCTCCAGATAGCCGCGGCCGGGAAACTCTGCCTGCTCATAGCCGAACATGGCGAAATGGGCATTTTCGCTGGGCAGGGCAAGCCCGGGACGGATCGCCTGGAACAGGCCGTTTGACCCCGCTGAGGCAAGCCGGTCAAGATGAGGGGTTGAGGCGGCCTGTAATGGAGTCTTGCCCTGCAGGCTCGCATAGGCCCGGTCACCCAGCCCGTCCAGCAGGACCAATATACAGCAACGTGGCATTGTTTCACCCTCCATGAGATGTTTATGAGATTTGCAATCGACGTGGTAGGGGCGATTCGCGAGACCACCCTTATCATAAACATTATCCCTGCCGTGTGTCTGCCATTAATTATCAATATAGCAAATACCAATAACAGCATAAAGAGATATCAAAACAAACAATTGGACATCCGCTCCATTCCCCGGCATTATAATTCGCATGAAATTTGATCTGCACGTACATAGCACCATCTCCCCCTGCAGTCAATTGCCTTTGCATGATATCATCGCCCAGGCAAAGCAGCGGGGACTGGACGGGGTCTGCATCACCGACCACGACACCATGGAGGTGCGCCATTACCTGCAGGAAGGCATCCAGAACAATGGCCTCTGTGTTATTTTCGGTATGGAATATACCACCAGCGAAGGCGATTTTCTCCTCTTCGGCCCCTATGAACAGCTGCAGCCTCGCCTTGCCGCCCCTGAGCTCCTGCGCCATGTGGAAATGACCTGCGGGGTTGCCGTGGCAGCTCACCCCTTCCGTGCCAACCGCCCCACCCGGGAATACCTGATTGATCATGATTTATGCCGCATTGTTGAGGGAATCAACGGTCGCAATCACCAACACGAAAACGACTGCGTCGGCACCTGGCAAGACCGCTACGGCGTCAAACAGGTCGGCGGCTCCGACGCCCACGGCCTGGAGGAACTCGGCCTGGTGACAACCCGATTTGCTCAACCGATCCGCAACCGGGCCGACCTGATCCATGCCCTGAAAAACAGCAGCTACACCCCGGGAAAAAACTGATTTTCCCGCCAACCTTCCCTGGTTCTGTCTCCCAGGTCCGCCCCCACAGGTTGACATACCGGTCCCACTGGTATATCCTGAAACAATTGTTGCCTCCCCATCCCCTGACGACAAAGCCGTTGTAGAAAACACTGTAACACCGCAACACCATGCACGGCATAATGGGCCGTAAAGAAAGGGTGAGAGAAGCCATGGTGATTGCGCAACGGCCCCGGAGTTGTCCCTGAACCTGTAAGAGAGAATGATTGTATCCATTGGTGAAATAGTCTGGGATATCATAGCTGACAAAAAACTTCTGGGGGGAGCCCCGTTAAATGTCGCCTACCACCTCTCCTCATACGGCCTTGAGGTCCGTCTGATCGGCCGGATCGGCACCGATGAACTGTCGGATCTCACCCTGCGGCACATTGCCAACATCGGCCTTTCGGTTGAATACATCCAGCGGGACAAAGAACTGCCCACCGGCCGGGTAGTGGTCAGCGTCGACAAAAACAATGAGCCGTCCTTTGACATTGTTGCACCGGCGGCGTGGGATGCCATTGAAACGGAGTCCTTTTTACGCAACGCCCGCCAGCCGTTTCATCTGGTTTTCGGCAGCCTGGCCCAGCGATTTGCGCCAAGCCGCAAGGCCATCCGCGCCCTGTGGGACAAAGCCGATCTGCTCTTTTACGATGTCAACCTGCGTCCCCCCTTTACCCCGGCCGAAGTGGTGCTCGATTCCCTGGCCGCTGCGGACGTGGTCAAACTCAACGATGACGAACTGCAGCAGGTTGCCGACTGGTCAGGAGTTGCCGGCGGCCCCCTGGTGCAAAGGGCGGGCAGGCTCTGCAACCGATGGCAGCTCCGCTGCCTTGCCGTAACCCGCGGGCCGGCCGGGGCCCTGCTTGTCACCAAAGACGGCGTATTCGAACATGGCGGCTTTCCGGTGCAGGTGGCTGACACCGTGGGCGCGGGCGACGCATTTTTCGCCACCTTGATTGAAGGGATCATCCACAGGCGCCCCTGGGAGCAGTGCCTGGCAAGGGCCAACAAACGGGGCTCCCATGTGGCGGGCCTGCCGGGGGCCACACCGCCCATGCAGGATTTTGTCTTTTAACCGGCATGCTGCGTAACGCCCAGAGAGGTGCAACAGGTGTTTTCCTCTCTTGCCCCGGCATTTATCAACCTCAGCTGGCAGGAATCCCATGAACAACCCAGGACTATACATACAGCTTTTCAGCATCCATGGCCTTATCCGGGGTGAATCCCCCGAGCTGGGCTATGACGCTGACACCGGCGGTCAGGTAAAATACGTGCTGGAACTGGCCCGCGCCATGGCAGCCCACCCTGATGTCGGCCAGGTGGACCTGGTCACCCGGCTCATCGAGGACAAGGACCTCTCCCCCATCTATTCCAATCCCGTGGAGCAGATCAGTGCAAAGGCCCGGATCATCCGTATCCAGTGCGGCGGCAGAAAATATATCCGCAAGGAACTGCTCTGGCCCCATCTTGATGAATTCATAGACAAGACATTAAAACTGATCAAGGCCCAAGGCCGTATCCCGGACATCTTTCACGGCCATTACGCGGACGCGGGCTATGTGGCCATGGAGCTGGCCGCCGCCTTTGACGCCCCTTTCGTCTTCACCGGCCACTCCCTGGGCCGCAACAAAAAGGCCAAGCTGCTGGCCAGCGGCCTGTCCGCCGCTGAGATCAACAAACGCTACAAGATCGATTACCGCATCAGCATCGAAGAGGACATAATCAAAAAGGCGAATCTGATCATTACCAGCACCAGCCAGGAAATCGAAAAACAGTACGGCCTCTATGACAATGCAGCCCTGCAGCAATTCACCGTCATTCCTCCCGGCATAGACCTGGAAACCTTTTACCCCTATTACCACAGCCAGCTTGCCCCCCAGGAGAATCAGGAACCGTCCAGGCAGATCAGAGTAACCCTGCAGCGGGAACTGCAGCGATTCTGGGCCAACCCGGCCAAACCATTCATTCTTGCCCTCTGCCGGCCGGACCAGCGCAAAAACATCTCCGGCCTGATCGAGGCATACGGTACGGACAACGATCTCCGCGCCATGGCCAACCTGGCTATTTTTGCCGGGATTCGCAAGGACATCAGTGAAATGGAAGACAACGAACGCAATGTGCTCACCGATATGCTCCTGAAAATGGACTATTACGACCTGTACGGCAAACTGGCCATCCCGAAAAAACATGATTTCGCCACCGAAGTTCCTGAACTCTACCGGCTGTGCGCCGACAGCGGCGGTGTTTTTGTCAATCCCGCGCTGGTGGAACCTTTCGGCCTCACCATCATCGAGGCTTCCGCCTGCGGGGTGCCCATTATCGCCACCAATGACGGGGGTCCTGTTGACATCGTGGCCAACTGCCGCAACGGCATCCTGGTGGATGTTGCCAGTTCCGAAAAAATCGGTGCCGCCATCAGGGAACTGCTGGTTGATCACACGAAATGGGAATCATGCTCCCGTAACGGCATTAACGGTGTCCGCACCCACTATGCCTGGGAATCGCACTGCCAGCGCACGGTGGACTGCATGAAAAAACTGCTGCCGCACAAATTTCAGCACCGGAAATCCCAACTTCTCGCTGCCACTGACAGATCTTCCTTCGGCGCCCGCCTGACTCCCTTGAAAAAAATGCTGATTACGGATATCGACAATACCCTGGTCGGCGACCGGGAACGGCTTGCCGACCTGCTTGACCTGCTGCACAACAACCGGGACAAGATCGGCTGGGGCGTGGCCACCGGCCGCAGCCTGGATATGACCCTTGATATCATGACCGAACAGAATATCCCCATCCCCGATATCCTGATCTGCTCAGTGGGCACGGAGATCTATTACGGCCCTGACCTGCGCATCGATAAAGGCTGGCAGCAGCACCTCAACCACCGCTGGCGGCCCGAGGAGATCAAAAGTGAACTCGCACGACTTAATTTTCTCTCCTCCCAGGGAGCCGAAGGCCAGCGCCGCTTCAAGATCAGCTACTTCATGCCGGAGGACAAGGAACTGCTGAACACGGTCATCCGCACCCTGCGGGACGCCAGACTGCGCTGCAAGGTCATATACTCCCACGGGCAGTTTCTTGATATTCTTCCCCACCGGGCCGCCAAGGGCAAGGCGATCAGCTATATCAAATACAAATGGGAAATCGCCGCAGAAAACGTCATGGTGGCCGGCGACTCAGGCAATGACGAGGACATGCTGCGCAGCAAATGCCGCGGCCTGGTGGTGGGCAACCACAGCAAGGAACTGGACCACCTGAAAGGGAAACGGGGCATTTTTTTCAGCAGGCACAACCATGCAGGCGGCATCATCGACGGGTTGATTCATTATAAATTTCTCTGAGTTGCGCCTTTCGGCAAACAAGGACCGAGCAGGAACAGCAAACTCAATAAAGGCAAGGAAATGAATTTCTGTCATGGCTGTCCGGCATACTGTTGCTACAAAACGGCCGGCGCCGTCCTGCTGATTACAGCCGAGGATATCAACCGGCTTGCCCGCTTTTTCGGGACAAGTGACGCTGATGTCCGCAGAAAATACATGGCAAACCGCTATTCTCTCCGGGTGAGGGAAGACAGTTCATGTATTTTTTTTGTGCAGGGCAACACCATCGAGCGTTGCACGGTATACCCGGCCCGGCCGGATCAGTGCCGCAGCTTTCCTCCGGAAAAACCTTGCCCTTATCTGGAACGCAATGATCTTTGAGTAACGGCAACCTGCTCTCTGCGCCAAAGGGTCCGCTGAACCGGCTTCACCCGCCCTCCACTGTTGCCGCCAGTTTTTTAAACTGCAGGTTGTAGAACATCTCCAGATAGCGGCCGGTTTCCTGGCGTTCCAGATTGGTGGCGAATTTCCAGAAACCGTAGACGCAGGAAAGGGAAACAAGCCGGCCGGCATAGAGTTTCCAGGTGTATTTTTTCTCCACCCGCGCAAGCGCCCCTTGGGAAAGCTGCTGCCAGTAGTCCGGCTCGACTGCGCATCTGCCGAAAAAATCCGCCATGATGCCCGCCGCCAGCTCGCCATGATTGGGATCAATATGGAAGCCCGAAACGCCCTGTTCAATGATCTCCAGCGGTCCGCCGTAACGGGTGGCAAAGGTCGGCAGGCCGGAACCCATGGCCTCAATCACCGTCAGTCCGAAGGCCTCAAAGAATGCCGGCTGAACAAAAGCGCCACGCCGGTCCGCGATACAGCGGTAAAGCTCCCCGGCCAACTTCTTATCAAGGCGCAGGCCCAGCCAGCGCACCTGCTCATCGAGCCCATGGCGGTCCATCAGTTCATGCATGAGATGGATCTGCTCCCTCTCCTCACCGTCAGAGGACCGGCCGGGGTCCACCGCGCCGCCGATCACCAGCAGATTCACCTGGTTGCGCAGACTTTCACTGCCGCCGTACCAGTCAACCAGGCCGGTCAGGTTCTTTATCTTGTCCAGCCGGGCCATGGTGAACAGCAGCGGCTTATTCGGGTCGGCCAACACTCCCCGCCGGTCCCCGCCGGCACTGCGGCCGAAGACCAGTTCCTCTATTTCTTCATGCAGCCCGGTCAACCTTTTCCGCTTCTCGAAATAGGGGAAATAGATATTTTCGTCCGCCCCGGGAGAAACGATGTTGAATTTGGGGTCAAAGACATCGATGCCGTTGATCACCCTGAAAAGGCCCGGCATGGTGAAGGATGCATAACTCTCATACTGGCCGACAATGGATTCGCTGCCGGCAATTTCCTGATAGGTGCTGGTGATGATGAAATCAGCAGTGTTCATGCCGATAAGGTCGGCGGTGAACTGACAGGAAAAGTGATACTTGTCCTCCATCTCCCGCCAGTAGAGGGCGGAAAAGAGATACTTGGTCTTTTCCAGGGCATGGGCAATATTGCATTGGGTGACGCCGAGCTTCCGGGAAAGAAGACAGGCCACCAGGTTGCCGTCCGAATAGTTGCCGATGATGAGGTCCGGGCGGCAGCCCAGCTCAGCCATCATTTCCTCCTTCACATCACTGGCGTACCGTTCGAGATAAGGCCATATCTCAAAACGTGATATCCAGTGGGGGACCACCTCCCCCCCGGCCCTGCGGAAAGGCACCCGCAGGATCTGTACGTTTTCCGTGCCGTGCACCTGTTCCAGGCGCTGATTGCAGGTGGTCTCCCCTGCCTCGGGGATGAGCCGGGTCAAGATCAGTATCCGCGGAACAATATCAAGCCCCTGTTCATGGACACGGTTTCGCATCTCCTGCTCCAGGGCGCGGACCTGGTCCAGAATATAGACCACCTGCCCGCCTGTGTCAGGCAGGCCGAGAACATTCTCCTGGCCGAAATAACCATGGGGGGAAAGGATGACGATATTAAAAATCATGGGAATACGGCTGAGAAATTTCTCCAGTGCCCCGTAGTCCGGTGCTTCGAGAATATCAGCCAACAGACTGAAATTCTCGGCGATTCTTTTCACCCTCCTGCCCCAGCCCGGCTGAAAACCGAGCACGCGCAACTTGTCGGCAACCGCTGACCACTCCACCTCACCGGCATAGCCGCCCAGCAGTTCCATCCCTTTGCGCAAGGACTGCTGCAGAACAGAAACCGTGGTGATCTCCTTGCTGATCATAAAGGGAATGCCGCGATAGCCGTGCAGGCGCAGAAAGGAGAGAAGCAGCTCATCCCCTTTGGCCAGATCATGGGAGAGCCTGCCGCTCAGTCGGCGGTTGAGATATTCAACCCCGCGGCCGATGGAACGGGTCTGGGTCATCTTGGGGAAATGACGTTCAAAAGGGCCGAGATCAATCTCCAGGTCCCAGTCGCCGCTCTTTATGCCGACGATGTTCTCCTTGATTTTCAGGAATTCGGTGACGGGAATTTCCTCAACATCGAGTGATTCAAGGTGAAAACGGAAATAATGCCAATGGGCGACCCTGGGCCGGACCTCAAGGCAAAACCAGGGATATACCAGGGTAGCCTCCTGGCACTTTGAAATGGCCTGGCCCAGTGGTGATTCAAGCAGCCCGCCCGCACCACCCCCGCATTCCATGCAGTAAATCTTGTATTCATCCCACAGGTCTGAACGGAGAAAAAGATTTTTCCCGCTGTTTTTATATCGCTCAAAAAGTGCGGCAACCTTGTCCCGATTACGACTGACAAATTCAGCCAGATCTTGCGCAGGCATCTGCCCTCCTTTATTTTCCTTTGGTTACAGGGGAAATTCTATGATGAATTCAGCCCCTTCCCCTTCTTTACTGACCACGGAAATGACCCCGTGATGGCTGTCAATGACATTCTTGACGATCGCCAGCCCCAGTCCGGTCCCCCGGTTCTTGCTGGTGACAAATGGTTGAAATATCTGGGCGAGCATCTCCTCCGACATGCCGCTGCCGGTATCGGCAATGGACAGAAATACCTTTTTCTGATCAATTGCCAGACCGGTGGTGACAAAAATGCTTCCTCCATTTTCAATGGCCTGCATGGCATTGACCAGGATGTTCATGCAGGCCTGGTAAAGCTGATCAAAATCCCCCTGAATTTTCGGCAGTGACTGATCAAGATTGCGTTGCACCTTGATCATGCGCCTGTCAAATTCAGGGGCCATGAAATCAATGACTTTGGTCAGCACATCGTTGACCATGATGGGCTGCAGCCTGGGTTGCTGGGGCCGGGCAAAATCAAGAAATTCACGGACAATGCCGTCAAGCCGGGTTGTCTCATCGACAATGATTTTTGCCAGATGGCTGTTTTCAGGGGCGATCTTGCCGAGTCGTTTACCCAGTATCTCCGCGGTACTCCTGATAATCCCCAGGGGATTTTTAATCTCATGAGAAACCGACGCCACCATTTTCCCCAGTGAGGCCAGTCTTTCAGACTGATTAAGCTTTACCTCAAGCCTTCTTCTTTCTTCCGTTCTGGCCTCGATAATCCGGTCCGCCCTGGCAACAATGAAGCGCAGGGCCAGGAAAAGGCCGCCCATGATGACGAGAGAGGTAAAAATAATCCATAACTGCAGCCTGACAAGGGCATCAAGGTCTTCGGTCAGGTCTTGGACAATTTCAATAACCCCCATGACATCCCGGGTTGGGCTGAATGGTTTTTCCTTGCGCAGCGGGATGAAGGTCCGCAGCTGGCAGGTGATCCTCTCCCGTCCGGGCAGAAAATTCAGCAGGGTGCCGTTGATACGCAGCACCGATACGTTTTCACCCACCAGTGCTCTTTCATACTCCTCCTTGCCCAGATTTTCCTTGCCGACCAGCTCACTGATGGTGCTGTAGGACACCTGGTTTTCCTTCTTGGAAAAGATGGTAACGGAATGCACGTTCATGCCGTGGGTGGCGGTGCGGACAACCTTATCAAGCTGCCTGAACTGCCTGGGGTCCTCCACCGCTATCTGCCTGTTCTGCAGGGCAAGGGGCAGAACAAACTGCTGGAATATCTGGTGGCTGACATTTTCCGCCAGCACCAGATTATAGGCCTCACTGCGCTCAAGCAGAACATTTTTCGTATAGTTGGAAATAACCAGCGACAGCACCAGCGAGGTGATCAGGATGACCGCCAGACTGGTGAAGGAAAAGAATTTAACCAGCCGGAAAGGCTTGGCGCTGACCATGTCAGAGGCCGCATTATCTCCCATCGCACACTCCGCAGCGCCGGCATCTCGCTGTATCGCAGGCAGGTGTTCTTTTGCCGGCCAGCGCCCGCCGGTATTCGGCCCACAGATAATCACGCCTGATACCGTGATCGATCACCTCCCATGGGAAAATCTCATCTCTTTCGCGCTCCCGGGTGTACTGTTCAGGCTGCAGGTCATGTTTGCGGAAAAGCTGACGCCAGTTACCCGGCGATGACGCCAAATGAAAAAGCATTTCTCCCACCCTTCTGTCCCCCCTGGCAAGAACCGCCTGAAAAAAGGCATTATCAGGATTATCCACATTCATGCGGATATTGGCCTGACCGGCAAACTGTTTACGCAGAAATTTTATTTTTTCCTTCAGTTCCGGCACCCCGGCAAAGGCACAGAACTGAAAGGGTGTCCAGGCCTTGGGCACAAAGGAGTTGAGGCTTACCGTAAGCATCGGCAGCCTGCCCCGCGCCCGGCCCACCGCGCCAATGGTTTCTCTGATCCTGAAGGTCAGCGCTGCAAGCTCCTGCAGATCCTCATCTGTTTCCGTGGGCAGACCAATCATAAAATAGAGTTTCAGATTTGTCACCCCTGCCTTGACGAGTTCCTGCGCGGCCCACAGCAACTCCTCCTCGGTAATCCCCTTATTGATCACCCGGCGCAGCCGCTCGGAACCTCCGTCAGGGGCTATGGCCGCCGTTTTCAGCCCGCTGGCGCCTAATAGCCTGAGCAGCTCGGGACTGATGGCATCGGCCCGCAGGGATGAGAAGGAAAGCTGGCAGGACGATGCCATCAGCACCTCGGCGATACGGGCCAGGTCATCGGCCCTTGCCATCTCCATACCCAGCAGACCCACCCGCTTTGTTTTCTCCGCCTTTTCATCCAGGGCCCTGATAATCGCCGCAGCAGGCCAGAGCCGCGGCGGCCGGTAGACAAAACCTGCGGCACAGAAGCGGCAACCCCGGCTGCAGCCCCGGCCAAGTTCGGTGAGGAAGAGATCGCTGAATTCGGTGTCGGTTGTCAGCAGCTGCGAATGGCCGGCAACCACCGGGCCGGTCATGGTCGTTTTTTTCACCGGAAAGGGCACATCGCAACGGCGGTTGATTGCCGCAAGCCTGTTGCCATGGTATTCCATCTCATAAAAACCAGGCACATAGCATCCCTGCTGCTTGAAGGCCATGTCCAGGAGCAGCTTGTCCCGGGAGGGAAACCCCTCGCTGCCATGGTGCAGCAGCCGGCCCAGGAAATCCGGCAGACCCGGCTCGGCATCACCGACCAGAAGCATGTCGAAAAAGAGAGCCAGCGGTTCCGGATTGATAAAGGTCGCCACCCCGCCGCCAACAACCAGCGGTGTGCCGGGGGCAATACGGTCCCCCTGGCCGCGTTTGCCGGCAAAGGGTTCGATACCGCCGCTGATCAGCAGATTGAGCAGATTGACATAGTCCTGTTCAAAACTCACGGTGCAGAGCAGAATCGGGAAATCGGTCAGGGGGCGGGAGGATTCTACGGAACGGGGCGGAGATGGCGAGTCCGGCAGAAAAACCCGTTCGCAAACAAAGTCAGGATGCGCATTGACCAGCCCATAGACAAGCTGCATACCAAGATTTGACATGCCGATACGGTACACATTAGGAAAAAGCAGGGCAACAGGGAGCTTGCCTGTCCATTTTTTCCTGATGGCCCCCGTTTCGACTGGTCTTGCTGATCGTATCTGTTTAATTGGTCTTATCGGCCCTTAAGGATTGCGGATTTGGGAATGCGGAATGCGGATTGGCCGCCCACCCCGTTGACGTGGCAATGCCGTTAAATGTACCACAGGCAACACGGAGTTCACAGCGAAATATTTATTTCCCCGGCTTGGCAGGATTTTCTGAAACATCTCAAGTCCCCTATTTTCATTTTGGATTGAGACCGCCAGTGGATATCTTTCATCTACTGGCCTGCTTATACCCTCTGCTCATCTGCCTGAATTTCAATTTCAAATCCAGCGTTTTTTGTGATAAGTTTTTTGAAGATAGCTTCTGAGCTTCTAATGGATTGGCGCCCATGATGTCTCAGGTA
>ENA-ORXD01002530-ORXD01002530.1-sediment-metagenome-genome-assembly--contig:-NODE-2530-length-11955-cov-18.711820_pt1 | contig 11955 bp, 12 predicted proteins | sample MGYA00237862_ERZ511471 | MGnify/ENA metagenome assembly ERZ511471 | reverse complement strand
AAATTCGTCATCCTCGACAAGGCTGGCGCGCCGGGTGTGGAAATCGCCGACAAATCCCTGTTTGATGAAGGCCGCAAGAAGATGATTGACGCGCTGCGAGAGCATGCCATCACCAAACCGAAGGGCGGTTTGAACTCTTACGGCACCGCGGTGCTGATCAACATCCTCAATGAGGCCGGGGGTTTGCCAACCCGCAACTTCACCAGTGGCCGTTTTGAAGGCGCGCCGCGGATCGCCGGTGAGGCGATTTTCGAAGGCAACAAGAAACGACTGGGGAAAGAACTCTACAATCACGCCTGCAGCCCGGGCTGCATCATCCAGTGCTCCAATACCTGGCACAAGGAAGACGGCACCGAGCACACTTCGTGTATTGAGTACGAATCAGACTGGTCATTGGGCGCCAATTTAGGCATCGACGATCTGGATGTGATTGCTGAAATGAACGAGCTGTGCAATAACTACGGTCTGGATACGATCGAGACTGGTACCACTCTGGGTGTGGCCATGCAGGCCGGCGTGATTCCCTTTGGAGATGGACAGGGCGCCATCAACCTGGTGCATGAGATGGGCAAAGGCACTCCTCTCGGTCGCATTCTTGGCGCGGGCACAGAAACCACCGGTAAAGCCTATGGCGTCAGCCATGTTCCGGTGGTCAAAGGCCAGTCGCTGCCGGCTTACGAACCGCGCGCGGTCAAGGGTATTGGCATCACCTATGCCACCACCACCATGGGCGCCGATCATACCGCCGGTTACACCATCGCTCCCGAAATTTTGGGCGTAATGGGCAAGCAAGATCCGCTCAGCCCAGAGGGCAAAGCCGCGCTCAGCCGCGCCTTCCAGTCCACCACGGCTTTCATTGACGCATCCGGCCACTGCCTGTTTATCGCCTTCGCCATCCTGGATATTGCCAGCGGCTACCAGGGCATGATCGATGAGGCGAACGGTGTATTGGGCACCCAATGGACCGCCGATGACGTGATTAAGTACGGTAATGAGGTGCTGAAGAAAGAACGCGCCTTCAACGAAGCCGCCGGCATCAGCCCCAAGGCCGATCGCCTGCCAGAATTCTTCTACACCGAACCGCTTCCACCACACAACCAGGTCTTTGATGTTTCCGATGAGACCCTTGAATCTGTGTTTGGTGAAATGTAATTAAATCTTTTCAACAGCAGGGCGCGTGTCGCGCCCTGCTGTTCATGTTTCATTGTGGATGAAAAATATGACAAATATCCGCTTAAGCAGCCAGCAGGGCGCTAAAATCCCTCCGGACTTCTTTGAACGCAGACACCTGCCCGCCGAGATGAACTGTTGGGTCAGCGAACGCGACGGCGACCTGATTCTCCACCCGCGCCTGCCCGATGCCAAAAAACTTTACGTCGAAGTGACCACCGGATGTAATTTGCAATGCGCCACCTGTGTTCGCAATGTGTGGAGCGATCCCGATGACAATATGACCCGTGAGACTTTTGAGCGCATTCTGGAGAGCATCGATGGGCTTCCCAATTTGGAACGGGTGATTTTTACCAGCTTTGGCGAACCGCTCACGCATCCCGGTGTGCTGGAGATGATTGAAGCGGTACGGAAGAAAAATCTGGCAGTGACCCTGGGCTCTAACGGCTTGATGCTTAAGCCCCAGATTGTTCGTGAATTGGTCCGTCTGGGTGTAGACCGGGTGATGGTGTCAGTGGATGGTGGATTGGCGGAAACCTTTGAAAAGGTACGGGGCACATACTTGGGGCAAATTGTCGAGAACCTGCGCCAGTTCAAACAGATCAAAGCCGAAATGGATTCGTTAAACCCATCCCTTGGGTTTGAAACGGTTATTTTAAAAAGCAACGTGGTCGAACTAACTGAAATTGCCAGCCTGGCGGCGCAAATGAACGCCTCCAAGATTCTGGTGAGCAACGTGCTGGCTTATACCGGAGACATGCTTAATGAAAGACTATACGGTTACGAACCGGTAGTGCCGGAGAAGTTTCAAGCCTGGGCCATGCGCGCCGATGCGTGGGTGATGTGGGCCACCCTCGACCTGCCGCGCATGCACTGGGGTGCCGAGCGCCGTTGTCGTTTTATAAAAGATAAAGCCATTGTGGTTGGCTGGGACGGGAAGGTTTCGCCTTGCTACGCGCTTTCGCATAATTACACCTATTTCGCGGTGGATGGAAAGAATAAACGCGTCTGCCGGTATGAATTGGGGGATGTGAACCAGCAATCGCTGGCTGAGATCTGGATGTCGGAGGATTATGTGCGCTTCCGCTCGGAGGTCAACGCCTTTCATTTCCCATCCTGCCCGGACTGCGATCTACGCGAAACCTGTGACTTGCGTGAGAATAACGAAGGTTGCTGGGGCTGGAATCCTTCCTGCGCTGACTGCCTATGGGCGCAGGATATAGTTAAATGTCCATGATGGAGTGAGAAAATGCGCATAAAAGTGAAATTGTACGCCAGTTTATCCCGCTTCGCCCCGGAAGGGCAAATCGCTGGAGTCCCCTTTGAAATGGATGTGACCGAAGGTGCGTCTCTGCAGGATGGCGCTGACGCGTTGAATCTACCATCGGATGAGGTTAAAATCACCTTTGTGAATGGAAGGGCGCAAGAGATGGATTGGCGGTTGAATGAGGGAGATGATATTGGTTATTTCCCGCCGGTTGGAGGTGGCGCACAATGATCGAAATTACCCTGGATGTCTGGCTGTACGGGGAACTGGCGCGTTTCGCAGGCGATCCCAATGAGACCACCTTTGCCAATCCGCATCCTCACCTGCTGGAGGGCAGCACGCTGAGCGATTTGTTGAATCACCTGGGGATGAACACCGAAGAGCGTGGAATAACCTTTATCAACGGCGAGCTGTCGGCCATGCCGGGCATGCAGCCCGACTTACAGCACGTACTCAAGGATGGTGACCGGGTAGCGCTGTTTCACCTGCGCTCGATGTGGCCATTTCAATACCGGCACGGGATTAAGATGGTCAGCGAGATGCAAGAGACCATGGAAGCCAGTCCCGACGCGGGCATTCACCACGCGTACAAGTAGTTTAAAATACCTGATCTGAAGGAAGATTAATGGAAGCGGCCTCATCATCCAGTTGAGGCGCTTCGTTTTTTAATGTCTTTAACGATAGAATGTGGGCGCTGACCCCAATCGCGATGGCCAGCAGCAGTCCGCGCAGCCACCAGGAAGAAACGACTCCAATCGCGCTATATAGAATCGTAACCCATAACAAGGCTACAGATGTGATTTTGGCGCGCAGCGGAATAGCGCGGTACAGGCGGTAGTTGCGGATCAGCTTGCCGAAGATCTTATGTTCCATCAGCCAGGTGTATAAACGCTCCGAGCTGTGGGCGAAGGCCGCCGCGGCTAGCAGAAAGAAGACCGTGCTGGGCAACAGGGGCAGAATCATTCCCAAAATACCCAACCCCACTGCCAGCAGACCGGCTACGGTGAGGATAAATTTTTGAAAAGGGGTGCGTTTCTTCATAAAAATCAACAGGTGTATAATTTAGAGAATTATTCTCTAAATTATACACCGAGAATCTCAGCAAAATTGAGTGAGCCCCGTTAGGTTTACACCATAAATTTGCCGTTCTGGTAAAACAGTTCGCCGTCCACGCGCATTTCGGTATCCACGCGCGCGTCGCAGATCAGGTCCCAGTGCAGGGCGGATTGGTTTTTTCCGCCGGCTTCACCAAAGCCCGCGCCCACCGCCAGGTGGAAGGAACCGCCAATTTTTTCATCAAAAAGAATGTCTTTGCTGAACTCTTGAATGCCGAAGTTGGTGCCTATGCCCAATTCTCCCAGGTAGCGAGAACCTTCATCCATATCCAACATTTTAATCAAAAATTCTTCATTCTTCTCGGCGCTGGCGTTGACCACTTTACCTTCTTTGAACTCCAGGCGCACCCCTTCTACCTCCCGCCCAAGGTGGATGGCCGGGTAGGTGAAGCGCACCCAGCCATTGGCAGAATTTTCCACCGGGCTGGTGAAGATCTCACCGCTGGGCATGTTCTGGTCGCCATCGGAGTTGAGGAAGCTGCGCCCGTCAATGTTGAGGGTCAGGTCGGCGTTGACGCCCTGAATGCGCACCTCTTTGCGGCCGGACAGCCAGTCGATCAGGCGCGCCTGGTCTTTATGCACCTGCTGCCAGCATTGGACCGGGTCGGGTTGATCCACAAAGGTGGCGGCATAGAAAAAGTCTTCATACTGCTTCAGGCTTTTTCCACTCTCTTGAGCCAGCGAGAGACAGGGGTAGTTAGTTAACACCCAGCGCAGATCGCCGCTGGCCGAGCGGCTCAGGTAGGTATCCATCACATGCCGGTTCCCGGATTGGCGCAATTGCTGCCTGGATGGGTCAATGCGGGTCAACGCACGGATGTTTTCGGGCGCGACGATGAACATGAATACATCGGCTTTTCCGATGACCAGTTCATCCAGCGGGGATGCCCATTTCAGTTGTTCGTCATTTGCCTGTTCAAACGCCAGCGCATTTAGTTCGTCTGATTCGATGGTAAATGTGGGTTTGCCGCCCGCTTTGAGGATGGATGAATACAATTCCTGGACCAGCGGCATGGCAGGCAACCCGGCTTTGATATGAACCCAATCGCCTTTTCTTACTTTGGTGGAGTAATTGACCAGCACATCAGCCAATTTAGATAATCGTGTGTCACTCAACAGTTCACCTCGCTTGGAAAGGGATAGACTACCCTATCATTTTACAACAAGCGCGCCAGCTTTTCCGCATTTTTCTGCCAGGTGCTGATGGTTTGCAATTGTTCTTCACGTTCTTGCGGATCTTTGACGTGATTACGCGCCAACTCGGCGTAGTGCTCAAAGTACCCTGAAAGGTTAGCCGGCGCCTGGCGGCCGGGCAGGCGCGGATCGCGCTTGTCCAGGGCGGTTTGGAGATCGGCCAGATCAGCCAGGCATTGATCCACGCTCTGGTTGGCATATTGCTTAAAGTCACGCAGCATCCACTGGCGTTCAAACAATGGCCGTTGCGCCCAACCACTGGCCTGCTCTTGCAAAGTCTGGCGCAGCTCGCGGCATAACCGCGCGGCAGTCTGATACTCTTCCTCAGAAAGAGAGGTGGTTTCACCTGGCGCTTCCGGCAGCGAAATTCCGGCGGCGTTGAGCGCCATGCGCGTGTCAATCTCCAGGCCGCGGAACTGCGCGGCTAAAGCCAGGGCGGCGGCAAAACCAGCGCCAGCCGCCTCCACGCTGAGCATATGTTCGGCACTCATCGCGTAGAACTCTTCCACGCTTTTACCGTACATGGGTGCCAGGCGGGAGATTTGGTCCACGGCGGTTTCAGTCAGCACCAGACCGGGACCCATGGTAAAGGCGCTCACACCACTGCCTTCCAGCTCGGCGTCGAGCGCGCGGGCCAGATGCACCTGAGCGGACTTGAGCGTCTCATACGCGCTCATATATTGGTCGCCCACCGAAGAAACGCACACAAAAGCGCCGCTACCGCGCTTCAGCATCGCGGGCAGAAAGGCGCGCGCCAGCAGCACCGGTCCGCGCAAGTTTACCCGGTAACTGGCGTCCCATTGGGCAATGGGCACATCGCAGACCGCGCCCATTGGGGTGAGGGTGGCATTGTTCAGCACCGCGTCCACCCGCCCATATTTTTTGATCACATGCAGTGCCAACCGCCGAACCGAGCCTTCGTCGCCCACATCGGTGCGGATGAATTCACAACATTGGGGGTCAAATTCGGCGCGCAGTTGGGCCTGAGCCTGGCGGCCTTTTCGGGAATTGATCTCAGCCAGGATCACTTTCGCGCCCAACCAGGCCAGCGCGCGGGCGGTTTCAAAGCCAATGCCACCCCCCGCGCCAGTAACGATGACTATCTGACCCGCCATGCTCTGGCGGGTCAGTGTTCCAGTTGAAATTAACCTTGATTCCGGTTTCATGCTCCTCCTATCAAGGCAGCCAGACAACGCCCGGTATAAGAATCGGGCACCGCGGCCACCTGTTCGGGTGTGCCTTCAGCCAGCAATTGGCCGCCAGCAAATCCACCCTCGGGTCCCAGGTCTAAAACCCAATCTGTGGCGCGAATCAGCTCCACATGGTGTTCGACCACCACCACCGAGTGTCCCGCGTCCACCAGCCGGCGCAATAACCCCAATAAACGGCTCACATCTGCCAGGTGCAGACCAGTGGTGGGTTCGTCCAACAGGTACAGGGTGTGCCCGTTGGTTTTTCGGGCAAGTTCTTTGGCTAATTTTACCCGCTGTGCTTCACCGCCGGAAAGTGTAGTGGCCGGCTGGCCGAGCTGCAAATATCCCAGACCGACTTCATTCATTAACCCCAGGCGAGCAGCCACAGCGGGAACATCGGCGAAAAGCTGCAAGGCTTCCTCGATGGTCATATTCAGCACGTCCGCGATGCTGGCTCCGCGATATTTGACAGCCAGAATCTCTTTTTTAAACCGCTGGCCGTGGCAGACCGGACAGCGCACTTGCACGTCGGGCAGAAAGTGCATGTTGACGGTCAGCACCCCCGCGCCTTCGCAGCGATCGCAGCGCCCGCCGGGGGTATTGAAGGAGAAATGGCGCGCGCTCAATCCGCGTTGGATGGACCCGGGCAGGCTGGCAAAAGTATCGCGGATGGGGGTGAAGGCTTCGGAGTAAGTGGCAGCATTGGAGCGTGGAATGCGGCCGATGTGAGTCTGGTCGACGGTGACCACGCGCTCAATTTTTGCCCAGCCTTCAATGGAATCATGCGCGCCGGGTTCTTCATTGGAAGCGTGAAAGCGCGCGCGGGCGGCGCGGTCCAGCACGTCGAACACCAACGAAGATTTCCCCGAACCAGACACGCCAGTGACTGCCACCAGCCGGTTCAATGGAACGCGAACGGTGATGTTCTTTAGATTATGCTCCCGCGCCCCACGAATGACAAGACTGCCGTTGGGGTAAGGACGCGTGATTGGATCGGGTAATGACTCCCGGCCGGACAGGAACGCGCCAGTAGGCGAACCAGGGGCAGCGGCGATATCTGCCGGGGTTCCGGCAGCAATCACCTGCCCGCCGTGTTTTCCCGCGCCGGGTCCAAATTCGACCACATGGTCGGCAGCGCGGATCATTTCCAGGTCATGTTCGATCACCAGCACGGTGTTGCCCAGGTCGCGCAACTGGCGCAGAATCTCGATCAGGCGGGTGGTGTCACGCTGGTGCAGGCCGATGGTCGGTTCGTCCAGGACGTACAGCACCCCGCTGAGACCCGAACCTAGCAGAGATGCCAGACGCAGGCGCTGGGCTTCCCCCGCGGAAAGGCTGGGTGTGGCGCGCTCCAGGGTCAGATAACCCACCCCCAAGTTGATTAACCGGCGCAGCCGCTCGCGCAGGTCTTCGATCACCGGTGTGGCGATTTGGTTCTCTTCACCCTCTATCGAGGCGCGCAGGATTTCCAACCATTCAGACACTTCCTCGAGCGAGATTTGAGAAAGCTCCACAATACTGCGCCCGGCGACCCGTACCTGGCGGCTTTCAACGCGCAAGCGCGTACCATTGCAGTCTGGGCAGGTCTGGCGGGCGTAGAGCGTCTCGGTTTTGACACTCAATCCGGAGTCGGAGGTGCCTTCCGCATAGCGGCGCCGTAGGTTGGTGATCACGCCTTCAAAAAAACCTTTGACCACCGATGAGGGTGGTTTCGTTGTGGGGTAGTGCCGCTTAAATTCATCTGAGTTTACCCCGTAATAGAGCAGGTCGCGCTGTACCTCGCCCAGTTCCCCAATCGGTTGTTTCGGGTCAAAGGTAAAACCGTAATGTTGCCCGGCGCGCTGCAAGGTGACCGAAAAGCGGTCGGTGTTGAAGGCTTCCCAAATTTTGACCCCGCCATCGATCACTCCCAGCGCGGAATTGAACACGCGGTCCAGAAGTAAGTCAGCAGTCACTCCCAACCCGGTGCAGGTAGGGCAAGCGCCGGCGGGTTTATTAAATGAAAAGTGGGTCATGCTCAATTCTAGCAGACGCGCGCCGCAATGCGGACAGGGCACGCTGCTCTCGGCTGGCGTGTCGGATTCGTCCTCTTCCCATAAATCCTCGCCTAATTCAGAAGAAGGGGGCACATCTTTGCCGCAATTCGGGCAAGGACGGTGACCCAAACGGGCAAATAAAACGCGCAGATAGGTGAAAATTTCAGTGGAAGTGCCCACGGTAGAGCGCGGACTGCGATTGCTGATATGCTGGTCGACGCTGATAGACGGCGAAAGGCCGCGGATTGAATCCACTGGCACTTTGCTCATGCCATCAGTGACCAACCCCAGTGACTCCATGAATTGGCGGGCGCCTTCCTGGTGCAGGGTGTCGAAGGCTAAACTGGATTTTCCTGAGCCGGAAAGCCCGGTAAAGACCACCAGTTTGTTTTTGGGTAAGGTTAAATCAACGTTTTTCAGGTTGTGCAGGCGAGCGCCTTTAATCACGATCTGTTCAGACATGGTTTATACCTCTATTGAATGGATTTGAATTTGTTGGTGGACTGGCTTTTTTTCTATCATAATTTTAAAGTCTGGCTCACGAAAGGTGTCCGGCCAAATGACCAGGAATCAACCTGGTGGATTGGACAAAAAATGGAAGATTTATCCGAGGTTGGTTATGATGATGATAAGAATAATTTCCATTGAATGAGGGTTAATATGAAAATCGCGATCATTGGCAGTGGCAGGGTGGGCGGCACACTGGGCAGCCGCTGGGCTAAGAATGGGCATACGGTGTACTTCGGCTCGCGCGACCCAGAGTCCGAAAAGATGCAAATCCTGCTTGGAGAAAGCGGAGCAACCGCTTCTGCGCACAGCCCCGCGCAAGCAGCCGCGCAGTCCGAAGTGATTCTGTTGGCCACACCCTGGTCTGCAACACAAGAAATTCTGAACAACCTGGGAAATATCAATGGCAAGGTGTTGGTAGACGCTACCAACCCGATTGGCCCGGATGGACAGCTCACTCATGGGCATACCACCTCGGGAGCGGAGCAGGTAGCCCGATGGGCGGATGGCGCGCGGGTGGTGAAGGCTTTCAACTCCACCGGGGCGGGAAATATGGGAAATCCTGATTATCATGGGCAAAAGCCGGCGATGTTTTTGTGTGGTAATGATGATGCCGCCTGCCAGGTAGTCAGTGGATTGGCAGCAGAATTGGGTTTTGACCCCATAATTGCCGGTGATCTATCGATGGCTCGAGTACTGGAACCCCTGGCGATGTTGTGGATTCGGCTGGCATACACGCGTGGAATGGGCGCGGATATCGCCTTCAGCCTGTTGAGACGCCAGGCTTAGCGCAAAAAGTAAATCACCGAAACTGCTACCCCGATGCACACCACCGTCCAGCGCAGGGTTTGGGCGGGGATGCGTCCGGCCAATTTACCGCCCAGCGCGCCGCCAACCAGCGAACAAATCGACATGAGCAACACCACCTGCCAGACCACGCTGCCTGAGAAGAGAAAGTAAATCGCGGCGGCGATGTTGACGCTGAAAGCGATGGCCTGCTTGATGGCGTTCAGACGGGTGAGTGAGTCGTTGAGCACCATACCCAGCACTGCCAGCACGATCACGCTCAAGCCGGCTCCAAAATAACCACCATAAATAGCGGCCAGCAGCACCAGCCCGCCTGACCAGATGCTTTTTCCAATGGCACTGCCCGCGTTGGCTTTCGCGCGGCGCGCCAGCCAGGCTTTGATCGGTTCACCGGCTGCCAGCAAAGCGGAAGCCAGCAGGATCAGGAAAGGGACCAGGTCACGAAAGACGCGCTCGCCGGTGTTGAGCAACAGCAGCCCACCAATAATGCCGCCCAGCGCAGCAACGGGCAGCAGCAGAATCGCACGGCGGCGCTGCTCTTTGATTTCTTTCCATTGCGCCCAGGTTGCGCCAAAATAACCGGGACACAGCGCCACGGTATTGGTCACATTGGCCGCCACGGCGGGGATGCCCACCGCGGTGAGAATCGGGAAGGTAATCAGCGTGCCGCCGCCGGCCAGAGCGTTGACCGCTCCGGCAGACATAGCTGCTAGACCAACCAGCAGATATTGAAGCCAGGAAAATTCCATGAAGCCGTCCTGAAGTGGATGATTGCGGGGGCAGGCAAGGGAAAATGCGGGCTGGCGGCCAATCCCCATCAGGTTTGCTCACAGCCGCAAGCTTGCTTTGCTCGCAGGTAGAGCAACAAACGCTGATTGCCAGCATCCGATTTTCAATCGAAAACCACACCTCCGTCTGGAATAGTATACCTGAGAATGAGGTGTGTCTGACCTGCTGATGAAAAAAGGGACTCTAAACTTTGGGTGAAGCCGGCAAATTATTCCACCAGCCAATTCTTGGCGGCTTCCACATCCTCAAAGCGGATGTAGTTTTTGTCTCCAGAGGCTTTATTGATCAAATCAAAGAAAGTTTTTTGCACGCCGGTAAGCCCGATTACGGCGCGTTTGCGCACATAAGGGTTGAGTTTGACCGCCATATTCCGCATGAGATTGAATATTTCTGGTGTGCCGCGCGTGCCAGTCACGTCGATCAGGGTCAACACCGACCCTGGCTTTTCCTGGCTCAGTACCGGGAGAATTTCGTCCATTTCCTGCTGCAATGCTTTCCCATCTACGCCAAAGTTGGAGTAATTCGTTAACCAGATGCGTTTCTCTTGATAATTGAACCAATGCGATTTCATCTATCCCTCTTAATAGAAAAATTTGATCGGTTGTGAATATCATTAGCATATCGATATTGACGCGAAAATTATAGAAAATTCGGGTAAATTCCTGGTAAAAAGCGTTATTTGTTTTTTTAATCATTCGTTGAGTGGAAAAGACATATCGTGTCCCCCAGCAGTAAATTTGATGATCAAATAATCCCTAAAGAACATTTTGGTCGAATAAAAAGTGTTATTTTTGTTCGTTTCAAGTTCATTTCCAGGAGACATCGGCGCGCCAAAGCGATATGATCAATGCATAATCAATCCGGGCTGATTTGCTAAAGGCGCGACTACCGGTTTCGGTAGAGGGGAACGCGCCTTTAGGTTTTTAATAGAGTCAGGAGTTTGAAGGTTCTGAGCGACCGCGATACAGTTTGACCGTGGCTTTTTCCAGGGTGACCAGACCTTCGCCAATGGCGCTTTCCACGCGCGCCAGGTATGCTTCCAGGTTTTCTTTGCTGTCCACAATTTCAACCACCACCGGCATATCCTCGGACAACGCCAGGATTTTCCCGGTCTGGATGCGGCTGCTGGGGCCAAAACCCATAATGCCGCGCAGCACGGTGGCGCCGGCCAGCCCGGCTTCGCGCGCCTGAATCACCAGCCATTCATACAGCAGTTTACCTTTATGCTTATCGGCTTCGCCGATGAAAATTCGCAATAAATAGCCATTTTCCTCAAGCCGCATCGTCAGCTCCAAATCTGGCCGGCCAGCAGGCGGCCCAGCCACACCATCCCCAATCCGGCGATCACTTGCACGCCGATATTGATTAAGCATAAGCCGTTTTCGCCGCCGCGCAAGAGGTTGAGCGATTCGTTACTGAAGGTGGAAAAGGTGGTGAAGGCTCCCAATAAGCCGATCAGGAGAAACGCGCGCAATTCCGGGGGCACCGGACGCAGCTCGGCCAGTGCGGAAAGTAGCCCAATCAAGAAACAGCCCAATAAATTAACCACCAGGGTGCCGTAAGGAAAGTTTACATTGCGCAGCGCGGTTTGCGTGAAGGTGCTTAATGCATAGCGCAACAAGGCCCCCACGAATCCACCCAGGCCAATCACTAACAATTGCTTCATTCTGATGACTCCTGTTGAAAAAATATCCAGGAGTCATCAGCAACAAGGCGGTTAAGGGCGGACTCCATCACCACTAAAAAATTCGCCCAATTATAACCCAGGCGGGTGATGTTTAATTATTTATTCGCGAGGATGAAATAATTTAGCGGAACAAGTTGCAGCGCGGCGGTTTCGCGGATCTGAAAACCCGCTTGTTCCAGTAATTCGTGCA
>ENA-ORXD01002529-ORXD01002529.1-sediment-metagenome-genome-assembly--contig:-NODE-2529-length-11955-cov-98.689173_pt1 | contig 11955 bp, 11 predicted proteins | sample MGYA00237862_ERZ511471 | MGnify/ENA metagenome assembly ERZ511471 | reverse complement strand
GAGAGATAGGAGATCTGGTTGGGACTGAAGCCTGCCCTGACAAAAAAATTTGCAACAGGCTCGAGTTTCGAGATGAGCCTCGGCCTCAGCGCCGTAATATTCATACCATAATCAAGGAACGCCCAACGGCATTAAGGATTGCTTTGCCCACCCAGACCCGGCACCGTTCCCATTTTAAATTCCCGGGATAATGTATGACTGGGACTATGTCAGATCCATCGATACGGCCACATGTGCTGATGATGTCGGAGATTACCGTCGACGGGAAACTCACCCTGAAACGGGGGGCATCCAGCAAGATCCTCATGAAACATATGGCGCATGAGACCGAGATCCTCCTCCATAAGACCCGGGCAGAATGCGACGCCATCATGGTCGGGTCCACCACCATCGCAATTGACAACTCGTTTCTCACCGTCCGGCTCGTCCCCGGCAAAAGCCCGCTCCGCGTGATCCCCTCGAGCATGGCAGAGATCCCGCTGGACGCCAACGTCCTCGGGCCCGACGCGCCGACGGTGATCGCCGTCTCAGAGCGCGCCCCCGGGATGCGCGTCGAGGCCCTCCGTGCAAAGGGAGCGGACGTCGTGGTCTGCGGAACAGAGCGCGTCGACCTGCCCGCGCTGATGAAAATTCTCAGGGAGGACTACGGCGTGAAAAAGATGATGATCGAGGGCGGGCCGACCCTCAACTGGCACATGCTCAAGCACGGTCTCGTCGACGAGATACGTCTCATTCACCTCCCCTTCATCGTCGGCGGCGAGGACACCCCCTCCCTCGTCGGCGGCATGCACATCGATTCCGAGGACGAGATGATCCGCCTCACCCTCCTGCGCCACTACCTCTGCGGAGACAATCTGGTGACGGAATACGCCGTCTGTTACGGGGAGTGAAGAATGGCAGGGCTGCTGGAGAGGATAGAGCGGGCACAGAGGCGCCGGCGGCTTGAGAGGAAGCTGCTCTATGGCTGCGTCGCCGGGCTCATCCTGATCGCAGCGCTCGCCGCAGTGTACTTTTTTGCACCAGAAACCATGGAGGACGTCGCCGTTGTCAGGGTGGAAGGGGAGATCCTGACCGGCGACTTTTCGAACGGAGCGTATGTCGGGAGCGAGTACGTGGGCCGTACTATCAGGGAGGCCGCTGACAACCCGCTGATCAAGGCGATCGTGCTCAGGATCGACAGTCCCGGGGGGAGCCCTGCAGCGGCGCAGGAGATTGTCCGCGACCTTGAATATGCCCGCGAGCGCAAACCGGTGGTCGCCTCTATGGGCGACCTCGCCGCCTCGGCCGCCTACCTGATCGCCGCTCACACCGACCGGATCTACCTCTCGCCAGACACCATGACCGGGAGCATCGGCGTGATCTGGCTCTTTACGGACGAAAGCAGGTGGATGAAAAACGAGGGAAAGGAGGTCGAAGTGGTAAAGTCAGGGGAGCAGAAGGACATGACATCCCCATACCGCCCCCTGACCGATGCCGAGCGGGCATATGCGCAGGAGATCGTGGACGCCAGCTTTGAGGACTTCATCAACGACGTGATCGCTCAGCGCCCGGTCGAACGCTCAGAGATCGCCAACGCCCGGTTGATCAGGGGCGAGGAGGCGATCGCGATCGGGCTTGCCGACGAGGTGGGCAACCTCTTCGACGCCATTAGGGGTGCCAGAGCCCTCGCCTCGTCCTAGATCATCGCCCGCGGATCGGCCTTCATGAACTCCCGGCAGACGGTCGTCGCATAATGGCCTGGCGGGAGGGTAAAGGCGAGGCTGACGTCCGTCTCCAGGACGCCCGATTGTATCTCTGATTTTACGGCGATCGGACGGAGAGCGCCGTTATATCGCAGACCGACAAAATCAGCAGCACGTTTGAAGTCTTCAGCGGTGATCCCGTCCTCTTCAAGGATCATTGCCATACGTTCATCGCTTTTTCCCTCGATGCGGGCGCCCTCGGATCCCGGTATGAAAACGGCGATCGCGCAGCGGCCGCGGCTGAGGTGAACCGAGACGAGGCGCCGGTTCGTCTCCGTGACAAGGTCTTCTCGACCGTTTTCAAAGAGGAGACGATCGCCGGAGACGGGATCGTCGAGCCCGACGCCGTCGGCAAGGCGCATCGAGAGCACCCGGTTGAAGAGCCACGACTGGTAGGCCGAGACGAACATGGAGAGGAGTTTTGGGGGGAGGTTTTTCAGGGCGCCAGCGTGGTCTTCAGGCGCTTCGGCAAGCCGCGAGAGGAGCGAGCGTTCGAAGCCGAGGTGGCGCGGGAGGGCGGCGATCGCTGCCTTTGCGTCCAGAGTCTCGCGATACTCGGTCCGTATACTCCTGACCTCCTCGTCCTCGTCAGGGCAGGCGAGGGCGACATAGGTCATCACCGCCGCCTCATAGTCGCCCTGCAAAATATGCCTGCCGACAATGTGGGTGACCGGTCTGACGACCCCGAAGCGCTGGAGCCCGAAGTAGTTCGGAAACCCGACCGCAGCGGCAGCGGTGCAGGCGGCGACGGTCGCCGCGGTATCTGCGGCGGTGCAGTCGCGGATCGTGATCGCAAACCGGTTGCCCTCGAGCAACCCGAGAGAGAGGGGGTGCTGGTTGCGGCCGACCGGCCTGACGACGATATCCTTGATCCTGAGCCCCTCGACCGCTGCCTCCTCCACGCCATAGATAGAGATGTACTGCGAGGTGACGGCGTTTTTGTCCTTGGTGCCGGCCCATGCGATCCGTCGGTGGGAGATGCCGAGAGCGGAGGCGATCGTCTTCATGGCGTGCTGGTGCTCCCAGTTCCGCTTTTGGAGGCGACAGATAAGGTATGGCCCGGACCCTGAGGGTTCCTGCAGAGGGATCTCCTCGACGGCGAAGTCTTCAGGGCTCTTCCGCAGCACGCCGCCGGTGCCCGGGGTGTCGGTGATGTACCACCCGATGCCAAGCGCCTCTTCGAGAGGGTAGGGGGTCGGGATCATAAGAGCTGGAGTCCGCCGGTGATCCGGTCGAGTTCTTCGCTCCGCGCCGGCCCGAGCCCGACTGCCGTAACCGTGCCCGGCGGGATCTCGGTGAGGCCGGCGTCCTGGATCAGGGTGCAGGGGATGCCGGCCATCTCGGCAATCGTCTTCAACTCAAAGAGGGCCCGTTCCCCGGCGGCCTTCAGCACGACTTTCTTCTGCCCCTCTGAAAGCCATGCCTTCTTCGCCTCCTTCCCCGCGTTCTCATAGGCCCCGATGGCGGCGTGGGCCACCTGCGCGCATTTCTTGCCGCAGCTCATCTTCACGTCGCTCCTGATCACGAGGCACTGTTTCCACTTAAAATCGGGCTCTCCGCTCATCCCTATCCTGTTGGTGCGGCGCGGCAAAGAAGCCACTCGTCATCGGGAGATTGAAGTAGGACGGCGAGATCATATCTGGGAAGATGTACGACGTTGCGGTGGTCGGGGCGGGACCGGCAGGGAGCGCGGCGGCCGAGGCATGCGCCAGGGCCGGGCTCTCCACCCTCTGCATAGAGGAGCACGCGGCGCCCGGTCTCCCGGTCCAGTGCGCCGGTCTCCTCTCGACAAACGCCTTCCTGGAATGCAGGGTCTCGGAGCGCTCGGTCCTGAACCGGGTGCGGGGCGCCCGCGTCATATCGGCCTCAGGAGCGGAACTCTCGTTCGATGCCGGGACGACAAAGGGCTACGTCGTCGACCGCGCCGCCCTCGATGCGGAGATGGTCAGGGCGGCGGCCGCGGCCGGAGCCGAGTTCTGGATGAAGACCGCCGTGATCGGGATTGAAGGGGGGCGACTCATCACCAGGGGTGTGAACGGGCGTCAGGAGGTGGCCGCGCGCCTGGTGATCGCCGCCGACGGCCCCAGAAGCGGAGTCGCCAGGATGCTCGGGATCGCCCGCGCGCCCGTCTATCTCTCAGGGATCCAGGCCGAGGTGCCGCTGGAGCGGGAGCGTCACCTCGTCGAGATCCACCCGAACGCCGCCCCGCAGTTCTTCGCCTGGGTGATCCCGGCCGGGGAGGGGCGGGCGCGGGTCGGGATGTGCGGGACGGCGAACGTACACGAGGACTTCTGCCGATTTGTAAAACCCTATCTCTCGAGTGTTACCCACCTCGTCACCGGCACCATCCCGCTCGGCATGATGCCGCAGACCTACGGGCGCCGCACCCTCTTCGTCGGGGACGCCGCGGGCATGGCAAAGCCCACCTCAGGCGGGGGTGTCTACACCGGCGTGCGCGCGGCGCGCCACGCGGCGGCGGTTGCCGTCTCCTGCTGCGAGTCGGACGACTTCTCGGACAATGCACTCGCCGAATACGAACGGCGCTGGAAGGAGGATTTCGGCAGGGAACTCGCTCAGGGCATGAGATTTTTCCGGTTCAGGCAGGAGATCGCACCCGCACAGGTCGACCGCCTCATCGCCGTGATGGCCGACCCCGAGATCACCGACCTGATCGTCCGCTATGGCGACATGGACCGACCCGACGCCCTGATCCGCCGCCTTCTCACAAAAAAGAAGATCCTTATGTCGTTCGGCATCATGGCCGCCCCGGCAGTGCGCGCTTTTTTGAAAGAAGTGCTGATGTGAGTGAATCCGTAACACCTATATGATATGAAGTATTACCGAGAACATGACCACACATGCACATTCCTGATGCGTTCATTCCGATCGGGCAGAGCGCCATCTACTGGCTCATTGCCCTTGTCTTCATCGTACTGGCACTGAAGTGGGCCAGAAACGAGCTCGACGAAGAAAAAATTCCCCTCGTCGCCGTCCTTGCGGCCGGCATCTTTGCCATCCAGGCGTTCAACCTCCCGGTCGGCATGGGCACGAGCGGCCACCTCGTCGGCGGTGCGCTCGCCGCTATCCTGCTGGGATCTCCCTATGCCGCTGTTTTCATCCTCACCCTCGTCCTCCTCGTCCAGGGGGTCGTCTTCGGCGACGGCGGGATCACGACGATGGGAACGAACATCATCAACATGGGCGTCATCGGCGGTTTTGTCGGCTACTACACCTTCACGGGACTTCAGAACGCCGTCAAAAACACCTACCTCGCAGCGGCCGTCGCCGCCTGGTTCGCCTGCCTCATCCCGGCGCTTGCTGCCGCGGTGGAGATGTGGATCGCCGGCACCTTCCCCCTCGTGCCCGGCCTCATCGCCATGGGTACCTACCATGCGGCGATCGGGGTCATCGAAGCGGTGATCACGGCCGGCGCGATCTACCTGATCGTCGCTGCACGTCCTGACCTGATGAAAACCTCTGCGGGGGCGGCGGCATGATCGAGACAAAGCAGTTCGTCGCCATCGGACTGGTCCTCGCCCTTCTCATCGGCGTTACCGCCGTCTTCCTCGCCTCGGGCGACCCGGACGGCCTGGAGTCCAGCGCACTCGTGGTGCAGGACGCAAAGAGCCTCACCGGCCCTTCCCCCGAGGACGGCGACGCCGAGGCGATCGGTGCAGGCACCTTCGAATACGAGGCGCCCATGCCCGATTACTCGATGGGCGAGAGCGGCGGCAAGGTCGGCGAAATCGTTGCCGTCGTCCTGGGCACTGTCCTTGCGCTCCTTATCGTCTTCGGTGTTGGCAGGGCGGTTGCCGCTTCAAAACACTGACTCTATATTCTTTTTTAGCGTACCACACGACAATGCACATCATCGAGACCCGCAACCTCACCTACGCCTACCCAAACCGGCCCCCGGCACTCAACGGCGTGAACTTCATCGCCGGCAGGAAGGCGCGGATCGCCGTCATCGGGGCGAACGGTGCGGGCAAGAGCACTCTTTTCAAACACTTAAACGGTATTTTGAAGCCGACGTCAGGCGAGGTGCTCATCCACGGCGAACCGATCACAAAGGCAAACCTCAGGGAGGTGCGCAAGATGATCGGCATCGTCTTCCAGAACCCGGACGACCAGGTCTTCTCCCCGACGGTGGAGCAGGACATCGCCTTCGGGCCGGCAAACCTGGGGCTCGACGAAGAGACGGTGCACCATCGGGTCGAGAGCGCCATGCGTCTCCTCGCCCTTGACGACCTGCGCACGCGCCCGCCCCACCACCTCTCGGGCGGAGAGAAGAAACGGGTGGCAATCGCCGGCATCCTTGCGATGGAGCCGCAGGTGCTCGTCCTCGACGAACCGACTGCAGGGCTCGACCCGCAGGGCGTCACCGACCTTATCGGTTTTGTCAATACCCTGCCAGAACGGTTCGGCATGACGGTGATCTTCTCCACCCACCACCTCGATCTCGTCCCTGAACTGGCCGACTACGTCTATGTGATGGACCGCGGCGCGGTCGCCGCGCAGGGGCCGGTGCCGGCGATCTTCTCGCAGCCTGATCTGCTGGCGCGCACCCGTCTCGACGTTCCGGTGCTCCAGCGGCTGATGCGCTCGCTGCGCGAGGCCGGCGTCCCACTCGGCGAGGGCTACACCTACGAAGAGGTCGAGGCGGCTTTCAGGGAGGCATACCGGGGCCGGCCATGATCGAAGATCTCTTCGCCATCGAGCAGTCGGCACAGGGCACGAGCCCGGTCCATCGCTGCGATGCACGGGTGAAGATCCTGGTCACCCTCGCCGTGATTATAACGGTCGTCGCCTTCCCGTACACGACCGCGGTCTATCGCCTCGGCACCGCAATTATGCTCTTCTTTGCCGTCCTCTGGGCGGCGTCCGACCTCTCCCCGACCATCTACCTCAAACGCTTCCTCCTGATCCTCCCGTTTGGCTTTTTCCTGATCTTCTTCCAGATATTCTTCGAAAACCCGCATTATACGGCGTTCCACCCGCTGTTCGCTCTCCCCTTCGGCATCGCCGTCTATGCCGAGTCGGTGGAGTTCGCCTCCATCCTGGCGGTGAAATTTCTCGCCTGCATCTCCTTCATCATCCTCCTCTCCTCGACGACAACGATGCAGGGGATGCTCGAGGGCGCCGGGCGCCTGGGCATGCCACCCGAGTTTACCCTCGTCCTCGGGATGATGGTCCGCTATCTCTTCCTCTTTGCACGGATCTACCTGCGGGTGAAGGCTTCTCTTGAGACGAGATGCTTCGACGCCTTCGACCGTTCCCTGCCGTACCGCTACCGGCTGCAGACACTCGCCTACACCATCGGAACAATCTTCCTCCGCTCCTTCGAGCAGGGGGAGCGGACCTATACGAGTATGCGCTGCCGCGGATACGGGAAGGACTCGCACCTCTTCATCAGGAAAAAGCCGCTGCTCAGGTCGGAATGGGTGTTTCTTGCCACAAGCCTCACACTCGTCCCGGCGGCGGCGGTGGCGGCATGGCTCCTGTGAGATCGGACACTGATACCTTTTTTACCGGGGAGGACAACTTCCCATCCATGGAGAGCAAATTCGGGAGAGGTTTTGTGATCCCCCTGGTGGCGCTCAGCAAACATTTCGCCCTCCCGCCCGAGCAGGCGTTTTACGGCGCTGCCGATCATCTCGACGAACTGATCCTCCCGGCGCAGTTCGCGGGCACCCGGATCGAGAGCCTTGTCGAGCAGCTCAGGAAAAAAGTGATCTGGCACCAGCCCGGCAGCATGGACCGGGAGACCGCAGTCGAGGTCAGGGCGATCCTCCAGAAACTCCTCGTGGAAGTGGACCTGGCCTTCGGGATCGCGGACCCGCAGATCGGAACATATGACTGACAATCTGAAAAATTGAGTACCTTAAAGAGGGTTCACGACCAATACATAGTGTGAATCCACGAGTTTCGCGTCCCTTATTTTTAACGGAGGTCAGGCATGAGTTCAACCTATGACGCCTCCCACATCACCGTATTAAAGGGCCTCCAGCCGGTGCGCGAGCGTCCTGCCATGTATATCGGGAGCACCGATACGCGGGGCCTCCACCATCTGGTCTACGAGGTGGTCGACAACTCCATCGACGAGGCGCTTGCAGGTTTCTGCAATCAGATCAGTGTCTCCATCGGCACCGACGGTTCGTGCACCGTCGTGGACAACGGCCGGGGCATCCCGGTCGATACGATGAAGAACGGCAAAAGCGCCCTTGAAGTGGTGCTCACCGTCCTCCATGCCGGCGGCAAGTTCGATAAGAACACCTATCAGGTCTCAGGCGGCCTGCACGGCGTCGGTGTCTCGGTCGTCAACGCCCTTTCGAAGATTCTGCGCGCCACCGTTCACCGCGACGGCAGGGTCTATGAGATCACCTTCTCCCGCGGCACGGTAACCGAACAGATCCACTCCAGAAAAGAGAGCCTCGACGAGATGAAAGCCCGGTACGTCCGGACATATGGCGCGGAAGGGGACTGGGAGGGGATCGAGGAGCGCGGCGCGTTCCTCGAACGTTTCGGGGAACACCTCTCCGGAACAACGATCTCGTTCGTCCCGGACGAGACGATCTTCGAGACCGTCACCTTCGACTACGATGTCCTCGCCCACCGGATGCGGGAGCTCGCATTCCTGAACTCCGGACTCTCGATCTCGATCAGGGACGAGCGTTCGGGCGACGAGGACCATTACTGCTATGAGGGCGGGATCGCCGAGTTCGTCAGGCACCTCAACGAGAGTGCCGAGAAGATCCACGAAAACATCATCTCCTTCGACCGGAAGGACGAAGAGAACCGGACCGAGGTGGAGGTCGCCTTCCAGTACACGAACACCTTCAAGGAGCAGGTCTACACCTTTGTCAACTCCGTGAACACTCGCGAGGGCGGGACGCACCTCGAGGGGTTCAGGAGCGCGATCACGCGGGCGATCAACAACTCGGCGAAGAAGGGCAACCTGCTTAAAAACGGCGCCTCGGTCAGGGGCGACGATGTCAGGGAGGGACTCAACGCCGTCATCTCCATAAAGATTGCAAACCCCCAGTTCGAGGGGCAGACAAAGATGCGCCTCGGCAACTCTGCCGTCAGGGGCATCGTCGATTCCCTGGTCTACTCCTCCCTCACCGAGTTTTTCGAGGAGAACCCGAAGACCCTCCAGGCGATCGTGGGCAAGGCCCTTCTCGCCGCACGGGCCCGCGAGGCGGCACAGAGCGCGCGGGACCTCGCCCGCCGGAAGAGCACCCTGGAAAGCGGCGGTCTGCCCGGCAAACTTGCCGACTGCTCAGAGCGCGACCCCGCAAAGAGCGAGGTGTATATTGTGGAGGGCGACTCTGCAGGCGGTTCGGCGAAACAGGGGCGCGACCGGAGGTTCCAGGCGATCCTGCCCCTCAGGGGTAAGATCCTCAACGTGGAGAAGGCTTCCCCGCACAAGATCCTCAAAAATGCCGAGATCCAGGCGCTCATCTCCGCGATCGGCACCGGCGTCGGCGAGCACTTCGACGCCTCCCGGGCGCGGTATCACCGGATCATCCTGATGACCGATGCCGATGTGGACGGGGCGCATATCACGACGCTCCTCCTGACATTCTTCTTCAGGTACATGCCCGAACTCATCGAGCACGGCTACATCTACATTGCCCAGCCCCCTCTCTTCAGGGTGGCGCGGGGCAAGAAGGAGGAGTACGCCTACCGCGAGGAGGACATGAAAGAGATCATGGCCGCTATGGGCGATAAGGGCGTCTCAGTCCAGCGCTACAAGGGTCTTGGCGAGATGAACGCCGGGCAGCTCTGGGAGACGACGATGGATCCGGCGCACCGGGTGCTCAAACAGGTGCGGATCGAGGACGCCATCTATGCGAACGAGATCTTTGAAAAACTGATGGGAGACGACGTGGAACCCAGAAAGGAATTTATCCGGAGACATGCGCAGGAGGTGAAGAACCTTGACATCTGAGGAGAAGCCCGAACGCCGTTCCGTCATCCAGGTCACTGTCGAGAACGAGATGAAGTCCTCGTACATCGACTATGCGATGTCGGTGATCATCGGCCGGGCGATCCCGGACGTCCGCGACGGCCTCAAGCCGGTCCACCGCCGCATCCTCTACGGGATGTGGGAGATGGGCATCACCCACGACAAACCGACGAAGAAGAGCGCAAGTATCGTCGGTCACGTGATGGGCAAATATCACCCCCACGGCGACGCCTCCATCTACGACACCCTTGTCAAGATGGCGCAGCCGTTCAGTTACCGCTACATGCCGGTAGAGGGGCAGGGAAACTTCGGCTCCATCGACGGTGATTCCGCTGCGGCGATGCGGTACACGGAGGCCCGCCTCAACCCCCTCGCCGAGGCGGTCCTCGAGGATATCGAGAAAGAAACGGTCGATTTCATCCCGAACTTCGACGAATCGACGAAAGAGCCGACGGTGCTCCCTGCAAAAGTGCCAAACCTCCTCATCAACGGGTCGTCGGGGATCGCCGTGGGCATGGCGACGAATATGCCGCCGCACAACCTCGGCGAGGTCTGCGACGCCCTCTGCGCCTATATCGATAACCCCTCGATCGGCGTCGAGGACCTGATGCAGCACATCCCGGCCCCTGACTTCCCGACCGGCGGGATGATCATGGGCACGGCCGGGGTGCGCGAGGCCTATCTCACCGGCCGCGGCAAGGTGATCATGAGAGGTGTCGCCGAGATCGAGGAGGAGGGGCGGACCCCCCGCATCATCATATCGGAGATCCCCTACCAGGTGAACAAGGCAAACCTCGTCGAGCAGATCGCCACCCTCGTGCGGGAAAAAAGGATCGAAGGGATCTCTGACCTCCGCGACGAGTCGGACAAGGACGGGATCAGGGTGGTCGTCGAGTTGAAGCGCGACGCCATGCCGCAGGTCGTCCTGAACCAGATCTACAAGCACACGCCCCTCGAAAGCACCTTCGGGATCAACAACCTCGCTATCGTGGACGGAAAGCCCCTGACCCTCAGTCTCCCGCAGATCATGGAGCATTTCCTCGACCACCGGATCGAGGTCGTGCGCAGGCGGTCCCAGTTCGAGCTGCGCAAGGCGCAGGAGCGGGTGCACATCCTCAACGGGCTGATCCTCGCCCTGCAGAGCATCGACGACGTGGTCGCCGCCATCAGGGCATCTCAGAGCGCCGAAGAAGCGAGAGAGACCCTTATCGCACGCTTCGGCCTCGACGAGGTGCAGGCGAACGCCATCCTCCAGATGCAGCTCCGCCGCCTCGCGGCCCTCGAACAGCAGAAGATCACAGACGAGCGTACCGGGCTGCAGAAGGAGATCGAGCGGCTGCAGGAGATCCTTTCCACGCGTGAGACTATCGTCCGGGAGATCAGATCCGACATTGTCGGGCTCAGGGAGCAGTTCGGCGACGAGCGGCGGACGCAGATCGTCCCGGCAGCCGGGGAGATCTGCAAAGAGGATCTCATCGAGGACAAACCAGTTCTGGTCTCGCTGACGGCGACGAATTACATCAAGCGGATGCCGCTCGAAGCCTACCGGATGCAACACCGCGGCGGGAAGGGCGTCATCGGGATGGCGACAAAGGAGGACGACGTCGTTTCTGACGTCTTTGTGGCAAGCACCCACGATTACCTCCTCTGCTTCACCAACAAAGGGCGTATCTACTGGATGAAAGTCTACGACATCCCGGAGAGCAGCCGGACGGCGAAGGGCAAGGCGATCGTCAACCTGCTCAACCTCAATGACGAACTGGTGAGCGCCGTCATTCCCCTGCGGAAGTTCGATACCGGCGAGTACCTCTTCTTTGCGACGAAGGAGGGGATGGTCGTGAAGATCCCGGTCGAGGAGTTCTCCCGCCCGCGGCCGAGCGGGATCCTTGCGATCAAACTGAAGGAGGGCGACGAGTTGATGGACGTGAAACTCACCGACGGATCGACTGAAGTGCTCCTGACGACCTGGAAGGGCCAGAGCCTCCGCTTCTCCGAGGAGGCCGTCCGTCCGCTCCACCGCAACTCGCAGGGGGTGATCGGGATCAGGATGCGCGGCGGCGACCATCTGGTCTCCTTAAGCCTGGTCTCAAAGGACCATCTGCTCACGATCACCGCCGGGGGAATGGGGAAGCGGACAGAATTCGACGAGTTCCGCGGCCACGGACGGGGGACGATGGGCGTGAGGAACATCCAGCCGGCCTACGGCGACGGCGTGGTGGCGGCAAAGGCCGTTTCAGACGACGA
>ENA-ORXD01002528-ORXD01002528.1-sediment-metagenome-genome-assembly--contig:-NODE-2528-length-11956-cov-3.738951_pt1 | contig 11956 bp, 13 predicted proteins | sample MGYA00237862_ERZ511471 | MGnify/ENA metagenome assembly ERZ511471 | reverse complement strand
AAAATTCTTTAAAGAATTCACAGGAAAACAACTTATACGACGAATTTTGGCGAACTTATTTCTTTAAAACTATCCTCGTTTCTTTATAATATCGACTTGCATTTTAATGAAGAATTAAAATTCCTATCTCAGTTCATTTTCTTTCATTTCAACTGAATAACGTCCAACTCAGGAAAGAAAAAACTTAATCTGACCTCATCTTCCAAGTACTCTTAATATGTTTTCGTGCATAATCAGATCTCGCTGATGGAAATCGGAAGTAGCCTTTTCAACAGCGGCAATGGATAATTCAAAGCGCCCCCAGGGAGCATCTGTCCCCATTAAGATTTTTTCAGGTCCGACCCCTTTTATCGCTTCACGGATTGCATTAGGCGATACTGTGGCCGTATCAAGGTAAATATTCTTATTTCGTTTAGCTGCCCTTATGGCTGCCCCTAATGCTCTGTCAACACCCATATGAGCAATGATGAGATTGACTCTTGGATGCCTTTTTGCCATGATCTCAAATTTCCCCGGCATCGTAAATAGGTCATCCTTTCCATGGGCAATAATTGGTATTTTTCTATGGGCAGCTACTTCAAATAATGGATCAAGGATCTCCGTTCTATCCATCGAATATCCATGACGAGTGGGGTTCAATTTCAATCCTTGAAGCCCGTGTTGAGTTGTAAGTCGACTCAAGTCTTCCACTGCGCGATAATCCCAAGGATTTAACAGGGCGAAACCGATAATGCGGTTTGGATATTTCGAGGCAATGTCTGCAACATACATGTTATCTAGAGGTTCTTCGCATTGATAAAAAGCGACAGCTTTATCCACTCCAGCCTTGTCCATCCATTGGATCATTTCTTCGCCAGAAAAATATGCTCCGATACGATAACCAATGTGATTGTGACAATCAACAATCATTTTTTCCTCTCACAATTCGTATTAGTCACTGAAATAAGAAAATGTTACTCCAGGCTTCTCAGCAGCTTTAAAATATTTTCACCCAGGATCTTTTTAAGCTCAGATTCATCGCTGGTCGCCATAGATATCCGTTCTAAAGCAAAAGAAATTTCTTCTTTGGGTGTATCTGAGCCAAAAATAATTTTTTCGCATCCAGCTCTTTGAATTGCTAATTGAACTGGACGCACATATACTCCCGATGTTTCCAAATATACATTCTTTACACGAGAAGCAATATTTATTGCCGAATTTGTCTCATACATATACCCCATATGAGCCATAATAAAAGCAATATCAGGGAACGTGTTTGCCATTTCTTCAAAGTGGTTTGGAACCGATGCAACATCAGCAGCACCATAAGACAATACACACAACTGATATGTTGTGCATAATTCAAAGATTGGATCAAGAAGAGAGTGGTCATCAAACATGAATCCATGTTTGATTGGATGAAGCTTTAAGCCCCTCATTCCATACTCTTCCACGAATTGCCTTATTTCAGATTCTGCCGTTTCACTCCAGGGATTTACCGTAACAAAACCAATCAGCCTGTCTGGATGCTTTTTCACAGATTTCGCAATATATTGATTGTCTATGGATTCCATCATAGAAAAAACAACCGCTCTGTCAATTTTTGCTTGATCCATCTCGTGTAAAAGGTCATCAACCATGAAGGTTAATCCTTTTCTTGTCCCGATGTGATTGTGCGCATCAACTATCATTATTTTTCCTATTTTTTTAATTTTTAAAACTTAAAAATCCTATTCATATTTTCACCTAAAATCATTGCTCGCTCCACTTCGTCAGTTGTGGAACGCTTGATGATTTCGATGTGTTGTGACATTGATCCAAAAGGAGCATCACTTCCCAATACTACTTTTTCTGGCCCAGCTTTTTCAATTGCTTGTTTCACGACAGGCTCAAAAGCTATCGCAGTGTTTAGATAAACATTTGGATTTCTCTTTGCTATCCGAAATGCGTCATCAGCCATTAAAGGAATACCAATATGAGCTAATACAAAAACAACTTTAGGAAAAGTTCTCGCCATTTCTTCCCATTTTGCAGGAAGCGAGAAAAGATCCGACATGGCATGCCCAACAACCATTTTGTCATATTCTTCGCAAATTTTTAGGTAAGGATCAATAAGGCTATGCCTATCTGTAGAGTAACCGAACCGCAATCCATTCATCTTAAGACCATAAAAATGGTAATCTCTAAAACAGCGCTCTAATTCTTCTTCACCATCCATTGACCATGGATTGATTACTGCGAAACCAAGGATACGATCGGGATATTTTTGTTGTGATTCAGCAATATATTCATTATCAATATGCTCAAGTTGCGAGCAAGTCATTATTTTATCTACACCTGCTTCATCCATTAATTCAATGAGTTCCTCTACAGTCGATTTTTCTCCTTTTCTCTCTCCAATATGACTTAGCATATCTATAATCATGACTTTGTCTCCTTGCAATCACTTGTTAATTCGAAAAATCTTGGCTGCATTTTCCCCAAAAATCATATCGCGATGTTTCGGTTCTAGAATCGCCTCTTTTACTTTTTGGATTTCAGTTTCAAATGCTCCAAAATCAGGTGTTCCCGTGCCAAAGAGTATTTGCTCAACAGGAACGGTTTTTTCAGCCTTTTTGATGTTTGAGTACATTGATCCGGTTATATCCAGGAAGACATTCTTGTTCCGCTTCGCAATACTCATAGCAGAAGAAGCTTCATAGGTATAGCCCATATGACCCATAATTATTGGAACATCAAGAAAATTTTCCGCAACCTCCTGAAACAGAATCGGGGACGAAAAAACTTCAGCCGCCCCATAAGCCCAAACCGGAAAACCTGCTTGTTGACATGCTTCGAATAATGGGGCAAGTAAATCTAATTCATTAATCGCAAACCCATGTCGGATTGGATCCAAATGCAAACCTCGGAACCCCTGATCAAATCCTTTTTTCAAATCGTCAATTGATGAATCGCTCCAGGGATTAACTGTGAAAAGGCCAATAAAACGATCGGGGAATTTTGCGATCGCATTAAAGACCGAATCGTTATCCATCACAGGTGCAAAACAATAGATAACGGATTTGTCGATTTTTGCATCATCCATAGCTGAGATCAAACTAATTGCAGTGATCTCTGGTTTTATTTTTCGTTTTCCGATCATATTGTTGATATCAATAATCATTTTTTTACCTCTCTCCCAAATCCACTCTTGATGATTTTATTGATCACATCTCTTTCTGCAGTACTTACCATTAGCAAATCCATGGCGTGAACAACTAAAATATTGAATGGAACTTCAACCCCCTTCGCTTGTGGTGTCAATAATTTCTCAAATTGGATTTTGTGGGCTTCTATCAAGTATTCTTCTGCTTTTTCGATCTTTTCTTCGCAAAGTTTTAAATCTCCTTTCGTAAAAGCCTCAATCGCTTCATATACCATCGCACGACCTTCACCCGTAAAGGAGATCATTTTCATACAGATCTTTTCAAGTTCTTCTAAGGCAATACTTTCCGCAATAGCCATTTGATTTTTTTCCGATATTCAGTTTATTAGTATCTTTGTGAACCGTTTTTATTCGCGATCACTTTTCTCACCCATCAACCAACCCATCAGAGTAGTTGAAATCACTATTTGTGGAATAGTAGCTAACCGATCTGGCATATCTGGATGTTCAATAACAAAAACCTGTTTTTTATCCAAATTTACTTGTGAGCTTGTTAATAGAACAGCTTTTGCGCCATTTGAAATAAAGTTATTTAATGCTTTTGCATCAACGCTATCATCTCGGTAAACAGGTGCGTGAATAATCCCAACGTAACCAGGGGCGATACTCTTATTCCATCCATGTACATAATCTGCAGTGGAACTCGCAGTGGATACAATTTTAGGACCTTCACGATAGGTTAATCCAGCTTGGAGAGCTGATCCATATGATGGGCCATCCCCCATGAGGTCAATGCTATTAATTGGTTGTACAAAATTATTTAATTCAGGCATATGCTTTTCTATGGACTTCAAATATTGATCAGCCCAATCAGCAAGTTGATAAATCTTTTCTATGGTTGAATCCTTCGGATCTTCTACAAGCATGGATGCGAAAAGATTTAAAACCGCTAAAGTACAAACATAACTTTTATTAGTAATTTGGGTTTCAAGGCCTGCTTTCAACCACACATTATGATGCGATTGTTGTGCTAATTGACTATCTTCCTTGTTAACAAAAGCAATAACTGAAGTGATTTTCTTGGCTTTTTCCACAAGCTCAAGAACTTCCAGTGATTTTCCAGATTGAGAAATCGTAACTAATAAAGTATCAGGAGTTATCAAACCCATTTGGTGCCTGGATAGTTCAAATGAGTTTACAACTGAACAAGGGATATCATTTTGAAGAAGATAGCCAACTACAGAGAAAGCGGCATAATAGGAGCTTCCCATACCAGACAGAACAATCTTTCGAAATTTATTTTTTTTATATAAGCTTATGATTTTATTCAAAGGATTATCAGTATTCTGTGTATAATAATTTAAGCATTCCTTCAATACCTCACCCTGATGTAAAGCTTCAACCAAATATGAGTTCATGGTCTGTTCTCCTTAACTTTCTAAATTAATGTTTTCCATTAAGATTCAGATTTTCCAATAGGTATTCTAGAACCACATCACCCTTGACCAATCCATATTCCTGAAAACCTACCTGAATTACAGGAATCTCCAAATTGAGGCTAGCAATATAACTTTCCACTTCTGGTTTCTGACCTCTTACCTGAGGAGCTACTAATACAGCAGAAATATCCTCATAGGATATTTCTTTATATGTCATGCTTGGAATTGCTGAAATATCCATTGATAAACCCTTCTTCGCTGCAGCTTCAGAGATTCTGGAACACAAAAGACTTGAAGACATCCCTGCAGCACAAACCATAATGACTTTTAATTGTTTTTCCATTTTTTCCTCATGATTCATTTATATTTTTCATGAAATTTGATTTGTGGGGTGAAAACACACCCCACAAATCATAATGCTATTTGTTCGTAATGCGCAGGTTAATATTTCTTCAATTATGCTTTGACAACATTTTCTTCTTCTACCAATCTGCGTTCCCAAGTTTTTGCAAAAGGATACCAAATCGCCGACACAATAATGAGCATCACTAATTGTGCAATGACTGTACGCCAATCGCCACCTGTCGATAGATAAGCATTGAAAAACATTGGTGTTGTCCAAGGTGTTTGAATATAAGGGGCCGTTACCAAACCCAATTTGATTAACACAAATCCATAGCACATGCCAAACAGGGTTGAACCAAAGACGAAAGGCATGAACATGATCGGATTCAAAATTAACGGTGCACCAAAATTTACGGGTTCATTGATATTGAAGATGCCAGGTCCAAATGCCACATGTGCAACTTCGCGAAGTCGAACTGATTTTGAGCGCCACCACATGAGAATGAGCGGCATTGTGATTGCAACTCCACTGGGCATTCCATAGATGAACACGAATGGCTCGGTGAAGGCTTTAGTTGGAACACCTCCCGCACTCACAGCCGCAGCATTTTCCGCAATGTTCGCCAACAAGAACGGATACAGAACTCCCCAAACGGTTAGAGATCCACCATGGATTCCTACAAACCATAGCAGACACAGTATTAATCCAGCTAGGAAGACACCCAAGAATGTGTCCGAAAGGACTAGCAGTGGGCTTACGATTTTATTGAGCAGATCAACCAGATTAAATCCGATCACATTCCTCAACAACCAGAAGAATGCAAAAAGGATGAGCATCGGGAACAGTGACGAAAAACTTGCACCAATATTTTCCGGAACACCTGCGGGCATTTTTATTACCAAACCTTTATCCCGCATGAAGCGCAGTACTTCTGCAACAATAATCGCAACGACGATTGCTGTGAACATTCCTGATGCGCCTAAATAACCAGTAGAAATCGTACCAGTCTCTAAATCAACAGGAGCAGCGGTAATGAGAAAACTGATCATGGTAATGATGGATACAATTACCACTTCGAGTTTGTACATCCTTCCAAGTTCAGCTCCGATGCTGACCGACAAGACCAGTGTCATTAACCCAAAAGTCATGGAAAAGAGGCTCATCAACGCGGGTGAGAATGGTGCCATGGCATCTGCCCAAGCCTTGACGGGTAAGTTAGCCAGAATCAACGGTATTGATCCCACGATAATTATTGGGATGATTCGGATCAATCCAGCGCGAATTGCCACAAAATGACGTTGATTTCCCATTTTCAGCAAGGGGGGAGATACTTTTTCTTCTACCCATTTGGAAATTTTTTCCATGAATTTTTCAAAACCGCCACTAGTTTTGCTTTCATTTTTAGACATGATATTCTCCTTTTTTATTCATAAAATGTTATTCGGAATGACAATCAATCGACCATAAGGACTCCTTTCTTTTTTGAATTCGTGATTTTTCGATATTCCTTGACAATAAAAAAAATGAAAAGTAATATTGATTTATTATTTTAATATGTTATCATATTGTTATATCAAGTATAAAAGAAAAAAATAAAAAGTCAAGCATTAATTTGGAAAAAGAAAATGAAAAATCAATACTTAGATGAAATATTGGAACAACCAGATGTAATCTATAAGGTTTCTGAGCGGTACCCCAGCACGGATTCGTTTTTGTCATCTCTTAATGCAAGAATCGTAAGTGGTGAAATCAATCACATCATTCTGACAGGTATGGGGGCATCTTTAGCTAGCTGTTATCCGTTGTGGTTATCTTTATCAATGCTTGGCATACCCGCAACCATGTGGGAAACTTCGGAATTGATTTATTATGGATACAATATTTTATCCCCTAAGACACTTGTGATTGTTGTCTCGCAATCGGGTGAAAGTGTTGAAATCCGGCAACTGGCAGACCTTCGAAAATCGATCGGTTATTTGGTAGCGATCACGAATAATGTCAGAAGTACGATTGGCAAAAAGGCAGATGCGAATATTGAATTGCACGCCGGTAAGGAAGAGACCGTGTCCACAAAGACATACACAGCCTCTTTAGCTGCTTTACACCTTCTGGGGGAACAATTGTTCTGCGGCGATCTAAATAAACAAAAAACAAAATTACATGATCTGGCCAATATATTAAGAGAGAACATCCTACTGTTGCGCGAGAAGGTTGACGAAATGGCATCTTTCTTCGGCAAGACAGAACAACTAGCCATTATGGGTAGAGGCTTCAGTATTGCATCCGTCCAATCCTCCTCTTTGATATTAAAAGAAGCAAGCAAAATTTTTACATTCGGTTTATCCTCTGGTCAATTTCGACATGGTCCCCGAGAAATAATCAAGCCTGGTTTAAAGGCCATTCTGTTTACTGGCTGTAAATCTACACAACAAATTAATCAAAAGTTGGTAGGCGAACTTAGTGATAAATCAAGTTTGGTCGCAGTAATTTCACAGTTTTCTTGGAATCCAAACAACAAAAATGTATTTGTATTAAAGATCCCCGCTGCCCAAGACAACCTATTGCCAATTCTAGAGATCGTCCCGGTGCAATTCTTGACCATACCGCTCGCAGAGTTTTTAGGGTACAAAGCTGGAGTTTTCTTAAACAGTGCAAAGGTCACATTATCAGAGTGATGGAATTTTTTTACTTTATCAAGATTAAATGATATATTAATATAAAAATCTTGAGAATGTATTAATGAGAAAAAGACCAAATAACATTGATGCTGATATTTATTTAAATCACAACAGTTTCACCCCTCTTTATGTTCAAATATTTGAAATCTTAAGAAATAGAATTGAGAACGGAGAATTCAAACCCGGTCAACAACTGCCCTCTGAACACGAATTGATCAAACAATACCGCGTGAGCAGGATTACTGTAACAGCAGCTCTTCAAAAATTAGTGCATGCCGGGCTTGCATACCGTTTGCGCGGAAAGGGAACTTTCGTATCGCGACCAAAGATTATGGGGATCTCCAGTATCGGCAGTTTTTCAAGTGAAATACGCCAGCGGGGTCTTATTCCCAATTCGCGTTTGATCTCAACAGATCTGTTGACGATTGATGAAGAAATCGCCCAAAAATTGGAGATATCGTCAGATGAAAAATGCTATAAAATCGCTCGCATCAGATATGCCAATGATGAACCGGTGGCATTTGAAACAGCCTATCTACCTTATAAATTGTTTCCTGACATTGACTCCGAGAATCTTGAAAAGGATTCGCTCTATGAAATTATGGAAAAGAAATATGGTTTTCTGCCATCCTGGGTTGATAGTACTTTTGAGGCTGTCACAATAGATGATATTAGCGGCAAGTATTTAGAGTTGGAGCGGGGAGCACCAATCCTATCTGTTCGGCGTGTTACCCGCGACCCTAATTATGTTCCTTTAGAATGGGTGCATTCCCTTTATCGTGGAGATCGTTTCTGTTTCTCCATCGGATCAGTTCCGGTCCCAGATTAGAGAATTTAGAAGCATTGGGGTGATTAAGCTTCTTTTTTCATCTGCACCAATCTCTAAATTAATACCTGCCGTACTCGTCATCAATACGAACAATATCTTCAATTTCAGGGGTTGACACTTCGATAATTTTCATCTCCTCCAACGCTCTTTCGCGATGGATTTCAAAAGGCTGATGTTCTAAGATATCACCCTCTTGAATTTTAAATACCCTGCGTTCCTCTCCAGGTTTTTGTATTGTATATTCGGCACTCCCTTTTTCAATGTAAAGCGTCTCGATTTTTTTCTTATGATATTGCAGGCTTACAGATGCACCCTTGTTTATATATAGTATCCTGCAAATGTAATGTTCATTCGATGCAATCCATACTTCTTTGCCCCATGGCTTTTCTACAATTTTTGCATTCATAAATTTTTTTAATCCTTTCATGATCGGATAGTGTTACCAATCAATGATGAACATCGATACATATTATTTTATCCGCACTCAAAAAATTTAAAAAAACAGACAAAAAATATTTATGGGATAAAGAAATTCATATAATTCAATTTTGCAATCCTTATGAAAAACCCTTCATTCAAAGAAAAGAATTAATAAAAATAACCCTTTCCCGATTTCATAATGCTTACATCGAAATGCATCAATTTTTCTCTATGCTATAATTTCTAAATTCATTCGCAAGAATTGATTTTTTTCCATTATTCGGATTTAAATGGAAATTCAAAAGAGAACTTTAGATATTTCTGTCTCTATCTCCCCAAGCATTTCATGACGCTCAACTCGCCCACATTCCTGTTCATTTTCCTCCCTGCCTTTCTCGTTATCTATTTCTTCTTAAATTCGCGCTTGCGCAGCGAAATACTGCTCTTATTCAGCCTGATATTCATCTTTTGGAGCGATTCTCTCTACGCCCCGTTCATTATATTTTTGTCTCTGGTAAATGCCGCAATCATACGCCGTTTGCAGATCAGCCCGCCGGAGTCTTCGCAGCGCACTTATCTGCGTAACTTTGGCATCTTGCTCAATATCTTGTGCCTTCTTTTCTTCAAGCTCCTCAACGCCTTCAGCCTGCCCCTAAGCGCAATGTTGGCGCAGTCTGGTGTGCCGGTATTCGCGCGGTTCTCGTCCTTTATGCCGCGCCTGGCACACCTGCCGCTTGGTCTTTCTTTTCTTTCCTTCCAAGCCATCAGCCTGCTAGTCGATATTTCCCGCCAGCCGCTTTCCCAGCCTCTGAATTTCGCACATGCGCTGCTCGTGCAGCTCATGTTCCCTAAAATCATTGCCGGTCCGCTGGTGCGCCTGCCCGCCATGCTGAAAAGTCTCAAACAGCGTGAAACTCATCTTCCGGTGATCGCTGCCGGTCTAAGGCGTTTTATGCTCGGTTTCGCAAAAAAAGTTCTCATCGCCGATCAATTGGCGCAGATCTGCTCAGACGGCATCTTCGCTCTGCCAGCCAGGTTGCTCCCCGCCAGCACCGCCTGGCTGGTGCTGCTCAGCTACAGCCTGCAGATCTATTTCGATTTCTCCGCTTACAGCGATATGGCCATCGGGTTGGGATTGGCGCTTGGATTTCAATTACCTGAGAACTTCAACCAACCCTATCTTTCCACCTCCATCACTGAATTCTGGCGGCGCTGGCATATCACGCTCTCCAATTGGTTTCGCGATTACATTTTCTTCCCGTTGGAACGCAGGCGCGCTCAAAGCCGGCTGCTGAGCCAACCGCTGAATATCCTGATCGTGTTCCTGCTGACGGGTTTATGGCATGGACTCACCCCGCCCTTCATCGTATGGGGCTTGCTGCATGGCGCTGCACTAGTCTTGGAACAAAGTCCTCTGGGAGATCGGTTGCGCCGCCTGTGGCTTCCCTTGCAGCGTATCTATACGCTGTTCATCATTCTAGTCGGCTGGGTTTTTTTCCGTTCACCGAACCTGACCTACGCTGTGTTTTTTTTCAAATCCCTGCTGGGTTTATCGTCCGCTGCTGCCGTGCTGCCCTACTCGCTCTCGCTGCCCATCACGCACCTGGGATGGATCGTTCTGTTATGCGGGATTTGGTTGTGCCTGCCCCATCCCAAATGGCTGCGTTCCCTCCTGGTTGAGAGCGATCATCCAGCAGAACCCACCGGATTGATCTGGGTGCGCAGCCTGCTGGCACTGGCGCTGTTCGCGCTGGCGGTTGCGGCTCAGGCAAGCAGCAGCTATCTGCCTTTCATCTATGGAGAGTTTTGATGGTGCGCAAACAACCACACTTATTCCTTTTGGCAGCTTTATTCCTCTTTTTGGTACTTCCAATTTCAAGCGGACTGCCTCACCCAGAGCTCTTTTGGAAATCCGCTTGTCCAGAACAAGCAAGGGGATCTGCCCTTTGCGTTGTTAAGTCTTTTTTGGATTTTCCCACTGCCTTCGATGCATATTTCAGCGACCATTACCGTTTTCACCAGCAGCAGGTGGATCTCTACCAGTCTCTGCGCTTCAATATTTTTCACGAACACAGCTTTCCCAATGTGCTGATCGGTCAGCAGGACTGGCTCTACTATACCGGTGAAGACAATCTGCGCGACTATGAATGTAGCCTGCCCTTCACGCAGGACGAAACGAACACCATCCGCCAGCGCCTGCAGGATTGGCACAACCAACTCCAGGAGCGCGGCATCCGCTTCTACGTCGTCATCGCACCTAACAAAGAGAGCATCTACCCGCAGTACCTGCCTGAAGGCATTCAACCGGGCATTCATGCCTGCCGCATCGACCAGGTCATGGCAGCTCTGCACTCTTCGCAATTGAGTGTACTGGACCTGCGCGAGCGTCTGCGCAGTGAAGCCCAAACCGCGCAGGTGTATCACCGCACCGATACGCACTGGAATGCCCTTGGGGCACTTATTGCCGCGCGCGAGATTCTCGCGACAATCAAAAGCGATTTCCCTCTGATCAACCCCCCCTCCCGGGGGGATTATCACCTGGGATATCGAGCTTCCAGCGGCGACCTGGCGGGCTTTTTGCCCCGGCATGAACGCTTCGTGGAGCAAATTCCCGTCCTCTCGCCGCTCTTTACACCCCAAGCGAGCATTCGTGATGGTTCTCAGAACAGCATCGACGTGTCTACCCCTCATAGTGATCTGCCGACTGCGCTGATCTTCCGCGACTCCTTCTGCGACGCGCTCATCCCCTTCTTATCCGAGCATTTCTCGCGCGTGCGCTACATTCATTCCTTCCAGGTGGACATCGAGCTTGTCGACCAAGAACAGCCCGATCTGGTCATCCTCGAGCTGGCACAGCGCTATCTAACCACATTGCGTTAGCGCAAACACTTTCTTATTCCAATATCCAATCGAACAGCTAAGCATCAATCCATTATTACTGAATATATTGAATTAATCACGCCGATTGCTATAATAGATTTCAGCGAGGGTGATTGCATTGCTTTTTAATTGATCCCTAAAGATAATGATTTAGAAATAAGGAGTATCTGATGAAAACCAAAGCGTTCTTTTGGTTATGCGTGGTGGCTTTTTTGCTGTGCGGGGGATGCAAACAGAAAA
>ENA-ORXD01002527-ORXD01002527.1-sediment-metagenome-genome-assembly--contig:-NODE-2527-length-11962-cov-2.898948_pt1 | contig 11962 bp, 10 predicted proteins | sample MGYA00237862_ERZ511471 | MGnify/ENA metagenome assembly ERZ511471 | reverse complement strand
TGTAGTTGATATCGTGACCGGCGGCATGGGCAATCGGACCTGATTGCCCCCAGCCGGTCATTCGTCCGTAAACCAGTTTTGGATTGCGGGCCATGCAATCCTCTGGACCGACGCCCAATTTTTCGGCAACTCCCGGCCGGTAGCATTCATAAATGGCATCGGCGCGCTCACAAAGTCTCATAAAAGTGGCTACACCATCCGGGAGTTTCAGATTTAAAGCCAGCGTGCGACGGTTTCTAAACAAGATATCATGGCCGCCGATTGTTCCGGGAGTACCACCGGGACGATCAATGCGGATAACCTCTGCGCCCTGGTCAGCAAGCATCATGCCGCAAAAAGGACCGGGGCCGATTCCCGCTAATTCCAGGATGCGAAAACCTGAGAGTGGACCAGACATAAAAACCTCCTTGTGCTTGGATAAGCAAATTTACTGTATTAATTACAATAATAGCCGTTAGATATTAAGGATCGCAAAATAAAATAAACATGTTTCAGAAATCTCCCCCATCGCCTCTTTACAAAAGAGGAGCATTCCTCCCTTTCGTAAAGGGAGGGCAGGAGGGATTTTATAAAATAAATGTCGTTTCTAATATGAGACTTTTAATATTCATTCGAGCGGAGATCTTCCCGCTGCTTCCATTGTTTCAACCGGTTTTGCGGGCGGTGTAATTGCCTGCGGGCGACGGCGGAAAAGGGCTAAAATAACGCCGCCGAAACCGAAAGTCAGCGCCAGAATCTTTGCCAGCCAACCTACGTAAGGTACCCAGGCGATCAGCCACAATAAAATTAAGCCCAGGAGAGTTCTTCCCACTAATCCTTTTTTTTGCCGATGGAATAATTTCAGCAGAATGAAATTGCCGATGGCTGTACCCACGGCAATGTAACCAAGAATAAAAGCAACCAGCAGAATGGTAAAGGCCAAAGGAATCAAGGCAATGCCGATCAGCGAAATGACCAGCAGCATGAAAAAAGGGGCGATAATTAGTGTGGCAACAAATCCCCAGAAAAAAGACTTTATTTTATGTGCCTGAATTTCCCGAGTGATAGCCAGCAAGGGTCGGGGAAGAAGTATAGTTATCAGCAGGGCGATGATGAAGATCACAGCAAAAAAACAAACGGATACAATATTAATAATCAGGGACCATCCTTCCAGTTCTCCGCGCAGGACGGAAGCAATGGCGGAAGAAATGTTGGCGGAGTTAATTTCCGTGGTATCGCCAAAAACCTGCGCGCCGCTGCCTTTGACGATGACGCCGCCGGCGCAGACAACGTCGCCGCGCACGACGGCGTTTGCCGTCAGCACAATCGAATCGCCGATCGCAATAACATGACGGTCGACCAGTCCATCGACCGTTATCTGGCCGCCGACCGCGACAACATTGCTTACTTTCTGATCTCTGGCAATTGTCACATCGCCGCCGATTTTGATGATATTCTTGGCTTCAGCGGAAGTGGCCGCGCCGATGACAACCACGGCCAGGAAGGCAATGATCGAAGTTAGTATTCTCTGCATAAAGTATCTGTTATTTAGTGTTTTAGCTCCCTTCATTGACCGTCCGGCGTCTTTGCCGCCAATATTCAATAAACCCCGGCAATACCGAAATTATTACAATGGCAATAATCACCAGTGTGAAGTTCCTTTTGACTGCAGGAATATTGCCGAAAAAATAGCCGCCCAGCAAAAATGTGCAAACCCAGGCAATGCCGCCGCTGATGTTATAGAAAACAAATTTTGGGTAGGTCATAGCGCCGATGCCGGCGACAAAGGGGGCAAATGTGCGGATGATAGGCATGAAACGAGCGATGACAATTGTTTTGCCGCCGTGCTTTTCATAAAACTGATGGGTCTTAAGGAGATATTCCTTCTTGAAAAAACGACTATTTTCATAATGGAAAACCTTCGGACCGACAAAATGCCCGATGGCGTAATTCACCGTATCTCCGGCAATAGCGGCAATGCAAAGCAAAATCAAGAGTAAGTCAATTTCCAAGGCGCCCAGCGCGGCAAAACTTCCCAGTGCAAATAAAAGCGAGTCTCCGGGTAAAATAGGCGTAACGACCAGGCCCGTTTCGCAAAAGATGACAATAAAAATAATTACATAGGACCAGATGCCGAAACTTTTGATAATTATCGGCAGGTATTTGTCCAGGTGAATAAAAAAATCAATAAAAGTAATAATTAAGTCCATCATAATTATGCTATAAGAATGACATCTTTAATGCTGACCTTATCATTAACATAACGGCGGTTTTTCCGTTTGCTTGTTATTTGCGTTCCTATATAAGGATAATAGGGAGAGTGTCAACATGAAAAAGGTTTTGAGTGCGTTAATAATATTAATTGCGGTTCATTATCAGCATAAAAGATGCCTGCGAATATTCTGGCAGGCACTAATTTTTCGGCGGCGATTACAATAAAAAATAAGGAGAATTAAAAATGAAAGCAGCGGTAATGCATGGGGTAAAGGAGATCAGGATCGAAGATGTGCCTGATCCGGTGTTGGAACCGGATGGCGTTATCATCAAAGTAAAGGCCTGCGGCATTTGCGGCTCTGACTTGCATGACTATAAACGTGACGGCAAAGCAGGGACTATTTTTGGCCATGAGTTCAGCGGTGATGTCGTGGAAGTCGGATCTCAGGTGCAAGGCATTAAGGTTGGCATGCGGGTCACGGCGGCGGGTTACCGACCATGCGGAAAATGCTTTTGGTGCAGGCAGGGGAAGGGCCAGCGCTGTTCCACAATGGCTTTGCTGGGCTATGAATTGCCGGGCGCCATGGCGCAGTTCGTTCATGTTCCGCTGGCGGTGCTCGGAAGGACTATTTTTCTCCTACCGGAGGAATTGACCTATGAAGAAGGTGCGCTGGTAGAGCCTCTCTCCGTGTCTTATTATTCAGTGCGCCGAGCGCAACCAAAACAAAATGAAACCGCGGCGGTCATCGGCTTGGGCATCATCGGGCTTTGTGCCGTGCAGGTGCTTAAAACCATGGGTGTTGCCAAAATTATCGCCAGTGATCTCAAACCGGCAAGGCTGGCCGCTGCTCGAATCTGCGGCGCCGATTTGGTGATCGATGCGGCCAAAGAAGATGTGGTGAAAAAAGCGCTGGAAGCGACAGCGGAGATGGGTGTAAACACCGTTGTCGAATGCGCCGGCATGCAGACAACCTTCCACCAGGCGCTGGCTATGGTTCAAGCCGGCGGCAAAATCATGATCGTTGGAGTGCACGAAGAGCCGCTGCAATGGGACCCTTTAAGTATAATCAACGGCAACATATCTTTGATTGGCTGTCGCGGCGGCAGCTTTACGGGGGCCATAGATCTTTTGCAGAAAGAAAAGGGCAAGCTCCGCCATTTAATATCTCATACATTTCCGTTGGATCAGGCCGATAAGGCTTTCCAAGTCCAGCTTAATGATCCCCAGGCCATTAAGGTCATGTTGAAACCTTAATTGGTCAAATAAGCGACGGATAAGGCAGATCGCTTATCCATATTTCATCATATCTGTGGGCAATTGGCAAAAACTTGCCCAGGGAAATGTGCTTGAATTTGTTGCGCATTTCCCTGGGCTCGGGGACGAAACATTTTAAAAATATTGGTGTGGTGAAATTGGTCTTACTTCCCCTGGAATTTGGCCGGCCGTTTTTCCAGGAAAGCCTGAATGCCTTCGTGGGAGTCCGCCGAGTCTCCGGCCAGCTTTTGAAACTGGCGTTCCACCTGCAGTTGCTTGATAAAGCTGTTTTCGAGGCTCATCCAGTAGGCTTTACGGATCAGACCCAGTGAAAAAGAAGGGCCGGCCGCCAGCTCCCTGGCCAGTTTCATTGCCTCGGGCATGAGGTCTTTATCATCATAAATGCGGTTGATCATTCCCCATTCCAGAGCCTTTTCCGCTGACAGGCGTTCGCCCAGAAGCGACAGCTCCATGCAGCGCACGGTGCTGATCAGTCTGGGCAGAATGTAAGTTGCGCCCCCATCAGGAACGAGGCCGATACGGCGAAAAGCCTGCAAAAAATAAGCGGAGCGGGCAGCGAGAACCATATCGCCCATCAGCGCAAAACTCATGCCGACGCCGACGGCCGGACCATTGATGGCGGTAATATAAGGCATCTTGAATTCGCTTAGTTTCAGCATAAGAGGATTGTACCACTTTTCCAGCACTTCCCCCGCATCCATTTTCTTATTTTTGCTCATTTCCGGGTCGGCCAGATTGGCTCCGGAACAAAAAGCACGTCCCGCCCCGGTCAACAGCAGACAGCGCGCGCCATTGGCCGGATCTTCGACCTCCTCAACCGCACTGCTGACTTCCTGAATCATTTTCCAGGAAATGGCATTGAGTGCCCCGGGATTGTTAAAGGTCAGGACGGCTACGTTGTCTGTGAATTCCAGCTTGATCTCCTCATATTGCATGATGCACCTCCATTTTTTGATGAAAAATTGTTTTCTGGCGGTGAAGCTATACAAGCGGCGATCGGATGTCAATAAAAATATGTCTCGATCAATTGCAGCTTTTCTCTTTAACATCAGAAAATATTGTTTTTCCTTGACATACTAAGGTACTTATTCTTAAATAAACAAGCTTTTACGGTCAAAGAATCCGCCAGCGATATTACCACCACCCCGTCGAACTTAAGGGGAAAGTACGAAGAGATTGGAGCCTTAGTCCTTTTTAGGCAATCTATAAAGCAAAAGGGCATCGATGAAAACAAACAAAGAAAAAGAAATCAGCTGTCGTATAACCAAAACGCTGCTTATGTATGTTCGGGAAAAAAATAACGGTTCCTTGGGTTCCTTATTGGAGGGACTGGAGCTTGATGAAAAGTATCTGATGGATATCGACAACTGGGTTTCCCATGACTTTCTCCATGTTCTTTATGAACGTATGATCAGGATTTTGCAAGATGAGCAGGCAGTCTATAATATGGCCTTGGCCTCCGTGCGTGTTAAAAGTTTGGGCTTGCTGGAGCGGATCGTCCGTTTGCTGGGTAATCCCCATGCCATTTATTCCCAGGCTCCGACCTACAATAAAATGCTCAAACTGAACGGGGACGTCTTGGTGCAGGATATCGGCGATTCCTGGGTTCTTATTGAAGACCGCTATCACCTGAGCCACCAGAAAACGCATTACGACTGCGATTACACGCGGGGAATCCTGCAGGGTATCCCGACTTTATTTGACCTGCCGCCGGCGCAGATAGAAGAAATCCAATGCCAGGTCAGTGCCGAGCGTTACGGCAAAAGAACATGGGAAGACAATCCCGCCCAGGGAACGGAAAGCTGTCTGTATCGGGTAAAATGGTCTGGAGGAAAAGACAAGAAGCTCTCTTTCTGGAAACAAATTTTTAAATATGGGCTGTATTTAAACATCATCAGAGACCTCCGGGAGGCTAACCGTAAAATTCAGGATAAATACAATGAAGCCAGAGACCTCGCCTCCTACCTGCAAAAAATCAATCATGAATTGGAGCTGGCCAGAAATCAGCAGACAATTTATCTTGAGGAATTAAAGGCATCGGAAGAAAGGTATCGGCTGCTGGCAGAAAATATTACGGATGTCATCTGGATGCTGAATTTGAATGATCTGCGGTTTACCTATACCAGCCCCTCGGTAAAAAAAATGCGCGGATTTACAGCACAGGAGGCCATGAAGTTAACGCCCGAAGAGACTCTAACTCCCGAATCCCTGCAAAATATGATGAATATTCTCCAGGAAGAACTCGCCAGAGAAGGGAAAGCGGGTGTTGATCCGAACCGATCGCGGACTGCGCTGATCGAGCAGTACTGTAAGGATGGATCTATTATCTGGTGCGAGGTAAAAATGACGTTTCTCCGGGACAAGGAGGGGCATCCTGTGGGGGTTCTCGGCGTCACACGCGATGTAAATGAACGGGTCCTGACCGAGATAAAACTGAGAAAAAATGAGGAGCATCTGCGCCTGATAACCAATAACATTTCAGATGTCATTACCATGACCGATATGAATCTGATTTGCCAGTATCTCAGCCCCTCTTATAAGAAAGTTTTAGGGTATGATCCCGCCCAAAGAATCGGGGCTAAATTGCTGGAGCATGTTCATCCTGATGATCTTGCTTTAGTGAAGCAGACAATCAGGCAGGCTGTGGAAACCGGCCAGCCCTCCAAAATGGTGCACCGTTATCGGCATGCGCAAGGAGATTATATTTGGTTGGAGACGGTTGGCGATTACCTATCAAACGAAGAAGGCGTCATCACCGGCGGAATGTTCGTTTCCCGGGATGTTACGCAAAGCAGGAAGGCTGAGCAGGAAAAAATGCTGCTGGAGGAGCGTTTGCAGCGGGCTGAAAAAATGGAAGCTTTAGGAACTTTGGCCGGCGGCGTGGCGCATGATCTCAATAATGTTCTGGGTGTTGTTACCGGTTATGCCGAATTAATCCTCAGTGAAACAGATGAATCAAGCAAATTAAGGTCCAGGATCATGAATATCATGCAGGGCGGGGAGAGAGCGGCAGCAATCGTCCAGGATTTGCTGACCATGGCCCGCCGGGGCGTCTCGACAAGTAAGGTGATCAATCTCAATGAGACTATCTTGGACTACCAAAAGGGGCCGGAATACGAGAGATTGCGTTCCTTTCACCCCAAGGTTGAGATCGTCACGAGCCTGGAAGAAGGCCTGTTAAACATTATGGGGTCTCCGGTGCATCTGAGCAAAACCATCATGAATCTTTTTCTTAATGCGATGGAAGCCATGCCCGATGGGGGCAAACTGACCATTGCGACACGCAATCAGTATCTGGACAAGCCCGTGCAGGGATATGATGATGTTCGGGAAGGAGATTACGTTGTTCTGGTCGTGTCGGATACGGGGGAAGGCATTAAAGCCGACGATTTAAAGCGCATCTTCGAGCCGTTTTATACCAAAAAGGTCATGGGCAGAAGCGGAACCGGTTTGGGTTTATCTGTGGTCTGGGGAACGGTGAAAGATCATCACGGCTATATTGATGTGCAAAGCGAAGAGGCGAAAGGGACAACTTTAACCCTCTATTTCCCAGTAACGCGGGAGGCGGTATCCACAGAAGAGGCCGCCTTGTCCCTGTCCGAGTTTGGGGGGCAGGGTGAATCCATCCTGGTTGTAGATGACGTCAAGGAGCAGCGCGAGCTTGCCGTCCAGATGATGTCCAAGCTCAATTACAGGGCTACGGCCGTAGGGAGCGGTGAAGAGGCGGTGGAATATTTGAAAGACGGGAAAGCTGACCTGGTCATTCTGGACATGATCATGGATCCGGGCATGGACGGACTCGACACTTACCTGAAAATTCTGGAAATTCACCCCCGGCAGAAGGCGATTATTGTCAGCGGTTATTCGGACACGGATCGGGTCCGGAAAGCGCAGGAACTGGGTGCCGGCGCTTATGTCCGCAAGCCCTACGTGCTCGAAAAAATCGGTTTGGCTGTCCGCAAAGAACTGGACCGCTCTGCAGATAAAGGGACGCTGCGATAATTTGAGCTTTCCGCCAGGCAACCGCGATTATTCAAATGCGCCGCTGTGCATCAGCGGTGTTTTTCTTTTTGCTTGCCAGAATTATATTTTTTTGTTTTTGCTTTTGACCGGCGTCTTTTTCAACAAAAATTTTTTTGCCGGTCCATGGATTGGCTTGAGTCCAATACATCAGACTGGAGTAAGTAGAAGGTGTTGGATTGAAGATCTGCACCTGTTGCGGATTTATTTTCAGCGCACGGGAAATAAAAGCTTTCAGTGACTGCATATCATCTGGCGTGCAGCCGGGATGAGCGGCGATGAAATAATAAGTCAGAAACTGCCGACGGGCATTATCTTGATTGCACCTGGAGAAAATATTTTTAAAGGACAACAGAGTTTCCAGCCGTGGTTTACCCATCAACCGGAGGACATGATCTTCATTGTGTTCCGGCGCCAATTTGAGCTGGCCGGAAATATGATGTTGCACAATTTCCTGCAGATAATCCTCACCATTTTTTTGATCACCAAGAAGCAAATCATGGCGAATGCCGGAAGCAAGAAATATTTTTTTAACGCCTTTTATTTGGCGCAGTCGGCGCAGCAAATTGATCTGCCGGCGGTGATTAATGTGCAAGCCTTTGCAGACCTCAGGATAGAGGCATCTTTTGGTTTTACAGGCGCCGGCTTTTTGTTTACGGGGGCAGTCAATGCCGTACATATTGGCCGTAGGTCCGCCGACATCAAGAATGTAGCCTTTAAAATCGGGCCGGGCAGCCAGTTTTTGGGCTTCGCTGAGAACTGATTCTTCAGAGCGGGAAAGGACTGTTCGTCCTTCATGCACGCCAATGGAGCAGAAATTGCACTCGCCATAACAACCCCGGTGAGAGGTTAAGGAAAACTTGATTGTCTCCATGGCCCGCACTTTCCCCTGGGCCGCGTAAAAAGGGTGAACATCGCGCATAAAATCGAGCGCGTAAATGTTATCGAGCTCCGCAGCGGTGAGCGCAGGCTGCGGCGGATTATGAATGAGAAAGCGCGGGCCGTGCTGCTGGCTTAAACCACAGGCGGTAAGCGGATCGTTGTTTGCATAAAACGTATGGAACATCCTGGTCAAAGCGGCTTTATCGGCTGCCGCCTCTTCGTAGGACGGCAAGGCCACGTAGTCTGCACGAGGCTCGCCATCGATATAACAAATACCCCGAATGTCTTTGATGTTGCCTCCGCTCTTCATTTTCTGCGCCAGCTCGCGAATTGCTTTTTCGGCCATGCCATAAACAATAAAATCAGCACGGGCGTCAAAGAGCAGAGAACGGCGAATGGAGTTTGACCAATAATCATAGTGCGCAATGCGCCGCAAACTGGCTTCCAATCCGCCCAGCACCAGCGGCCGAGTGTTTTTAAAATGCTGACGGATCAGATTGGCATAAACCAGGCAGGCACGGTCCGGACGTCGGTTATTATTCCCGCCGGCTGTCAAATCATCACGGTGCCGCTTCTTTTTTAAGGCGGTATAATTGGCGACCATCGAATCCAGAGCACCGCCGGTGATCCCCCAGAATAGTTCCGGCTCGCCTAAACGTCGGATATCATCGGCAGAATGCCAATCGGGTTGAGCAATAATGCCGACTAGGAAGCCGGCGCTAAGCAGGACATGGCCAATGACGGCAACGCCCACAAAAGGGCTGTCCACATAAGCGTCTCCGGTAACGAGGATGACATCGAGCCTGGTCCATTTTAATTTTTTTAATTCGGCACTTGTTGTCGGCAGGAACATTATTTTTTTAAGTTGTCCCGGTATACTTTCCGCAGCTTCTCCAGCTTGGGGTTGATGACAATGCGACAATAGGCCTCGGTGGCATTACGCTGGAAATAATTTTGATGATAGTCCTCAGCCTGATAGAAGGCCTGAAAGGGGACAACTTCCGTTACCAGGTTGTTCTTATATACTTTTGCATTCTTTAGCTCGTTGATGACTTGCTCAATGATTTCTTTTTGCTGTTTACTGCGGTAAAAAATAATGGAGCGGTATTGAGTTCCGACATCGGCGCCCTGCCTGTTTAAAGTAGTAGGGTCATGGGTGGCAAAAAAAATCTGAATTATTTTTTTCAGGGAAATAACAGCGGGATTAAATGTTATTTGCACAACTTCAGCATGACCGGTTTGGCCTGTGCAAACGTCTTTATAGGTAGGATCGGCGACCGAGCCGCCGGCATAACCGGACACAACTTTTTCCACACCTTTAACTTCAGCGAAAATTGCTTCCGTACACCAAAAGCATCCACCACCCAGGGTGATTGTTTCCGTAGCATTGGCTGTCTTTTCTATTTTCATGCCCTTTTGCGCTCCATTTACTTGTGTTATCGCCAGCGAAAAGCACAGTGCGGATAACAGATAAACAAAAATTATTTTCTTCATGGCAGCTCACCCCCCCAACCCTGTCTTAAATAATGCCGGCGTGCATCAATCCCAATATTAAAGCGCCGATAATCAGAATCAGAGTCAGACGGCCGAATACGCGATGCAGTGTCCTGACGATCTTGGCTTTGGCGCCGGCTTGAAACTGATAGAATCCGAGCAAGAGAGTAATGAGCGCGAAGCCAAAGGCAGAGATGCCGATCCGGGGGTGAAGTCCATTCAGGTGCTGCCCCTCGTATTGAAAAACCATGGTTCCGACTGTCAGCAAGCCGAGAAATAAGACAAGAACAGCGCTTATATTAAGGGATTTGTGAATTTTCAACCAGCGGTTATTACGCCGGAAAAAAACAGCGGCACTGACACCTGTAATCATACTCAGGACAGCCAGAGATGCTAATAATTTATGCAGAAAAAAAAGCATGATAGTTGTCACCAGGTGTTTAAAAGTATTTAATGGCTTGGGTCTGATGCTCAGCTTAAAGCGACAATTCCATTCCCTGGCTTACGGCAAAGCACTCCAGGTTTTTCCCCCGCCGGCTGATTTCCTGCCGGCATGAACTTACAATAGCTTCAATGCCGGCGTCATATCTTTCCTGATTATGATGAAAAAGCCCCAGTTTTTTCACTCCTGCTTCCAGAGCGAGCCGCAAAGAGTCTTGATAAAGAGAATGCCCCCAACCCCGGGTTTTTTTGTAGTCCATCTCATCATACTCCGCATCATGGATAAGCAGATCGGCGTGACGGGCAAACTCCAGATAATCCGGATAATCAAGCCCTCCTTCATGCCGGAAGCCCAGTTCATTGTCTGTCAGGAAGACAAAACATCGGCCATCCTCCTCAAACTTATAGCCGTTGCCCTGATTGGGGTGACTAAGGGCAATGGGCGTAATCTTCATGGAGCCGAACGGATAGGATTCGCTGCAGGTGTACTGATATGTCATTTGGGCATGGATGGAATCGTAGTTGACCGGGAAATTAGGTGCCGCCATCACCCGCGAGAACATTTCTTGTAAAGATGCTTGCGCAAAAGGGCAACCCCAGACGTTGATTTTTGTTCTTTTTATGTAAATGGGCTTGAAAAAGGGGAAACCCATAATGTGATCCCAGTGGGCGTGGGTCATTAATAATGTATAATCATAACGGTTTTCCGCCAGCAGATAATTGCCTAATTCACGAATGCCGGATCCGGCATCGACAATGATGATTTCATCATTCTTAGTCCTTATTTCGAGGCAGGTTGTATTGCCGCCGTAATCCAAATATTGCCTGCCTGAAACAGGAATTGAGCCTCTTGCGCCCCAGCAGCGGATGATCATTTTCCCCTCTTTGATTAATTAATAATATAGAATGATTTTTTTATCAAGTTTGATCTATTGGGCCACCGGAGAGGAAAAACGTCAAAAAAAGAATTAATAAACTTGCTATCTGATAAAAAAAACTTAAATTATGTAAACGAAATATCGAAAGGGGATTAAAACAATGAAAAAAATAAAGATCATCGGGATGAGCTGCCAACATTGCGTCCAGGCGGTGACCAAAGCCCTAAGAGCCATTGACGGCATTGCTGATGTCCAGGTGGATTTAAATAGCGGCATTGCCAGCTATGAAGAGACAAAACAAATTGATGCCAAAGTTATTGCTGATGCAGTGAAGAAGGCTGGTTACGAAATTGGCTGAAAAAGTGAAATTTGCCGTGCGTGGAATGACCTGTGCCGCGTGTGTCCGGCGCCTGGAGGATGGTTTGCGACAAACGCCCGGTGTGCGTGCGGCAGCAGTTAATTTTGCCACGGAAAAAGCGCTGGTTGAATACGAACCGGGCATCGTGGATATAAGTACCCTGCAAAAAAAAGTGCGTGATCTGGGTTATGAAGCTTTTTTGGAAGGGGAAATAACATCTTCCGGCCCAGAAAAAATTACGATTGCCGTGGGCGGGATGACTTGCGCCGCCTGTGTCCGGCGCGTCGAAAATGCCCTCCAAGAGGTGGAAGGTGTGGTGGATGTCGCCGTCAATCTGTCCACGGGGAGGGCGACGGTCACTCATCGGGCAAAATGGGGCGGCGCAGCGGCGCTCAAAAAGGCTGTTTCCGATCAGGGCTA
>ENA-ORXD01002524-ORXD01002524.1-sediment-metagenome-genome-assembly--contig:-NODE-2524-length-11973-cov-3.380632_pt1 | contig 11973 bp, 11 predicted proteins | sample MGYA00237862_ERZ511471 | MGnify/ENA metagenome assembly ERZ511471 | reverse complement strand
CACGTGTTGCAGGCTCATCCAGATCATAATGCAGCAATCCCATCCATCCACGCCGAATACCTAAAACTTGATATCCTGCTTCAATTGCATTTAATACCACCATTTTCATTGCCGGATTTAAACCAGGTACATCTCCACCCCCGGTAAGAATCCCAATTGTTTTTGCCATACACGTCCTCCATTGTTTCAGTTTGAGATTAACCGGAGAAAGTATAGCATAATTTGAACAAATGTCATTCTGGTTTTATGAAATTCCTCATCGTGTCGCGAAAAATCCACGGTCTGATCCAATACATATTCAAAAATACGTGTAATCCAGCGATCCAGAACAAAATTTGCGGTAAGGGTTCTTCTCGAATGAGTATTCCTGGTTTCACCAGGACAATAATAATGCCTAATGCTATATAGAGTATGATATTGAAAAATCCAATTCGAATTGCGTTAGCGCTTTCTCTCTTTTTCCATTCATTAAATATTTGAAGCCAGGCGGGTAGGAATAATATAGATAGTGTCCTGCCCTGTGATCCAAGTATTAATGGGAAAAGAACCAGTGTAAGATGAAAAAGCCAGTTTTTCTTCTCCGGTTGGTCAAGCTGGTTGATAGATCGTATCCATTCTGTAATTATCACCAGAATTGGCAGTACTATTTCTATGGTTTGTCCAATATTTCCCACTCCAAGGTTCAGATCAGAGAAAATATTCTGAATTTTTTTAATATTGCTTTGTAAGAATTGAACGATCCAGTTGTCCTGGATAAGGAATCCTGCAAAACATAACAAAGCCGTAGTGATCAGGAACCAGATAAGAAATCCTATTTTTCGTTCTTTCAGGCTTAATATGGCAAAGATCACCATACTCACCAGTGCAACACCGGGGACTATGGTCGCAAGGGCACAATAGATTCCCGCCAGCTCGTATTTTTCTTCTCTGATGTTTTTAAATGCCAGAATGACCAGCGCAAACGAGATGGTAAGAAGATCCCCTGCCAGGAATGAGGTCACTGAAAATACATTGAATACTAAAAAGAGAGCCAGAATTATTTGTCTTGTAGTATTTTCTTCCTGATCTTTTATATATTGATCCCAGAAGACATACAAGAAAAAAATCATGATCAGGGTCATCCAGACTGCTCTGGCTGTCTCGAAATCTTTTATCAGGTTGAATGGATAGTAAAGGAACAAACTGAAAATTGGGTTGCTGAAAGAATCTTCTTCAAGCAGAGGTAAAAATGTGGCATGCTCAGCGTTTTCTGATATTTTCTGGAATGCTTGATAGCCATATGGGTTGATCGGGTCATCCTGCTGCAGCAGATCCAGGGTGCTCCACTTGACATAAAAATCATTCCCTCCCTTCAAAGTGCGGGAGATGATCAGATTCATCCCAAAAAGCACGGCGGTTCCAAGGATAATCAGCCCAATGATTTTCAGGTACTTATTTTTAGAAAAGAAATTTTCAATCCCCTTCTTAACTTTTTCAAAATCCATTTTTGATCGTTTATCCTTTTCTGAATTTCTATCAACAAAATATCTCATGAAAAAGGATGGATGTTTTTTCTATGATAGTGTTCCACGAAACTTTTGTCAATTCGATGATTTAATGAACTTGATATATTTTTCTTTATTTGCCAATCTGGCAATTTTTCCACTGCTTGTTTTTATCAACCATTTTTCATTAACGACAAGAACATGCCTTAAAGCAACTGCAGAATTTCGGGTAACTTTTTCTTTGATGGCGGCTTCGATGCTTTCTTTTTCTTCGCTGTTTTCCTTATTCGCTTCAGCAACGATCACCACATCTTCCGTACCGGTGGTTTCGTTAAACACTCCAAACGCCACCACTCTTCCGGGATGAACTCCTTGTATTTCCATTGCGATCGATTCCAGATCCTGCGGGTATATATTCTTCCCTCCCACAATGATCAGGTCCTTCTTCCTTCCGGTGATAAACACTTCTCCATCTGCGATATATCCATAATCCCCTGTTTTGAACCATCCTTCCATAAAAGCTTTCTGTGTAATATCAGGTCGATTGTAATAACCGTTGAAAAGGCAGTTGCTTTTGACCAAAACTTCCCCAACCTGTCTATCTTCCAGGCAGTTACCTTTTTCATCAACAACCTGAACTAATACATTGTGGATCGGTTTCCCGGTTGAAACCATGATCATTTCTGCTTCCCCATTTTTTACTGGAAGCGCTTTTTTCTGAAGTTGGAATATATCCCGGTCGATATGGTCTTCGACCAGAGGAGAATCGATCCCCCCCTGTGTGACTCCAAAGACGTTTTCTGCCATTGCATAACTGGCTGCCAGGGCGCTTTCCTTGAAGCCGTATCCTTCGTATCGTTTTAAGAAAGCCTGGTGGCTTGCATAGCGCACCGGCTCCGAGCAGTTGATCATCGCGCGTAAACTGGATAAGTCGACCCCTTCCAATTGTGAATCGCGTACTTTTTTTGCACAGAAGTTATAAGCAAAATTCGGCAGCCAGCACAAGGTCCCTTTATATGAGCTGATGGAAGTAAACAACCGATACGGAGCCCTTACCCAATCAAAGGGCGACATGACAACCAGCGGCACACCCAGCAAAATGGGCATCAAGAAACATGCGATCAATCCCATATCATGATAGAGTGGAAGCCAGCTAACAATGATATCTTTTTTGGGATCGAGGTGAATTGCTTCGGAGTATTGCTCCAACTGTTGGAAGACGGATTGATGTGAAAGGGCTACTCCCTTCTGTAAGCCTGTTGTTCCTGAAGAATGCTGGAGCAGAACCACATCTTCCGGATTCCTTGTTAATCCGGGTAGAGATTCCGATATTCTCTTACTTTGTAAAGGAATATCTTCGCATAAAAAGATATGGTCAACGTTCGGTTTTTCGCTGAACTGATCAAAAACCTGCTGCTTGAATTCTTTGTAGGTCACAACTGCACGCGGCTGTATGATTTGAATTAGCGATTGAAAATCCTGCTGATATTTTTCAGGCAGTAATTTTTCTGTCAGGAAAGGCATGATGGAAGGCACAGCCCCTGCCAGAACTGCTCCGAAATAGGCATAGATCAATTCCTGGCTGTGTTGCAGTACCAGAATGAGAACATCCCCGGGCAGTACACCTTTTTCTTGATATGCCTCCGCATAACAGGAAGCCTTTTCGATCAATTCTTGGTATGTAATGGGAATATCTTCCTGCCCACTTTGTAGGAAGTAGATTATTTCTTGATCTTTGGCGTTTTGATACTTTTCCAGTAAAACCGACGAGAAATTTTTCATTTTATGATCGCTCTAAGATCAATTCTGCCAGCTGGTTCAGGGTATCGAATATATCCGCAGATAATTCTGCATCATCGATCTGAACGCCATAGAGATCTTCTGCGATCAATGCCAGATCAACAAGTGAGAACGAATCGATCAAGCCGCTGCTGATCAATGATTCATCTGCACTTATTTTTCTTCCCGGTTCATTTAATATTTCTTCTGCGATCTTTTTTCCTACTTGTTCAATGATAGTGTTCTTATCCATATTTTTTATTCCTGATTATTGAATATCTCGTACAGCTCTCCAAATTTTATCAAGTGTTTCAAGCGCATCGTAGCTGCGTTCCGTCCAGGCTTCTGAAGAAATGTGAAAATCATCATTTCGTGTGGTATCCATTCCGTTATGGGGCATAGTATGTGCTGTATACCACCAGTTCACCATGGGAATATCATATTCATACGCCAATTTTGCGATCGTATAGTTAATGGAATCATCCCCTTCTGTGTTATCAGCCTTGGTAAGAAGGATCGGTACAACGCCCTCTGAGATTAAATAATCTAAAACTTGCCGTAAATATCCTTCGTAATTTTCCGCAGAGCGACCTTTATACCATAATTCAAAGCTGACAAATGCAAAAGAGGGATTATTATTGCGCACCTCGCACTGCAGCGGATTTTCATCCGCCGCACAGGCTTCCGGATCAGACATCAATGGATTCAATGCTGAAGGCGCATTGAGTCCTCCTTCAACAGCAAAGCCATCGCGGTTGAAATATCCCGCGAAATTATCAAGAGTTTCACGCAGCTCCTGCTGGCTTTCAGCTAGATACACGTTCTGCCTGTCAAAAAAGCCCATAAATGCTTCTTTGATATTCTGACAGTCACCGATCTTTGAAAAAGCACTGGGATTTCTGCCCAATTCCCGACCATGGCGATAGATATCCAGCACAGTTCCTGAAACTTCCGGAATGACCGGCCAGGTTTTCCATTTTTCAGGATCCATACGCGTATCAGGAGTTGCCGTATACGCTGGTGTTTCTGTGGGCAGTGGTGTTTCCGTAGCGGCTGCGGTTGGCGTGTTTTCCGGCGTACTGCTGGGTTGTTCCACTACAACCGTAAGAGTCTCTGTCGCTGCCAGCGTTCCGCCCTGCGCACAGCCAGCCAGGAGAAGAATAATTAGAGGTGTTAATAAAAGTACATTGCGTTTCATTTCAATTCAGTAAAATCCTTTAATACTATTGAATATATTTTTTCTGCAACCATTTCAACGCCCTGCACATTATAGTGAATGGCACTGTTGGTGAAAAGTTCTTCAGGAACAATGTTCCATAAATCGATATATTTTATCTCCATTTCATCAAATTGAGTGGAAAGGATATTTCTGTATTCATCATAGGTATCGCGCGGGTAATAGAGATCATAGCGGATATCACTATTCAATCCGCTGCTGATCAGAATAGGTTCGTTCACAACCACCACTTCTGTATCCGGGTTCTTTTCTATAAATTTTTCTATATAAGAAAGATCGAGGTCTTCATCTGTGATGAAATGTCCTTCGATGTACTGGTACGAGTCATCTGCCTCCAGGTCTCTGGCTACCTGTGTATACTCATCGGGAATATACTGGTCTATTCCTGTTGATGCCCACATAGAAGCCAGGATCTGCAAATGAATTCGGTCATAGATATTGCGCCGCTGCATATAAAAGATCTGATCCCAATATGCTGGTTCTGCTAACAGTTCCATATTCAGTTCGTATTTAGAAATGACTGCATTTGCCTTTTCGGCATTGTTTAAAACGATAGGAGCTTCAAGGTATGAATCCTTGACCAGTGAATTCAAGGTCACAAACCAGATGACCATATCCGGTTTATACTGCATGGCTCTATCTAGAAGAACCAGGTCTTTTAATACCGAAGAAGTTGGATATCCCAGATTGTAGACTTGAATATGCTGTTCCATATCTGCATCGATATCGATCATTTCCTGTAGTTTCGCTGCGACCGTCTCATCATTTTTCAATAAAGTTCCCCAAATGGATGAATCGCCGATCAAAATGATGGAATATTCTTCTTCGCTCGCCTTGCTGACAATATGCGAAGCGAACATGGAATCAATATCGTTCAGTGTCAGGTTATAAGATAACTCCAGATTTTCTCCAAACGGTAGGCGCAATCTGCCGGGGAAAATAGAGTTATATAGTGAAACCGCAGGGAGATCAATAGCATTGATCAGAGGAAATGTAAAATTGATGATCAACAGGATCAGGCATGTCTTCCATAAAATTCGCCAGGGATTGATCGTCGTCTTTTGCATACTTCTAGAAACCCTTCCCAATTAATTTCATGAATATCATCCCCGCTTCTTGTATGGTTGGGCTGAGGAACCATACCCACCCCAGGCTTACATATAAGAAAGTCCCGAGAGTAGATAAGCTCTCTACTATTCTGTTTGTTGTGGTATTTTCTCGAATCTTCTGGAAACGGTTTTTAACAAAAGCACTCCATCTGTTCTGCAGGAACAAACCCAGACCATGCCACACCCCCCAGATCAAGAAAGTCCAGGTTATACCATGCCAGACACCGATGATCGCCATTGTTGTTACCTGTGTGATCAATAAGATCGCAACCGGAGATTTCGCCAGTTTGGATTTTCTCAGACTGCGATTCACCGGATTGAAATAATAGGAGCGAATCCACTGCGCAAGTGTGATATGCCAGCTATCCCAGAATTTTGTTAAATTACTTTTCAGGTAAGGATGTTTGAAATTTTCTGGCAGACGAACTCCCAGGAATAATCCCAGCCCAATGGCAATATCGGTATAACCGCTGAAATCGAAATAGATCTGGAGCGAATAGAAAAGCAGCGCCCACCATGTGCCTCCTGCTGTGGTTAACTGTGCCGCATTGGTAGAATTCAGCGCGATCATCGCCAGACTGTCAGCCAGAACGAATTTTTTAAAGAGACCGATGAATAATCGCTGCCCGCCTTCGATCATTCCATTTTCCGTATCAATTTCGGATACCTGCATCTGTTTGGAAAAATCATCATATTTCGCGATCGGTCCGGCAGCTATGGATGGGAAGAACAGGCAGTAATTCATCAACCCGATCAGAGAGATATCCTTAAACCGTTTCTTTTGATATTCCCGTATTACATGGATTAATCGAAAGGCGATATATGAATACCCGATCCAGCGAATATCTACCGTTGATGCCAGCTCCACGTTCTGTTTGAACAAAATACGCCAGCCTTTACTTGCCAGAACGCTTACCTGGGGCTGCTTCAAGACCGTAAAGATCAGCATGATTAGAAACAGCAGAAAATACAGGTATCCTTTCTGTTTACGAAGTAGAAAAAGAACGATCAGTACACAGCAAAATATCAGGAGAAAGCTGCTCAGAATGGTTTGATTGATATTCTTATTCAGCCATGAGATCCCAAGTGTTGGGAAAAACTCCATGAGTAGAAAAGGGACAAATCCGAGGATAGAGAAAATGATCACCTGGAGCAGTTCTTTTTTGTTGATCGTTTCGCAAACGGCGAATCCCACAGCCAGGATAATGAGAATTGTGCTCCACGGTAGAATAATATTCAATCCACGTAACGAAGTGGTTGGCTGCAGTAAGAATAAAAAAAAGATATTCGCGGCAAGAACAGCTTTTTCTTTATTCCTATCCTTATCAATAAAACGGAATAATAGACTTCCCAGACCAGCCCATGCTATTTGCAAAAGATTCATCTAGAAACCTTGATAGATCCAGAGTGGTGTTGTGTCAACGCTAAAGAGAAGCAGTGCAAGAACGATCACTGCCAAAATGAATACCAGTAAATTTTCATTGGCTTTATTTTCATTCATAAAGAAATCAGTTTTCTATTTATAACCACATAACAGCCATTCGCCTGTTTGATACTGCATGGAATAGGTGCGCAGGCTGAGATCGATAGAACGAACTTCATCGTTATAAGTCATGTCAATCGTTCCGGAGCAGGTTACATCTGCGGTTGAATCATCACTGCTTAAAGTAGTGCACAGCACATTATTCAACACTGCCTCAACAGATAGGAAAGAATCTGTTTCCAGTCTTGCCTGCTCTTCCCAATCTGCACATGACAGTGCGACAGCGCTATCTGCATCTTGATTTACCAGCGCATTCAGGTAATTAACAACGATTTCAGCCGGATCACTTTTTGCAGAGCATCCGATCAACCCTGAAACAACAACAGCTAGAATGATGAAAATGAATATCTTTCTTTTCATGGCATCTCCCGAATTAATTCTAATGTAAGTTTAGCAGAAATAAAAAAAGAAGGAGATGAAAAAGCTCATCTCCTTCTAAAAATCGTATCTTTAAATATTTTTCCCGAAAATTCGATGGTTCTTATACGGTTTGACGCCCAAATTTTCCAGATTTTTTCTCATTTGTACCGCGGTTTCAGCGATATTGGTTAGCTCACCATGGATAAAATGATGGCTCTTGGCTGTTTTTTCGATCTCATCGAAGAGAAGTGCGTCACCACCTAAACCGTGATATTCCGGCAATACACCCACGCCATTGAAATCGATCCAATCCGACCGGGTTATTTCTCTTTGAAGATCGACAAGCATTGCAGGTGTAAGTACACCCCTGGGGTGGCGTTGAAATGCCGCAGAAATATCCGGGAAAGCTAGCAGGAATCCAACGATCTCATCCTTGTAGGTAATGATCTTGATAAGATCAGGAATTGCTACCATTGTAAGATCCTTGAATGCCCAATCCACTTCTTTTTGTGTAAGCGGATAGTATTCCCAGTTGTTGGTGAAGGTCTTATTATATGCCTGCCCAATTAGGGGAACAAACTTTGATAGTTCTGATTTGGTTTTGAATTGATGCACTTTAAATGTGCCTTTTTCTCTTACCTTATCCGCCACTTTGCGAACTTTTTCAGGCATATTGAATTTCTCAATTTCCGCATAGCATGAAACCCAATCTACTACTTTCTTGAATCCCAGCTTTTCCATGAATTTGGGATAATCTTCCCTGTTGTAATTCATCATGTTCATCATCTGGCGGTGTTGAAATCCGTCAATTTGAAAACCGTATCCATCAAAGGGAGAAAATCCTTTCGGACCTAAGAAATATTCAAGTCCCCGTTTATGCGACCAGTCGAACGCACATTCAAACAGCTTATTCGCAACATCCTGGTCATTTACACTATCATAAAGATAAAATGATGCCTGTTTTTTATTGTGATACTTATTGTAGACTTTGTTTTCCAATACGGCGATTCTGCCTACTACTTCATCCCCATCTTTTACTACAAAAAAGTCAGAGTCGGAATGTTCGTGATACGGATGCTTATTCCGATTCAGTACATCGCGTACGCCGCTTTTTAAGGGAGGTACCCATTGGGAAACATCTTTGAATAATTTAAAGGGAAGATCCACAAATTCATTTACTTCTTTTCTTGATTTCGTATCTATTTTATGAATGGTTAACATAATCGCTCTCCATGAAGGAATAAAAATCAGTATACTCTAGTTTTAGTTTCTGGTTATACTAGTACAGTATATAACACGAAAACTAAAAAGAAGTGATGAAAAACAATGAAAAATGTGAATACTGATCGCCTCTACCAAGAAATTGCACAACAGCCTGATCTGGCAAACCATTTGATCGAAAAAGAGTTCTCCAATATCCATAAGATTGTAAAACAAGTACGAGATCGTTTTGATTACATTCTTATTGCAGCCCGCGGCAGTTCTGATAACGCAGGGCGCTATGCACAATATTTATATGGAATAAATAATCATTTTCAGGTAGCTCTCTCTACACCGTCACTTTTTACTCTTTATTCCTCTCCTCCAAATTTGCGAAATGCGCTGATTCTCTCGGTCTCACAATCGGGTATGTCTCCGGATATTGTGGAGATCGTTAAAAATGCCAAATCACAGAATTGCGCTTCCATCTGCATTACAAACAATCCGGATTCCCCGCTTGCATCTGAATCAGATTTCACCATTCCGATCCATGCAGGAGAAGAAAAAGCAATTGCTGCCACAAAGACGTATACCAATTCTCTGGTTGCCCTGGCAATGCTCTCGGCTGCATTTTCTGATGAAACTGAGTTTATGGACCAGATACGGCAAATTCCGGATAGGATGAAAGCAACCATCGCTGAAACCGAGTCCCGGCTTGACCTGATCCAGCGTTATCGCTATATCGATGGCTGCGCTGTTTTAGGCAGAGGGCTAAATTACTCCACATCTTTTGAAATTGCCTTGAAGGTCAAGGAATTATCAGGGATTAACGCTAATCCCTATTCATCGGCAGATTTCAGACATGGTCCTATTGCAACCATTTATAAAAGCTTCCCTGTTATTGTTATTGCTCCGCATGGAAAAGTTTTCGACGATATGAAGCAAATGTTCAATGATGTTAAAAACCTTCAAGCGGAAACGATCACAATCACTTCAGATGATAAAATCTTAGGTGAAAGCAACCTGGGTTTTCGCATCCCCTCTGATGTCCCTGAAACACTTTCGCCGATCGTAAGCGTGATTCCCGGTCAGTTTTTAGGAAGACAGCTTGCTATTGAACGAGGGCTTAACCCGGATAAACCGGAAGGGCTGCATAAAGTAACAGAAACTTTCTAAATGGAGGTTCTTTAATGGATAAATTCGTCATTGAGGGGGGAGTTCCATTAAAAGGTGAGGTTACACCTTCAGGGAATAAAAATGCTGCACTGCCTATCCTTGCGGCTTGTATTTTAACTGATCAACCGATCATTCTGCATAATGTCCCTGATATCCTGGACGTGCGTTCAATGTGTGCACTCCTGGAGAGCCTGGGAGTTCAATTTGAAAAACTCAATGGACATTCAATGAAAGTTCAAGCTACAGAGATCCGTCCTGCAGATCTTGATCCAGACTTGTGTAAAACGATCCGCGCATCGATCTTATTGGCAGGACCCATGCTGGCACGCTCCGGCTCTATCACTCTCCCCCCACCCGGAGGAGATGTTATCGGAAGAAGAAGGGTTGATACCCATATTCTTGCACTGCAAAAATTAGGCGTTGAGGTTGAATACAATCGTATCTTCACCTTTCACTGCGATAAATTGACCGGCGCCGATATTCTTCTTGATGAAGCGAGTGTGACTGCAACAGAAAATGCGATCATGGCAAGCGTTCTTGCTGAAGGAAAAACGATCATACGCAATGCGGCATCAGAGCCGCATATTCAGGAGTTGTGTCTATTCTTGAATCAGCTTGGTGCGAAGATCGATAACATCGGTTCCAATACTCTTGAAATCGATGGGGTTGCAGGACTTGGTGGTGGAGAATTCACCATTGGTCCTGATTATCTCGAAGTAGTCAGTTTCATCGGAGCTGCCGCGGTAACAAAAGGAGAGATCACGATCAAAAATGCAGGTCCACAGTATTTATCTATGGTCAAACTTGTATTCAACCGCCTCGGCGTGGATTGGCAGGATGATGGAAAAGACATCTTTGTGCCTTCCGATCAATGCCTCTGCATCGATCCCGACTTGAATAATGCCATCCCTGTCATCAGCGTGATGCCCTGGCCTGCTTTCCCAACCGATCTAATGAGTATTGCCATTGTTGTTGCAACACAATCGAAAGGAACCATCCTTTTCCATGATTGGATGTATCCCAGTCGTATGTTCTTTACCGATAAACTGGTCAGCATGGGAGCACAGATCGTCCTATGCGATCCCCACCGCTGCATCGTTCAGGGTCCCAGCCAGTTATATGGAGATGATCTTTCCGGACCGGATATCCGTGCCGGTATCTCCCTCCTTCTGGCATCCCTTTCCGCGTCAGGGACATCCACGATCCGTAATATCAAGCAGATCGATCGTGGTTATGAAAGGATCGATGAAAAATTGGCTGCCCTGGGTGCATCAATAGAACGTTGTTAAAATAAAAAAGACCTGCACAGGTCTTTTTTATTTCATGGTTTATGCTTTCTTGTTTTCTTTTACTACAGACAAGAACTGGTCAACTGCGTCACGCAGCATCCCCTCAGGGATCGATCCGACCTGTCTGTGGATCACTTTTCCTTCAGCAATGAAAAGCATGGTGGGAATACCCTGCACCCCATAACGGGAAGCCCATTCTTGATTTTCATCTGTGTTTACTTTCGCCACAATGATCTTCCCATCATAATCTTTGGCTATCTTTTCCAGAATTGGTGCCACCATTTTGCATGGACCACACCAAGGTGCCCAGAAATCAACAATTACCGGTACGGGTGAGTCTAGTACAGATTTTTGGAAAGCTGAATCTGTAACATGGATTGGTTCATTCATTTTCTTTTTCTCCTGCATTTTAATTAGAAAACCTTTCCGTCATTTTACAAGATTTTTTGAAATCGGAAAGGTTCTCTTTTTTTACTTATATAATTCTAATCTTCTTGAGGCTTTATTTAGCTTTCACCGTGATTGTTTTAGGCTTGACCTCTTCTGCCTTCGGCAGGGTTAATCTGAGAATTCCATTCTTGAATTCCGCATTAGCTTTATCCGCTACAACCTGCGTAGGAAGCGAGATGGATCTGCTGAAGCTACCATATCTGCGCTCTTTGATATGATAATCGGTATTTTTCGATTCCTTTTCTTGCTTCACTTCGCCTTTAATAGTTAACACTTCGCCCGCCACAGAAATATTGATATCATCCGGGTCGATTCCGGGGATAGATGCTTCGACCACAACATCGTT
>ENA-ORXD01002522-ORXD01002522.1-sediment-metagenome-genome-assembly--contig:-NODE-2522-length-11995-cov-3.886390_pt1 | contig 11995 bp, 11 predicted proteins | sample MGYA00237862_ERZ511471 | MGnify/ENA metagenome assembly ERZ511471 | reverse complement strand
TGACCTGGTCGGGGTAGATGATTTTTACCACGGCAAACGCGTCGCCTATATGTCGCTGGAATGCATGCGCCTGCTTCAGCAGGGCAGTGAGGAATCCCTGCTGTCCATCACCTGCGACGCCGCCCTGCTGCATGACTGCGGGGTATCTTCAACCAGAATCCACAAAAAACTGATCTCGGAACTGGACTGGGATGAGTCCCACATTCATTGCGAAAGGGGCCATGATCTGCTGGTCAAACACGACTTCCCGGGGTCGCTTGCGCCGATTGTTCTCTATCACCATACCCATTGGGACATGCTTGCGAAAAAACAACTGCCGGAGCGGACAAAGCTCATCAGTAACTGCATCTACATGACCGACAGGATCGACTCCCTGGCCGCCCAGTATTCCCCCCATGAACTGCTGCTCAACAGAGAAAAAATCCGGCTGACCATTGGCAAATACCGGGGCACCCTTTTTGCGCCGCAACTCGTCGACACCTTCCTGGCCTTATCGCAAAGTGAAATTTTCTGGCTTACCCTCTTTCCGCCCCACATCGATTTCTATCTGGCCGAAATCAATCTGCCGGATCATGAACAGAACATTGACCATGCATCCTTAAAAAAAATCGCCTTTCTCTTTGCCGATATCGTTGATGCCAAAAGCCCCTTTACCGCGGAACATTCCTACGGGGTTGCCCATCTTGCCCGGTTCATCGGGGAATTGCATGGCTTGAACAGCAATATCTGCAACGAACTGGAACTTGCCGGCTTCCTGCACGACCTGGGCAAGCTGAAAGTTCCCGATGAAATCCTGGAAAAAAACGGCCCGCTCAATGCCATGGAACGGTCCATTATCATGCAGCACAGCTTTGAAACATTTCAGATCCTGCGCCAGATAAGCGGTTTTGAGTCCATTGCCAGACTGGCGGCCTTTCACCACGAAACCCCGTCCGGCAAAGGGTATCCCTTCCATATGCACGACTCTGATCTTTCGGTTGAGGCCAAAATCATCGCGGTGGCAGATGTGTTTCAGGCCCTGAGCCAGAACCGCCCCTATCGCGCGGCCCAGCCGCCTGAGAAAATCAGGGATGTCTTATCCCGGATGGCGGATGCAAAAAAACTCGACGGCAAAATCGTGGCACTGGTCGCCAACAACCTGATGTCATGCTTTGCGGCTGCCACGATTCATCTATCCTGGTTCCACAGCCGGCATGAAAACAATAGGGAAACCAAGAAAAAGCAACAATAATCAAGCAGCTCTCCAAGGTGCCTTATGCGACGATTAAAACATCTTTTTGAGAACAATAAAAAATGGGCGGCAAAGACCACGGGATCCGACCCCGAATTCTTCAAAAGACTGTCAAAGCAGCAGAGTCCTGAGTATTTATGGATCGGCTGCGCCGACAGCCGCGTGCCGGCCAATCAGATCGTCGACCTGCTGCCGGGGGAGATATTTGTCCATCGCAATATTGCCAATGTCGTCGTCCATACCGATCTCAACTGCCTGTCGGTTATCCAGTATGCCGTTGAGGTGCTGAAAGTAAAACATATTATTGTCTGCGGCCATTATGGCTGCGGCGGCATCAAGGCAGCTCTGGAGAGCAAGGAACATGGCCTGATCGACAACTGGCTGCGGCACATCAAGGATGTTTACCGTTTTCACCAGGAAAAAATCGATGCGCTGGAAAACGAGGGGGACAAATTCAAGCTGCTCTGTGAACTGAATGTGGTTGAACAGGTGGCCAATGTCTGCCACACCACCATTGTCCAGAATGCATGGAAAGCCGGGCAGCAACTGGCGGTCCACGGCTGGGTCTACGGCCTGGAAAACGGGATCATAAAAGATCTGCGGGTCTGCATCACAGGCCTGGATGAGATATCCAGTATTCACCGCATGAAATAACCATGCGGCACATTGCCTGGCCCGGCCTCACACCACCTCCGAGGTAAAATGGGCCGCCTTGCTGTAAAATTTCTCAACATATTCCCGCACCATCCGTCTGGCCGAGAAGCGGGCCGCCGTGCTCTTGATGGCATTCTTCATGACTTTCACCCAGCCGGGAGGGACGCCATCTTCGTTCACCTGATAATAAAGCGGGATGATTTTCTCCTCCAGCACCTGGTAGAGTGATTCCGCATCGATCCTGTCACGAGAGTCCTCCAGGTGGCCCCCGTCAAACGACCAGCCGTTCTCACCGTTAAAGGCCTCAAGCCACCATCCGTCAGGGATGCTGCAATGCGGTACCCCGTTGAGCGATGCCTTCATGCCGCTGGTGCCGCAGGCCTCCATTGGCGACAAAGGGTTGTTCAGCCAGACATCCACCCCGTGCACAAGATACTGGGCGATCTGTTCCCCGTAGTCCTCCACAAAGGCGATTCTGCCGTTAAAGTCCGGATTACGGGCGGCGTTGAAGATTTTCTGCAGTAGGAGTTTGCCGGGATCATCCGCCGGGTGGGCCTTGCCGGCAAATATTATCTGTATCGGCTGGTTCTGACGACCGAGCAGTTTTCGCAGCCGCCCTTCATCCTGCAGAATGAGGTCGGCCCGTTTGTAGGTGGCAAATCTTCTGGCAAAACCGATGGTCAGCACAGAGGGGTCAAGCAGGGTACCGCAGGCCAGGGCCACTGACGGATGAGACCGGTCATTGGTCCACCGCTGCCGGGCTCTCTCCCGGATGACATTAAAAAGTTTTATTTTCAGCCAGATATGGGTTTTCCACAGCTCTTCATCCGGAATCTCATCGATTAATTCCCACAGGTAGGGATTATCGTGGTCCTCCAGCCAGTCAGGCCCCAGATACTTGTTGAAAAGAAGCTCAAACTTCGGCTCAATCCAGGTGGGAACATGCACCCCGTTGGTCACAAAGTCTATGGCCTGCCCCTCTTTTCCCTCTCCTCCCCAGAGCGTCTGCCACATCTGATTGGCCACCTCTCCGTGCTTCCGGCTGACCCCGTTGCGATAGCCGGACAACCGCAGGGCAAAGGCCGTCATATTAAAGCCTTTATCCGACTCGGCAGCATGAACCCCCAGATTGAGAAAGCTGTCGCGATCCATCTGCAGGGTGGGCCAGAAATCACGAAAATATTTGTCCATCAACGGAAAAGGGAAAACATCATGGCCGGCCGGCACCGGGGTATGGGTGGTGAATACCGTGGTCTGCTGCACATTGGTGAAGGCCTCCTCCGGGGAAAACCCATTTTGCAGGCGGTCGCGCAGTCTCTCAAAAAGGGCAAAGGCGGCATGCCCCTCATTGAGATGGACGATGGAGTGCCTGACATGCAGGGCCTCCAGAACCTCCATGCCCCCGATGCCCAGGACGATCTCCTGCCGCAGCCGCTGTTCCATGTCGCCGATATAGAGCCTGGCGGAAATCCCCCGGTTCCAGGGATCATTTTCTTCGATGTCGGTATCAAGCAGATAGAGAGGCACCCGCCCCACATCCACCCTCCAGACCGCCACATAAATCGGCGGTTCAACCACCGGCACCTTGACGATAAGATGGTTGCCGTTGCCGTCGTACACCTTTGAAATAGCAGCCTGATTGCGGTCGAGCTGGATACTGACGTTTTCCTGCCAGCCCGATTCACTGATCCGCTGGTTGACATATCCTTCCGGATACATGAAGCCCACGGCAATGAGCGGCACATTCAGATCGCTGCATTCCTTGATGAAATCACCGGCAAGAAACCCCAGCCCCCCGGCATAGAAAGGAAGAGACCGATGCAGGCCGTATTCGGCGCTGAAATAGGCGATGGTCACCGGGGAAGGGCTGCCGCTGTCAGGGAAAAGAGGACATACCCTGCTGGTCATGTATTTACGATAGCGGTACATGACCAGATCATAGTAACGCATATAATCCGGCTTGTTCACCGCCGCCTCAAGCACCTCCCTGGGAATATCCCGCAGCATCTTGTCAGGGTTGTGCACACTTGCCTTCCATGCCTGCCGGTCGATCATTTTATAGAGCATGCGGGCGGCAGGGTGCCAGCTCCACCAGAGATTCTCGGCCAGGTCGGCGAGCCCGCCCAGCCGGGCGGGCAGATTGGGAAACTCCACTGACACATTATGATTATTCATGGAAGGATACCCTCGATTCCTCAAAAATTTCAGGTGGATACCTGACGATCTCCCCGCTGATCATGTAAATGACATCCCCGGCGATATTGGCTGCCGGCCAAAACCCTGTCCTCGATGATGCCCGACATCCGGAATGACATCTTGCCGGCATGTTGGAATAACAAATGCCGGCAGGGGCCATCACCTCGTCACATGCGGCGCCTGAGTTCCTCCAGTTCCTCCAGCAGATCGAGAATCAGGGCCGCCCCCGGCAGATTGACCCGGAGATCCTGCTGCAGCCGCACGGCCACCTGCACCCGCCGGACTTCATAGCATCTGAAACGCCACTCCTCCGGCCCCCTGCCCTGGGGTTCCAGCAGGCCTTCCTCGATCATATCCAGAATCATTTCCTCGCCGATACCGCAGATTTCACTCAGTTCATAGAGGGAGAGCCTGGCCTGATCATCGAGGACCATGCCGCTCACCGGCTGAAATAGAAATTTTTCGTCTCTTTCTCTTGCCATTGTTCAGCCCCCCAGAGCAGTGCGCGGATTCATCGGCATGACCGCCGCCATTTTTCTGTAGATCTCCTTTGCCTCCTCCGAATCAGCCCTGGGCACCACCACCTTCAGGACCACGAACTGGTCACCGGCGGTTTTGCCGGGCAGCCCTTTGTTTTTCAGACGCAGCTTCTGCCCGGACTGGGAACCGGGCGGGATTTTCATATCAACCTTGCCGGCCAGGGTGGGCACCGTGACGGTCGCGCCAAGGGCCGCCTCCCACGGCGTTACCGGCAGTTCCAGATAAATGTCTTTTTTGTCCGCCTTAAACAGCCGGTGGGGGTGGAAGGCGACCTCGATATAGAGATCCCCCCGGGGCCCGCCGCCGAACCCCTGGCCCCCCTGCTCCGCCAGGCGAATCGTCTGGCCCGCCATGATCCCCTTGGGTATACGCACGTTCAGGGTATGCGGCCGCGCCACTATCCGGCCCGTCCCATCCACCTCGGTCAGCTGCAGGGTAATGGTCTGCACCGCGCCCAAGAAGGAATCCTCAAGGTTGATCATGATCTTGGCCTGGTGATCCTCGCCCTTGGCCCGCATGCCGCCCCGGTGCACATGAAAGTTTCTGCCCATGCCCTGCCGGCCGAACAGCTCCTCAAAAAAATCGCTGAAATGGCCCGAGGCATCGGTGAAACCGCCTCCGCTGAATTCAAAACCGGCATTCCAGTCAGGGGGCGGCCGGAACTCCTGCCCCTCCTGCCAGCCGGTGCCGATGCGGTCATAGGCCACCCGTTTTTCCGGGTCCTTCAATACCTCATAGGCCTCGCCGATTTCCTTGAAGTGTTTCTCCGCATCCGCCGCCTTATTGACATCCGGATGAAATTTGCGGGCCAGTTTCCGGTAGGCCCTTTTGATTTCCTCCTGGCTTGCATCCCTTGCCACGCCAAGGGCCTTGTAATAATCCTTATATTCCATTCGATTCTCACATGCGCTCGCCGGCAAAAGACGGATCAGCGCCACCTGTTTTCACAAAAACCTCACCGAGCATGATGCGGGCATCCGCTATGACGCAATCCTTACCGGAACAGAGCAGGGGATTGAGATCAATCGACTCGATATAGGGAACCATGGCCTGCACCAGCGCAGCGAAATCAACCAGCACCCGGACCAGCTTCTCTTTGCTGATCGCCTCTCTTCCCCGGTAGCCGGACAGCAGTTGCCCGCCCTTCAGCTCATGCAGCATGGAGTAAACATCCTCAGAGGTCAGCGGAGCCATCCTCATGGCCACATCACGGTAGATCTCCACACTGGTGCCGCCGATGCCGAGCAGAATAATCAGGCCGAACTGGTAGTCGATCTTGGCCCCCACGATCAATTCCGTGCCGGACACCATTTCCTCCAGCAGCAGTCCGGCAAAACCGGCAAGCCCGCTGACCTTTTCATAAAACGCCTGCAGTTGCCGGTCGTCGGCAATGCCCACCGCTACCCCGCCCACCTCCGACTTGTGGACCACATCCGGGGAAACGACCTTGGCCACCAGGGGATAGCCGATTTCAGCGGCACATCGCAGACCTTCCTTGAGATCCCCGGCCCAGGCAAAGCGGGGCACCGGCAGGCCGGCCGCGGCAAAGAGGCCCTTGGCTTCAGGTTCCATCAGCCAGCCGTTCTTTCGGCCGGCCTGCAGCATATTGATCATCTCATTGGTTAACACAACCGGCATCTCCTGAGAACATGGGTCATAAGGACGGCGCTTTCAATGGAGGAGGCCACCGGGACCCGGTTGAGTTCAAAGCCATCGATGAGCATCCGGTACTTTTCAATGTGGGGCACATAGGCGACCAGCGGCTTGCCGTGACGGCGGTACACCTTGCTGAGCCGCGCCCCGAGATCGGAACTGATGCCCGGCAGATAGGGCAGCAGGAGCAGCAGGATGCTGTCAATGTCCGTGATCTCGCAGAAGGCATCAACCGCGGCGATAAAGTCGTTCTCCACCGCGCTGCCGGTGAGATCCACCGGATTGACCACCGAGGCTATGGTGCGGATGTTCTCCGAAAGGCTGTCTCGCAGTGACTGCTGCACCGCCTCGGTAAACCGCGGCACGAACAGACCGGCGGCAACGCAGGAGTCCACCGCCATGGCCCCGTGGCCGCCGCTGCCGCTGATAATGCCCACCCGGCCCTTGATCACGGTATGGGGATAGCAGCTTAAGGCCTCACAATAGGAAACCAGTTCCAGTTCGTTGCGCGCCTCAATGATGCCGTGCTGGGCCAGCACCGAGGCAAAGACCTGGTAATCACCGGCCAGGGAGGCGGTGTGGCTTGACACCGCCGCACTTCCCTCGCTGGTCTTGCCGGCCTTGAGCACGATGACCGGCTTGCGGCATTTGGCCGCCCGCTGGACAAAGGCCCGGCCCTCGTTGCGGCCAAAACCCTCCACATAGAAAACCATGACCCCGGTGCGCGGGTCGGCATCAAGATATTCCAGCAGCTGCAGTTCCCGGATATAGGCCTTGTTGCCGATGCTGATGGCGCTTGAGATGCCGACACCCTCCCGGGCGAACTTGACCAGCAGATCAACCAGGATGCCGCCGCTCTGGCTGACCACGGCCACATCGCCGGCGGCAGGCTGCACCATGCGCTCAGTGGGCAGAAAAAAGGTGTCCACCACGCCGGGGGAATAGACGCCCAGGCAGTTGGGGCCGACAAAGGGGAAAGCGGCCCCTTCCGCGAGCCTCACCAGGTGGTCCTGCAGCTCATCATGGCCGGCCTCGGCAAAACCGCCGGAGATGATAATGGCGCTTTTGACCGCCGCGGCGATGCATTCGGCAAGCACGGCTGGCACATATTCGGCCCGCACGGCTATCACCGCCAGATCGATGCTGTCCGGGATGGCGCTGACCGAAGGAAAAACCTGCTCCCCGTCAAGGGAGCCGCCCTTGACATTCACCGCATAGGTCCTGACCGGATAGCGCAGCAGGTTCTTGGTAAAGATAACGTTGGCGGGATGCCGGTCATTGCCGGCGGACACGCCGATGACGGCCACCGACCGGGGGGCGAACAGAGCGGAAAGATTCATGCGTCTCCCCCGTCCTTGTCTTTCCATTGCGGAAAGTCCGCATCGTCAGAGGAGCCGTTACGGCGGTAGCTGCCGAGCAGGAAGCCGAGCAGCACGCCGATGCCCAGCACCAGAAACAGCATGAGCGCCTGGGAAAGGGAAAACTGCCAGAACAAAAAATGGATGCTGATCATATCCGTATTCTGCAGGGTAAAAATGACCACTGTCAGCAAAAGGGCCATTGCCAGGCCGAGCTTCGTCTTCATAGTACCCCCTGAACAATTGCCGGAGAGGCGTTGCCCTCCCCGGAAAAAACATATGGTGCGGTTTTGTCATTTAGAAACTTCATATCAGTATAACAAATGCGGGCCGCGGAAGAAAATAATTGTTAAAAAAAATACTGTTCTTAAGGGAAGTTGCGCGACAAGGACAATTTTTGCGTTTTACAGATCAGCCATTTATGCCATATTGGCAGACAACTCGAAAAACTCAGGGCAGCTGATGTGATCCGGCAACAGCGAGACAGACAGTTGCCGCCAGACGGTTTTACAAGGAGAAACGATTGCCATGAAAAGCTATCACCAGGAACTGTGGTTTGAGGTGCCCACCCGCCGGGCCTTTATCAATATCACCCCGCAGGTGGAAAAATGCCTGGCGGAAAGCGGCATCAAGGAGGGGCTGCTGCTGTGCAACGCCATGCACATCACCGCCTCGGTCTTTATCAACGACGACGAGTCAGGCCTGCATCATGACTACGAGGTGTGGCTGGAAAAGCTGGCGCCCCATGAACCGGTTGGCCAGTACCGCCATAACGGCTACGAGGACAACGCCGACGCCCACCTGAAAAGGCAAGTCATGGGCCGGGAGGTGGTGGTGGCGGTCACCGGCGGCAAACTCCATTTCGGCACCTGGGAGCAGATCTTTTACGGCGAGTTTGACGGCCGCCGCCGGAAACGGGTGCTGGTGAAGATCATCGGGGAGTAGCAGGTGGGTGAATATAGTAGTAATCATAAGATTCGAAAATGAGGAAAAACAAGGAGATTCGATGCGGCAATCTAAACCTGAACGTCCTGCATAAGGGGCCGGCCCATCCTTGGCTACTTGTTTCCAGCGGGAACAAGCTAGGCGTTGCACAGAAAAACGCGAGTGCTCGCCGGTCCCTTTAATGCTATGGTTAGGTTAAAAAGCATTTATAAGATAGATTGATGATTTAGATAAGTTGAAGATTATTCTTTGATCACCACAATTCTATTTTTCTCCCGTCGTTATTAGCTTCTGGAATTTTTTCTATAAACTCAATTAGTTCATTTTTTTTGTCTGTTGGATAACTGAATTTCCAGTCGTAAGGATGAAATGGAAACCAGAGTAAAACTCGTTCCGCTTCATACGATAAGAGCTTCTTTTCTGCTTCCGAAAATACTATTTTTCCGTCAGTGAAAGTTTGAATTAGTTTTTCTCTCCATTTCGGACCAATGAAACAATGTTTGGGGAATGTGCGCCAACCATCACTTTTTTGCTCTTTCCAGATAATTTGACCATCTTCAGAAATAATATATACACCTTCAATATAGGAATTCTTTCCAATCGCACCCGCACTATGTATAAAACCAAATGCTAAACTACCTGGCAAATAATTGTGTAATTGATTGATATTGCTTCTATCTAAAATTATTTGATCTCCCAAATAAGTATTAATTTTTTTCTTTTCAGGCGTTTCATGAGCAAAAATTGGCATATCTTGCCAGACAGGGATTACAAGGAATTTACTACTGTTGGCTAAAAAATATTCAGGTAAAGGTGGAAAGTCTTGAGCTTTGTTGATTCCTGCAACTGGAACGCAAGAGGTAAACAATAAAATAAATACGAAATGAAGTAATAATTTCAAAAAAAAGAGTTTCATAAGTATTAGACTGTTTTGTTTAACGAAACCTAACGACTAACATCTGCGGCTTGTCCGCAGAATGGTGCCTTTAAGGTAAAATGTGGCCAAATTTTGATATATTTTTTCATTAAATCAATCAGTTGTCTTGGTCCGACCCCACGTTAACGTTCATCGGGGGATGACCTCACGGTCTTCACCTCCATAGACCAGGAGATGAATGTGGTTTGAGGTGATCGTAAAATTCAGGACCTCAAGGTCGTATCCTTTTTTCGCCTCAAAAAGCCACCGAATCCAAACCTGCCGATCACGCCCAAATTTCAGCAAAAAATCTTTCTGATGACAACGGTGGATAATATGCCACACATATCCAGGAACGAAGTACCTGTTAACCCTCGGCACGGTGTTCGCCCATTAAAACTCCTTTTTTCACCACAAAAAACTCCTTCTAAGGCTCAAAAACACCACAAATTTCAGCTTTCTTTCTATGAAATCAGCCAGTTAATTCGGTCCGACCCCGGCCTCGCGGCCTTGCCAGTGGAGATACCCCTTGAGTTTCTTTATCCCGGCCCGGTTCAGCAGGGTGCCTACGGAAAAGTTTTCAAAGAACGTTTTAATTGCACTTTGCAGGCGATTTGCTTCTTGCTGTATTTCAAATTGATTGGTAGTATTCATTTGTGCTCTTCCTTCTTGATATTATTGATCTTTTCCCAAAAACCAATATACCAGGAAGCGAAGAGCATTTCACTTTAAATTTTAAATATTTTCGGCATGTTATCGTTTAAGATTTAATCTTAAACGGCAACTCCGAAAGTTGAGTTAGAAACTAAATCCATTACTTGCAGGGATACCAAGAATGGATCTACTCTTTCATTCCCACTTAACCAAAAAGCAACGGATTCAATATTAGAGGCGAGAGAATTGGCCATATCCAAGCTTGTATCCCCCTCATCAACCGGAGAAATCAATCTGGGTGTCACAACCCCTTATGCGGGCGAATTGGGGCATTTCACCCTGTAAATTCAGTAGGTTAGTTGGAAATTTCACTTGACAAATAGGCCAAAACCGCACAAACATAAGGAGTTGCCTATCCTCTTTAATAAGTCGGCTTGTTTCTTGCTTAATATGAGCAGGTCCAGAGCGTTAAACATCACTAAAATTGGAGTGGAAAAAGATGAGAAATTTGTTGGCTGTGGTGATTGTGGTATCAGCATTATCGGTTTTGTTGCATGGGCTAGCATCGGCATGTCAGTTTGACACTGATTGTAGTCCTGGGAGTAAATGCTTAAAAGCATCTGGGGCTCTTTATGGTGTTTGTGCGGGTGGAATTTCTCCCGGCAACAGGAATGATAATCAACCAGTATATTCTCCATTAGACTCTAATAGAACATATGGCAATACATGCAGCTATAACACAGATTGTGGTCCAGGGTCTGTATGCGTCAAAAGCAGCGGCGGCATATACGGTACTTGCATGAAAAGGTAACTTAAGCAAGCCAGGAAAGAGTGATTGTCTGAACTGATTTTTTCAAAAGGGAGTTTTACTGATCCCTTTTACAACATGAGCTTTGTCATGATTAATCTCAAGGAGATAGGGATGAAGAAATGGAATCTAGGCTTTGTGGAAATCGTATTTGTTTTAGTTTTTCTTGCAGGTTGTGTATCCAAGGTGCCTCCTAGAGAGTCTCTCACAACTGAAATGCCACAAATTAATAAAGGCGAGGGGAGGATTTATTTTTGTTTGGGCAAAACCAATTTTGGAACCAAGGAAATTGAATACAATATTGCAGGTGATTTATTCATAAATAATCAAAAGATAGGATACCTCAATAAAGATGAATACATAGTTGTAGATCTATTAGCTGGGAGCTATGAAGTATATTGGGTATCTTATGATACGATGTCTCATACAACAAAGAAAAACGTAATCACTTTAAAAGAAGATGAAAGAAAGTACATGCAGGCAAGTGTGCTCAATAGAACGAATATGAAATTGGGACTTATTGGAGCACTTACGACCTCAGATTTTGAAAACTACCTATCTGAAGAGCCGATTTCAGGCAGAGAAAAAATTAAAAATTCACGATTGGTTGAATATCTCAATTTAAGCACTAAAATTTCTAGCATTGAGCAGCTTAACAAGAATGAAAATACAGAAAAAGTAGCAGAGGCTGATAGCAATGAGGATGATCTCAAGTCGGTCGATAGCAAGCTTGGAAAATTAAAAAATATGTATGAAAACAAGTTGATTACTAAGGAAGAGTATGATGCCGAGAGGAAAGAAGTTCTGGATAAGATGTAATTTCTCCTCATGTAATTTTTGAGATGCAGTAGCACAAAGCAACCATCCCCTATCTTGATACCGGGGGGTATTTGGGAGATTTTTTAGCCCTACCCCCCTGGGGAAAAAATGATACCTGAATCCGTGAGACATCCCGGATTCTCCCTAAAAATTTGGACGGCGGGAAAATTTTCAGCGCCAAAACAGCCAGAATTCATTCATTACTGGCATATTCCGAGCCG